>ERZ802830.4012-NODE-4012-length-12030-cov-5.72509_pt1 | contig 12030 bp, 16 predicted proteins | sample MGYA00345654_ERZ802830 | MGnify/ENA primary metagenome ERZ802830 (study PRJEB30503, sample SAMEA104212375) | marine metagenome | biome: Westerlies Biome; feature: [SRF] surface water layer (ENVO:00010504) within the epipelagic zone...; material: water... | reverse complement strand
GAGCAACGCTTAAATGTTCAGTGATCAGAGGTTCTGTCTCGGCAGTTTCTAACAATGATGTCTTTAAGATCATCACTCGTGTTCCTCTTATCCCCGAACTACAAGCGTTTGATCAGTTTATCGAACATGGTTTCACAGAGATTTATTCCACCGACCCTGTTGCTGGTATCTCAGTTGGAACTGAGAATATACTTACAGACACCAATGCGGACTTCATCGCTCTAGGTGTTGCTGTGGGTGATTTCTTAGTGATCGACCCTCAAGGAGAGTTGGCAGGTTCTAATCCAACGGAGTACGGAGCAACACCTCAAGGAGATAATGGAGATGGTACACCAGGTATCCCTAACCTCCTTGATGATAATCGAGGATCATACAAAGTCGTTTCTGTAGATGATGCGAACACACTCACAGTTCAGTTCTATGCGGGTGATAGTGGAACATCACGAACGAGTTATAAAGTCTTACCTGCGGTTAATGGGAGTGATGATCAACCTTTACGCATCACTTCAGGCATTGTAGGAAGCTCTTATGCGACAAACAACAACTCTATCCATCCTTTCTCTTATCATATCCTTAGACGCAACGCTACTCTTGGAGAGCCACTTGCAGGATCATTCTTATTCTTTAGGGAGAGGACGCTTTCATGGGTAGAGGTCATTCGTTCATTTAATCAACTCCCTACTCGTTCATATACTTGGTCGCAGTATGAAACAGAGGGTCTGATTGACAATGTAGGTATTGCAGACAATAGCCACCCCTCGAATGACCTGTTAATACAGAGCATCTTAGGCAACGAAGCGAGTAAGCCTTTTGAGAACAATGAAACTTGTTTATCGGTATATGATAGGCGAATGTTGATTGAAGATCCCAAGATGGCAGACGAGGGGTATGGGACACCTGAAGATGGGATTTCGACTGTGCTTGAAAATGATATATCTTCTATGAACGCTAGAGATAATAGGTACGCATGGATTTCTATTCGTACGGATCAAGTAAACGGTACTCTATCTAAACTTAGTAGAGTGAATCTTAACAACCCCGATGACACTGCATTGGAGGACATCAAATGAGCAATGAAAATAAATGGAAAAGGACACCTGAAGAGCCAAACCTTAATGGCACAGAGGTAGGCAAGCTCTTAGATAACTTGAAGACTCTTCAAGCACACTACGAGGGTAAGCTACAAGAGGACTTAGGCAACTTAGCTTTCCTCGAACAAGCACTCGCTAAGTGGGAGTTACAAAAAAGAAAGAGAAAGGTAGACCCCAATGGCTGAGAACGATCCAAGCGGATGGGCTAAATCACCAGGTTTCAATACATGGGGTCATGTCGGGGTTGCTAAAGACAACGCTTTTTATCAACTCTTAGACGAAACTAAAGAGAAAACAGATGCCGTCTTTGAGGTGGTTAATCTTGTTTTTGATTTAGTTAACTCTGTGTTGGATTTTATTGCCTCACTATTGATTGACTTCACCAATCCTTTGAAGCCTATCATTGAAGAGATCATTGCTCTATTAGAATCCTTCATACAAGATCTGCGCAACTTTGGTTGGTATCTTACTTACGACAAAGACGAGTTTAAAAAGCCGACTAAAAAATTACTAGGTGGATACCCTGCATTTGAAAGTCGAATGATTGAGAAGCTATTAAACCTCAACGACCCTACTCGTCCTAACTTCACCCCACAAAGTAAGGTGTTCGCAATGACCTTCTTTGCAGGAGCTGACGCATCTAAGTTAGGTGCGATTATAGCCATGTTGAAGAAGCTACTTAAACTCTTCCTGTCTTTTAAAGGGGATAGTGATAAAGCAGAAGCACCCATAAATGTGCAGGTCGGATACTATAACGATGTTGTAGGTGGTATCGAGATCCCAAATGTGTATAAGCCTGATGGGATAAGGGTTAAATGGAACTTACCCGCCCCACCTTCAACGAATAAGGTTTTCCCTAAGACATTCATATTGCCCGACTACTTCTTATTCTCTGTAGCTACTCGACAGGCAACCGAGCGAATCGCTTACATCAACAGAAAATTTAGAGAGCCTTTTGATCAAATAGGCATAGATCTTTTTGGTGCAGAAAAGTCTACAGTTCAAGATTTAGTAGGTGGAATAACTGATCCTCGACTATGGCCCCTCATCAAGACAGATGAAGAGATTACTAAACTCGATGAATCCGAAGAGCTTGAACCTCTTGACAAGATGCCCGACGGGATTGGCACTCTAGGGTCATTCGTCTTAAAGGGAGAAGATGATTATTATCTCAATACTATAGACGAACAGAAAATCTCCGATGTTTATCGGTGCTTCATCTATGGTGGGGGAGGTGGTGGATTAGTTGGAGACAACGATTTCTCTTTCGATATACCTTTTGATACCTTGAAGGTAAATGATGAACTAGTATCTGAGTATTATATCACGATGTACTCGCTTACCATCGACTCTGATGACTACGACTCCATAAAGAAAACAACAACTGAGCTACCTGGTTTATTAAGATTTGGAACACAAGACCAACTAAAAGAAGGAGAGTTTCTTACAAAAGGTCGTGTAGGAGAGGCTTTATTGTCACTTACAATGCCTAAAGGTGAACTGTCTAAACCCTCAACTACAGTAGTGGTTAAAAGTCCGTCAGAGCTACGAGAAAAGTATCTTAAAGCAGTCAAGTTTTACTTCATAGCTCACTTGTTAGCTCAACCTTACTTTAAATACCATATAGATAGACTTGGGTTTGAACAACCTGTGGGAAAAGAGGAAACTCTGATAGAAGCTTTTGGAGAGAATAGTGTGTACAAGAACTTATACAAGAGTTCTCAGACCAACCAAGAGTTTGCTAGGGGTATCCAAGAATGGCTAAGGAAGATCATGCTTAAGTTTAAGTTGGGTATGCCTTCGGATGCGACCCTCAACTCTTTAAAGGATAGCTTAGAAAAGATTAATAGCTTCCCTCTTGACCTGGAAGCTATAGTAAAGTCAGACGCAGATGGGGACGATACAGAATTTGCCATCTTCAGCAACAATAGTTCTGTACCTAGTACTTTAAAAAACACCGTTATTGGCCAAGAATCTATAGCCTCTTCTTATGACGGAGCTACTAAGCTTTTGTTTGCAGGATTAAAATCTGAGTATAAAGGTTCGGACTTCATTCACGATAAATGGCCAAGTTCTAAAACCCCTATTATCTGGGAGAAAGATTCTTTTTTTGGTCATCTCTTTTTTCACAAGGAATTCAAAGAGACATTTAGACTTGCACGACGGGTGGTCACTCTAAGCCCACCTATAGAAGATAAAGTGGGCAGCTGGTTAAACCAACGACCTTTCAAAGACTCTGACCTAAGTGCTTTAACGAATGTCTTAGATTTAGTTAAGAAGTATATGGAAGGATTTCTAAAAGGTCTTGAGGGAATTGTCGCTCAGATTCTGAAATTCATCCATATGTTAAAAACAAGGATAGCTCAAGTACAGGCGATTATAGCGAAGATAAAAGCATTTATAGACTTGATACTGAGCTTTCGTTTCCCTGCTGGTCTATACGGTACTTTCCATTTAGCAGATGGTACAGCAGGTCTTATCTCAGCTCTGCAACAGTCAGAAGATAAACCAGATATAGGTTCGGGTGGTTATGGGACGGGTTTAATGGTTGTAGCTGGTGGTGTTCCCACCATCCTTATTGATTTCTTAATCGCCCTTATGGGTGGAGAGGGAGAAGAATAATGAGTTTTGGTTGGAACTGTATGTTTCGTAAAGGACAGTGGTTAGAGTTTAGACGATTTGTCCTATTGCAAAGACAGAATGTTGGTTCTCGGATCAACTACATCAATAAAGAGATTAGTCGTATTGGAGAGATACGCATCACCTATGAAAAAGTAGGAGAGGGAGAAGATCAAGTCTGCACTGAAAAAAGAGTCGGACTTGAAGTGGATATCTCCTCATCTCTTGGCAAACTATTAAAAGCATATATCGCACAAGGTGGAAATCCTTTTGATATTTCTATGTTCTTAAGACCTGACTCTTACGAATGGATTGAACGAGAAAATGAACAAACTGAGGGTCAAACCACAGCCACAGACTCTCAAGGAAATACACAGAATGTATATAAAGTTTATGATCAACCATATGGTGGTGTTCTATACCCTAGAACATCTACCGCAGAGGAGTCTGAGCAAGTAGATACATCTGGTTGGTTGCCAATACTGAAGTACCCTGGTTGGAGACTAGGGGGTAGCAATAAGAGTATCTATCCTAGAGCAGATCAAATTGGGGGTGTGATCTACCATGCTCGTAAATGGGCAACGCAAGAAATCTCACACTTGAGGAACAATCTTGAAGCGAGGATTATCAAGCTCTGTGATTTAAGAGAGCAGTTGTTAATCGAGAGGGATGACCTCTTGTTTAACGCTCTATCTGGCACATCGGCTAACCTTGCTCCTTATGACCCAAATAGGCAACTCGATGAGGTACACCTCTCACACATTGTGACCAACATTGACCTCAACTTCTTTGAAGCGATGGATCAAGAACAGCTCGCAGGTTCTAGTGATACCGTACAAGGACCTCCTGCACCAAACACTGTTGATAGAGTAGCATCAAGTGTTCCCGACTTAAGTAAGCCTAGAGATCGTGGACCAGAGCCTTATTACAAATCGTTGCTTGATGATTATGAGAATGGTGAAGAGGATAACACTGCTTTATGAGTTCTCTTGCTACAAATAAGATAAACTTAAAAAGAGAATGGTCTAATAAGGCGATCTTAGCATTTCAAGAAGGCAAAAATAATATGTGCCTCATGTATTTCTCAGTGGGCTTAATAGAGAGTGGGTTCAAAAAGTACGGAGAATATGCAGGACTAGAGCGTTGGTATTTAGCAGATACCGACATCTATATTTTAGTTAATACAAATACAGCCACTTGGGGGTTCGACAATCAATGCCTACACCCTATAAGGAAGTCCGAAGATTTCTTTGACCTCATTCGGCAAGTCTGGGTTGAGAGAACCAAACCTGTCGGATAGACATTAGTACAAGATCGCCGTTCTCTTGATACCTATCACGATGATCCCACCCTAACTCTAGCGAATCATGGTTTCCATTCTCACTAACAAATATGACTTTGCATTGAGTGTCCTTGGTAAACTTCACATAAATTAAAATCTGACCTTTACACCCTTTCATGATGTATTCTTTAGATGAGCCTGCTTGCTCAAGAGCAAATCCACAATCTGAAAGCACTCCTTTAAGGTAATCCCATGAGTGTACTTGAGGACTCGGACGATCACATTTACGCTTGCCATCTATTATCTGTGTGAACATCACTATGCCTAAAAGTCGGAGACAAGATATAAGAGAGTTCTTAAAAGAGTTCTTCAATGATATAGAACATCAAACTTCTATTGAAGAATGTCTTACTGCTTATATCACATCAAGGAAATTAGGTGTAAGATACCAACTAAAATCCAATGAGAATAAAACTTCAATAACAACTAGCAAAGAAGATCGTATCCGACTCCGAAATCAGATCTCCCAAGAGCTAGGTGTGATGAAGCAAATGGGGCTGATAGGCAGAGCTAGATACGGAGTCTATGTCAAGAAGAACACTTAGATGCCTATTTCTCGACAAGCCTTAACTGCTTCATCTAAAAAATGGTTAGTCATTTCTTCTAACCTGTGTAGGTATCTTCCTGTTCCCACTCGATCCTTGAACCTTTCAAGAACGATAAAAAGCTCATGGTTTTGCCACACATCGTGTCCTTGATTTCTGATCTCTTGATACATACTACCTTCATAGTTAAAGGTGAAATGGTTGGGGGCAAGGAGATTTAAGATGAGCCTTTCTTTTTTTGTCTTAGCCTCGATATGATTGAGTTGAGTCTCAATTTTTCTTAAAATTAAGGTAATCAGTTCTCTCTCTAATCTACGAATGTTAGCTCCCATTGCTCGTTTAATATACTCTTCACCCTCTTCACCTTCTTGAAAAACGGGGATCTCGTAATCTAAAAGGTATCTCCGTACTTTCTCAATAATCGCAATTCCTTGTGATCTACCAGATCGTTTTTCAAGACGAGCGATCCTCATCTCAAAATTTCTAATAATCTCACTTGCTGATCTTTTCATGGTTCACTCTCCATTCTTTCTATACTCAGCTATAGCGAGTGTAAAGTACTCCGATAAAATAACCTCTGAGACTAACCCCTTGCGTGTACTCTTGACTAAACCCAAAGTGTCTCGTACTTGTCTAATTTTTGAGTCCAAACAAAGACATATATTAGACCCTTTAACAAAATCTTCAGCGTCCAAATCTAACCAGAAATCAATCTCGTATTTTATTCCCTTTATCATGAAAGAAACATCACCATACCCTTTTATGTTTTGAGAGATTTTCTCGTTATACATAGTCCCAACATTTTCATCATAGCTCATCATCTCTAAGTCTAATTTAATGTTTGTCGCACCTTTAGATTTAAGTGCTTTCTCCATTTGTTTAGGGAAAGTCTTTTCTATTTCAATGTCCACACCCCTCGCATACGATAAAAGATATTTTCTCTGTTCATCTAAGTCGCCATAGTCTGGATTGGATCGTTTTTCAAGTTTAGCAACTCTTGTTTCAAGGCTACGAATAACTTCTGATGCTGATCTTCTCATTATGGGTTTCCTCCATTTACTTCGTATAAGGTTCAAAATCATATAAGGATAGTAGTCAATAAACAAACTACAAAGGATTTGAATCATGACGAGAGGCAGAAATAAAACACCAGCCGAGAGAGCGTTGGAAGTCATATGCACGATGGCGGGAGTCTCATTTGAAGAGTTTCAGGAGCAACTTGAGAAATCGCAAGGAGATAAAGCTAGTGGGAGATCGTTTCCCAAATCATCCTATAACATGGTCAAGACGAACTACTTTAAGAACTCGTCTATCAGTCAACAGGAATGGAAAGACCTATATCAACACATCACAAACCCTAAGAGCAACTTTGGAAACTGAGAGGTGGTTTAATGAAAAAGATAAAAATAAAAATGAACCATCAACAAAAGATCAAGTTTGTCTTAGCTGTAATGGACGAAATATACGAGGATAAAAAACACCTATACAACCCCATTCAATTTTTACTTTTCAAAGAACGAGTGGAGAGGATTGTAAGTGAAAAGAGATTGATAGTTGGAGACTCCTCAGAAGGAGAGAAAAGAGAGCGAAATAGATCCGCTACAAACATTAAAGCGAGGGAAATGTCTAAGGCTTATAAAGTGAGCAACCAAAGAAGGTACATCTTAAAAAATAAAAGTAGGACGGAATTAAGACTTTTCTCAAAAAAAATGATGAACATATTTCAAGAAGAACAGGGTGATAATCCTACTTAATCATATAAGAGATATTCTACAACCAACCACTCCAACAGGAGATGAAAATATGAGTAATCAATTTAAACCCAAGCGTGGCTCAAGTTTCTTTCTTAAGTCTATGCCTCGCAGTCAGTATGCGTTCGGTATCTGTCTTTCATCAAGATCAGATGAAGATGATGAGTACAAGATCATTCGATCAGACTTTGCCGAAACTCCCGCAGAAGCTCTTAAACTCGCACTCGTTCATACAGACCTTTTTGACTTCCAAGACACCGACTTGTATAGCGTAATCGAATGGGATAAGGACATCGTTAAATCTCTTTCTCGTAAGCAACTATTTGGTCGTGAGATTGAGGTTAGACTACTTACCGTACAAGGCAAACAAGAAGATCCCTCACCCTTCATAGAAGAGAGTGTAGACAACCTTTTCTCGGATAACTAAAGTGTTAGGCGTAACCCCTTAAATATTTCATGGTAAGAGTCTTGAAAGGACAACACCATGAAAGCAATGCAACTAAAAAACCATATACTATCTCAAGTTGAAAAAAGTGGATACACCCACTACGGTAGTTTTGAGGTTATCAAAGATGGCTCGCTACTCGCTATCTCTTGGGATGATGAAGACTATGATGGAAACATAGACGCTCACTGTGAGTGGGTCAGTCTTGAGGACATCGCAAAAGCGATCACTCAAGCTGAAACAGAAGCACCTTTTGAGTTATCCGAAGACTTTATATACGGTGTTGTTCAGATCCTCACTTTGGGTGAATGGATGTATTAATAATGAAAGGAAGAACAATGAAAATACTCACACTTTTAATGCTACTGCTCTCCACTGCTTGTACCGATGCCACTTGGGATAAGTACGCTGTCCTTGGGAACAAGGCAGAGGTCAAATGCTACTCAGGAACATTGCTTATCTTTCATGGGGTAAGCACAGGAAAGGTGAGCAATGAGCAAAACAGCGATGGTTATTTTGCGAGATGGAAGGTCTACGCTGTCGATGGTCAGTGGAAACACCTAGACACCTCCAAAACAGTGAGTGCTGGTGTAAGTGGGAACTGCACAATCATCTACACAGACGATTAGTGTAAACTTACCAACTCTATAAAGGAGGACACAATGAACCAACAAGACATAGACAAAAAGATCAAAGAGACACGAGCTAAAATAATAGTTCTTTACCCAAACTCTTGCACTTCGTGTTCGGGTAGGGGTGGTCGGGTTTTTTCGTCTTATGACGGTTGTTATGACATCGCTCCATGTGAGGATTGTGTCCTCAAAGGTCTTGACCCACTAGATATGACCAAAGAGCTTTTGCCACATCACTATGATGAGGAACTTTTAGAGGAATGGAGGGAAGAAGGATACGACCCTTATGATCTTTCAAAAATGGACGATAAGGAACTAAAAGATCACTACAAGAACTGTACCTCACCAACTCAATGTGAAGAAATACTTCATGGGTCTTGGACTGGCTTGCCTACCTTTGTTCAAAACCTGCTCGATCTAAAAGATGAACTAAATCTAATACAAAAGAGGTATGAAAACCTCGTTTTATCGGAGGATAAAAAATGAAAGATATAAAAGCAAAAATACAACAGATATTAAACGACAACCCGAACATGAACCTCAAGGGAATCTCACTCCCACAGTTGTTCAATAAGAAGGAGTCTCCAGTTCAACGCACAGAACGACTAAAAATGCTTCGTGAAGCACTTTTAACTGATATGGGGTGTGTAGAGGTAGCGACCGTAGTAAAGTGGCTTAAAACCTCAAATAAGGCTCGTAGAACCAAACTAATGAACACTAAGTACAGTAGCTTTGGACTCAAGACTTATGTTGAACAGGATATGGGTGTTGAGATCTCTAATGGGTCTTTTATTGTAGGTGCTATTATCTGTGGTTGTCGTGCAGAACAAGTAAAGACTTCAGAGAATGCTCACCTTAATCTAAGAGTTAAGGGTTAGCGTTGAACTAATGTGTAACCCCTTAAATATAGACTAGTGTAGGGGAACAACCTAACCTTAACTCCCCAAACGGAGAATCAAATGAAGAATCTAAAAACCAAAATCGCATCTTATCTATCAACCTCCACAGCTATCCTGCTTGTCTTGATCCCTCTCTATACTTGCATCTCATGTATCTCAACAATCAACAACGAGATGGGTGGCATGGAAAAAGAGATCAGGCAAATCAATCGGTCTGTTCAATCTCAGAAGTGGATATGTGATGGCATCGAAGAGCCTGTATATTACAGGGGTAGGAAGATATACAATGGTGCGTTTACAAGATACTATAAGTATCAAAGTGCAAAGACTGGAAAGATGTATCGCCCTAAAAAGAAACCTGTTTGTCAAGAGCTTGGGGAACGACCTTTTACTGATGAGAACTTGGAAAGGATCTCGTTCTTGAGGAGTTCGATCAAAAAAGAGCATGAAGATCTTTGGCACTATCGAAACTTGAGAAACCTAGTTCTTTGGATACTCCTCTTCATCTTCTTCGGTTATCTCCATAGAGAAGAGGGTGAAGAACCTCGATTCTAAGATCAAGGGGTGAACGCTAAGTTCTGACCTCTGGGTGGGCAGAAGCTCAAGAAGGGAATCCCCAAGATAGGATGGATGTCTGACCCACATACGATAGGTCCAACTGCTCCTCCAGGAGACCCTAGCGTGATTGTAGCTCCACTTATGGTAACTGCCGCATTCCCTCTTAAAGACACAACATTTGCAGTCATTGCAATGACGGTACCTGCTGTGGCAGATACCGCACCAGCGGGTGCGAGGAACTTAGTACCTGTAGGGTCAGTCATTTGAACCGTAGTTCCTACAACTATCTGATCTGATCCTGCCACAATGGTTTTAGTTTCAGTTCCAACTGCAATCGTCTTCGTGTTTGTAGCAGGTCCGATAAAGATTTCAGACTTTCCACCAAACGCATTGGTGTATGAGTCAGAGGGTAAACCAGCCCCTCCTGTAACTGGAGTTTCGGTAACAGTCACTTTACGAGCAGGACCTGAAAGTGGGTTAAAGTCAGCAGGCCCTCCACACACTTGTTCAAACTGACCCATAGAAGATTGTTTAATTGTATTGGCTGTTTGTGATAATCCTGCCCCTGTGTTAAACTCCATTTGGTCAGAAGAGGCTAACCTCACTTGCCCTACTTGTGAGAAATCTACGATAGGTGCTTTGAACGCCACTGCGGTATCAGATTGTATGCTGATTCTTTTAGATCCTTTGATAATAACGGACACAGAATTTCCGTCTCCATCTAATGGTTCTCCCTCTTCACTACCCGAACCATTGATCTCAACAGACCCTAAAGAGCTAATATTCGTCTTTTTTATACTAGTAAAAGTCGATCTATCACTTTGTACCAACAGATCTTTATTGATATCTAATAACGCACCACCCTCTACTCTAGTTTCCAGAGCGTCTTGTGACGGACTAGATACCTTAGCCTTGAACTTCCCACCCTTTGTGAATGAAACAAAAGAGTCATCAACATTAGGAACAACAGGTGTTACTCTCAAAAGAGTAGCTGCATGATCTTCAAATAAAGTTTCTTCATTCGCTACACCAAGTGTTGTTGAAGTTGGTACGACTGGTAGTCCATATTCCTCTTTGCCTTTAGAAGAAAAAGCATCATTCCCAACAGGAGTTCCCAACACCCATTCGATGAATGGTGGTGTTCTATTCTCATTGGGGCTATTACTCGCCCTATCTGAGTCAAACCCATCAGTCTGTTCTGTAACTGGAAGAATACCATCGGTTAAATGGTTCATTTCTATACGATACTCGGTAAAGGCTTGGCCATTATCAAACGCATTTTTACCAAAATCATTACCCACACGAAGAATAGATTTCCCTCCATAAATGATGTCGCTCTCAGTGTTCAACTCATCATAGTTCTCATCTACAAACCCTGCGTTATACAAGAACACATAAGGATCTAAATGTGTAGGGAAGCTTCCCTTGTAGTTGGTACGCTCTCCCTCAATGTTTACGCCAAAGTTATTAAAGTCATCTCTTTGAAAAACAGGGTGTGGTTGAAATTCGCCTTGTTCTAAAGGGTTCTTGAAACCCTCTCCACCACTAAAAGGATTATAGGGATTACCCTCAGAGTCTATTTGTATATCGGCATCCCATTTGATTCCATCTGAAAACATCTCTCTTGGTAAAGTCCTAGCATCTCTTTGAACCATACCTGCATAGACTCTAGCTCCAGACATCGCATGAAACTGTTGTAAAGACCTCATCACAATCGCTTGGTCTTGATCCCTTATAATGATCTCATTGGCTCTCCGATTACTTAATAAGACACTTTCATCAAGAACCATATCCGACCCTTGAGATGAACTCGCACCTATATTACCTGGAGAAAAGTGTCTCATCTTATGTCGAATACGCTGATGAAAGTTTTGAACAATCTGTCTGTTTTTATTATTCTCTAAGATACCCTCTTGAGGATCAAACCCTTGAGTCATGTGCCAATCATGTCTAACCCAAGGAGTTGAAGGCCACCAAGCTAAAATAGCAGGTGTCTTCCCTGCGGTGCCTGCCCTTGTGTCATTTGCAAACCAACCCACAACGCACTGATCCCCTATCTCTGGTATACCCCCCATGAAATGTCGATTACCCATTGAGGGCATCAATAATGCGACCCCGGTGAATGCGCTCGTGTCTGCACCAGTGCCG
>ERZ802830.4009-NODE-4009-length-12033-cov-17.3349_pt1 | contig 12033 bp, 13 predicted proteins | sample MGYA00345654_ERZ802830 | MGnify/ENA primary metagenome ERZ802830 (study PRJEB30503, sample SAMEA104212375) | marine metagenome | biome: Westerlies Biome; feature: [SRF] surface water layer (ENVO:00010504) within the epipelagic zone...; material: water... | reverse complement strand
AGTTCCTCCAAGAATAGAACTAAATAATGCCGATCTTGGACCTGCAGATTCGGGAGTTATATTTTCAATTTTATTTAGGTCATGAAAAGGTTTTGCAAAATCTTTTTTAGAGATATCAGTTGAAGTATCTGCCCAAGCATTTAACATGCCCATGAAAAAACCATGGTCAGTAACTGAATAGAAATCTAGTGGCTCTTGTAATTTCATTTCATATCCCATTGGGTGCATAATGCTCTCTCCTTTGGCATATCTATATGCATCATTTGGAGTTGCTGTAACACCAAATATATAAGCATCAAAAGAATGTTTAGTATGAACGTGAAGATCACCATAATAGGGGTTTCTATCTAAGTTAGGTTTTGGTTTTGGTTTTGATGATTTTTTATCATCTGATGAAAAATCTATAATTTCAGTCGCACTATCTGATCTCATCAGATCTAGGAGACTAATTATTGGCCTAGTATCTGTTACAGACGACCATAAACCAGCAAATAAAGCTAAATAGATTAAAGGCAATGCTATTAAAAGCTTTATAAAAATTGATTTCATTTTTTATCCCCCAAATATGTAATTTATTAAATCAACTCAAGTAGATATAGTCAATCAGTATTAATACAGATTGATTTTGCATTTATTAATAATGATATTAATTTGATTTTTAAAAAAAGAATTATAGAAAACGATTATCGTTATTCGAGTATTAAGCGAATATAATAAAATAAAAAATGCGCGCCTGTAGCTCAGTTGGATAGAGTACTTGGCTTCGAACCAAGGGGTCGGGAGTTCGAATCTTCCCGGGCGCACCAAATATTTAAATAGTTGGTCCTCCATTAGACACCCATTCAGAATATCCGCCGATATTTAAAACATTTTTATAACCTTTATTAACAAGAGTGAGGCCTACAAAAGCAGACCTTACTCCTGCTGCACAATACATTAAAATTTTAGTTTTATCTAAATCATCTATATGACTCTCAATAAGACCAGAAGAAAAATTATTATCAAATAAACTTTTTGGTATATTTATAGCTCCTTTAATTAATCCTGATGCTTGAACTTCTGATTCTTCTCTTACATCAATAATAATACATTTATCTGAAGATATAATTTGCATTGTTTCATCAAAAGTTAACTTAGGAACTTTATCATTTGCTTCTTGTAGTAATTTAGTTAGATCTGTATCGTTCATTTTTTATGCCTTTGTATTTACTGAGTTAACAAATCCACGATTATTGGAATTAGCAAAATAAATACCAATCAAAACAATTAAACATCCAATAATAATGGTTGATGAAATAATTTCGTCTAAAAATACCGCACCCCAAATTATTCCAAATACTGGTAAAAAATATGCAACCGTTGATGTTTTTACAGCCCCAATTTTATCTATCAACCTAACATAACCTAGAAAACCTATGCCAGTAGATATGGCTCCTAGCCAGATAGCTGAACCTATGGCTGAAATAGACGGGATAGTATTAGGAAGATAAAAAATAGTAACTGGAAACATAATCACTGCACTAAATATTATGGACCAACCAATTAAAACCATCTTATTCGCATTTACAGATTGTCTTTGAATGTAAACCGTTGAATATGAGTAAAAAAATGAAGCCAACAAAGCTGACATACTTGAAATTAATGTAGTTTCTGAGTTTTGTGGATTAACTAGAATAAATATTCCTATAAAACCCAATAAAAGACCAAATAGTTGTTTTGCGCTTACATTTTCACCTATCCATATATAAGCAATAATCATTGTGTTAAATGCTGTAGTTGCATTTAAAATTGCTAATATATTTGAATCAGCTCCAAAACTTGCGTAAGAGAATAAAGTAAATGGAATAGCATTATTTAAAATTGCTAAAACTAAAACCTGTTTCCATATAGGTTTTAATAAATGAATATATTTTTTCTGTAAAAGAATTGGTAAGAATATTAAAGAAGCTATTATCAACCTTGTATTTACAAGAGCGATTGGACCAAATTCAGGAGTAGCAACCTTAATAAACATAAAGGCGCTTCCCCAAAGAGCACCAAGAACAGTTAATAAAATCCAATATCTAAATTCCATACAAACAAAAACCCCCAAGTAAACTTGGGGGTTAAAAATCTAGTTTAATTGCATAAGCAATAAAAAACTAGTCGAAAACTTAATACCTACCCCGTGTCAAAAGGCAGATCCTCCGTTTCCTGTTATTAAATAAATACTAATAGGACCACCTCCATGTTCAGGGTAATAATAAAATGTTTACCAGTCCCCTTAAAAAACTAATAAACAAGACACCCAATTAAATTATATACAGTATGCGTCTTAAATAAAGATTTTTAATAATAAAAATTATTTAAAAACTAAATTCCAATTGTGCTCTTGGTAATTTAATATTTAAAGATTGATTATTAGAATATAAGTTATTACTAATATATTCATCAAAAGCCTTTAAATCATTGTTAAAGTATTGGAAAGCGAGTGTTTTTTTTGCAGCGATTTTATCATTTGATGATATAAACTCTTCAATAATTGAATCGTGCTTTTTTATATAAGAAATGTTACTCATAACTTATTATACTGTATATTTATACAGTATACAAATTAATTATCATTAACTTTATAAATTTTTCTTTTTCTAATTAACTGAAACATTATCATTAAATATGTTAAAAAAACTGCTGCTCCTGCAATATCTCCAATAAAAAAACGAAATACAACCATAACAGTTATTTGCATATCACTATTAAAGGCTGAAACTATTAAATTAGTAAATATAGAATTAAACAAAGCAGAAATAACAATTACCAGAATAAGAAATTTATAATTTGCAAAATTTATCTTATTGAGTATTGAATAATTGAATGTGGTTACTCTACTCCATTTAAGAATTTCAACAGCAAGAACTACAGAAAATAATGAAGCAATATTTGCAATTGCCCAAAAATCAGGATATTGATCACCATAAACTAATGCCGGCCCAGTTGTTTCAGCTAAAAATAAGGCTGGAAGACTTCTAACACCAAAGAAACAATAAAAAATTACACGAGGGCCATGAGGTAAATAAACTAAGCTACCAACCCAACCCTGATCAGGACCAGAAAAAGTGATATATGACCATAAAGCATAAACAAGAATTGCGCCAATATATGTTGTAAGAGTAACTTGAATAAAGTATTTCATATAACTTAATTATAAAGTTAAGCTAATAGTAAATCTAAATATACTTCCCTTTTATCATCATTTGACTGCATAAGAGATACTAATCCCTGGTCTTCAAATTTTTTAATTGCTTTATAAACAGTTGATCTAGAGAAACCTGATGATTCTATTACATTAGTAATATTACATTTTTTATTTGTATGAATATTATTTGCAATTGTGTAAAAAATCTTTTTTTCGGTTTCATTGTAACCAACAAGATTTAAGTCATGATCAATATTCTCAAGCATTTGAAGAATATTAGATAATTGCTGAATATATTTAGAATTCATAAGTGTTATATTAACACTTAATTCACTATCATCAATAAATGGCGGAGAGACGGGGATTCGAACCCCGGAACCAGTTACCCAGTTACTACCTTTCCAAGGTAGCGCAATCGACCACTCTGCCATCTCTCCGAATGAAGCATTCTACAACAGTTTGAGTAGTTTTTTTATTGATTAAATACTCTAAAATTTTTAAAGAAAAGTGATTTTTTAGAGGATCTAATTGGATTAATATCAATTCCGCCTCTTCTTAAGAATCTACCGCATACCTCAAATTTTTCGTGCGAATATTTACTTTGTAATTTTGAAAATATATCTTCTATACATTGTTCATGAAATTCGCCACTCTCTTTAAATGAAGATAAAAATTTTCTTAGCCATTGAATTTCAATTTTAGCTGATGTGAGAATATAAATTTTTGCAAAATCAGGCTGAGACGTTACAGGGCAAATAGACCTAAAACCGTCAAAGCAAATGGGGTAATTTGGCTTAGTAAATTTTCTTGATGTTGTGTTTATATTTAATGATTTAGGTTCTATATGAAATTTATTTACAAAATTAATTTCAACATCAGTTTTTGTAATTTTTGTAAGATCTTTTTTTATCCTCAATAGAACATCTTTTTCATTTGTAAAAGTTTTTTTATAAAATGAATTTAAATAAAGTTTTAGTGACTTTGATTCAACTATATACTCAGATGTTGATGGTATTTTTATTTCTAAGACTTTTAAGGTCGGTTGTTTATTTGAGTCTAAGAAGCTAAATTCATATGCATTCCAAATATCATGCCCATAACTCAGACCATTGATATTTCTTAAAATTGGATCAAGAATTTTATAACCAGAAAGTGGTTTATTGTTATTGTTACCAAGATATTTAGTTTTCACTGTCTTATTCCTGTTCCTTTCTTCAATAAATAAAGACATGACGATGTGAGAATTAGAATAAAAGTAACAATCATGCCAAGAGAAAATGATATTGATACATCGCTTACTCCTAACATACCCTCTCTAAAAGTATTAACAACATATAACATTGGATTAGCCATTGAAATAGATCTCCAGGCTTCAGGAAGGATATTAATTGAGTAAAAAACTCCTCCTAAATAGATTAGAGGAGTAAGTATAAAAGTAGGAATAATAGAAATGTCATCAAAGCTATCAGCAAAGACTGCATTAATGAATCCCATTAATGAAAATAATATTGAGGTTAAAAATAATACTATTACTGTAAGTAAAGGATTTGCAACTGTAAAATCTGGATAAAATAATAAACTTACACCAAATACTATTATTCCAATTAGCACTCCTCTACAGACTCCCCCAAGAACAAATCCAAGCAGAATAGTCCAGTTAGGCATAGGTGAGATTAAAAGCTCTTCAATAGATTTTTGAAACTTAACTGAATAAAAAGAGGAAACTACATTATTATAAGAATTAGTGATAACTGATAACATAATTAATCCAGGAATCATGTACTGGATGTAATCAAAACCGTCCATAGAGCCAATTCTGGGGCCAATCAACGAACCAAAAATAACAAAATACAATGACATTGTTACCGCAGGTGGAACAAGTGTTTGAACCCATATCCTAAGAAATCGCCTCACTTCCTTAACGGTTAAGGTCCATAGAGATACTGATACGCTAAAGTTATTTTTCACTAGAGTTCACCATTTCAATAAATAACTCCTCTAGCCTATTTGATTCATTTCTCATTGATTTAATTTTTATATTTAATTTTGTGAGTTCAGAAAAAAGTGCATTAATTGATCTATCCTTATTAACTGCTGCAACTAGTGTTAACGGATCTTCTAGTTTTAATGGAAAACCTTCAATAGTTGGAGCATGCTCCAAAGGTTGATGTAGATCAAAAACAAAACCCTGAACATTAAGCGTACCCAGTAAATCCTTCATACTAGTATTTGCAACAATAGAACCTTTATCAATAATACCAATATTTCTGCATAGTTGCTCGGCCTCTTCAAGATAATGAGTAGTCAAAATAATAGTAGTGCCATTTTTATTTATTTCTTTCAAGAAAGACCACATTTCTCGTCTTAACTCAATATCTACTCCTGCAGTTGGTTCGTCTAAGATTAATAATTTCGGCTCATGAATTATTGCTTTTGCTATCATTAACCTTCTCTTATATCCCCCTGATAAAGTTCTTGCTTGAACATTTCTTTTATCCCATAAACTTAATCTTTTAAGAATACTTTCGACTTTTGGCATTGCTACAGATTTTGGAATTCCATAAAAACCAGCCTGAGTAACAACAATATCTAAAACTTTTTCAAACTGTGAAAAATTAATTTCTTGTGAAACAACACCCAATAATGATTTTGCTTTATTTGAATCTCTATCAATATCATTTCCGAAAACTGAGACTGTGCCACCACTTTTTGTTACAAGCGATCCTATAATTCCAATTGTTGATGACTTACCAGCACCATTAGGACCAAGTAAAGCATAAAAATCACCTTTTCTTACTTTAAGATCAATACCCTTTAGAGCAACGACATTGTTGTCGTATACTTTTTTTAAGTTATTGATCTCAAGTGCGTATTCAACCATTTTCTATATTATTGTCTACTAGTGCATAGCTTAAAATAAGCCCAATTAATATTCCAAGCCACATATATTCTCCACCAAAAGCTATTAAAACTGCAGTAATTAAAGACACTGCCTTTTCTGAATTTTTAGTAGCAAGTGACATTGCAATATATGAGCACGCTAATCCTGTTAAAATAAGCGTCACTCCTAGAGCAACTATCATTAATGGCTCCATTACATCAATAAATGGAACTACAAAAAATAAAAAAGGTATCCCCATTAAATAATAAGAATGTATACCATCAAATAATGAGCCCATAGCTTCTCTGCCTTGTTTCCATCTTTCAACAATAACAACATGGACACCGGTCCATAAAGCTCCTTGAGTAGGGAAAAAAGGATTGATAATAGCTCCAAGTGCATTTCTAATACCAACGCTATTATGTGATCTATTTATATCAATATCTATGATTTCATCTGGTCTGTTCTCCTGACCTTCTTTGATAACTTCTATACCTGTTACTAAATCACCAAATAATAATAGATAACCAATTATTACGAGTGGCAAAACTTCTAGATACATTTCAGCTGGAGGAAAGCCTATAGACAATGGTGAGGTTTGATTATATACATCTCCTACTGCTGGAACAGCTAAACCCCATTCTATATTCCAACTAATTTCTCCAGTTAAATAACCAACAATTGCGGCAACAATAAATCCTGGTAACAAACCCAAAGACCCAATAAGAGCAAGAATTTTGTTGTTTTGAGCTAACCTTTTAAAAGGTTCTGAAAAAGTTGTAATAGTACAAATTAACAAAGCAGAAATCATAGATACAGGAGCATTACCAATATAACGATCAAAATCACTAAAGAATATTTGATAAAAAGCAGCTAAAGCAGCACCTAGAATAATTCCTGATTTAAGACCATTTGGAACTTTTTCTACAATTAATTTACCAATACCAGTTAAACCTAATATTAAAACAAGAAAAGTAAACTCTATTGCCATTGCTGACATGTAATGGAATGTCTCAACCCGGTAGACACCATCAAACATTCCTTTAGCGATAAAAAAACCTATAACTAACGGCAAAGCAGGAGTTATCCATCCAGCGGCCATTGGTTCTCCAAAAATAATTGGGCTTGAAGTAATTAAGACACTTGCAACAAAACATGCGGCAATTGCTTCATTTAATGATAGACCTAAAGCCATTCCAACAGGAGCTGCAGCAAGAGCAGTTGCACCTGATATAACCATACCCTGAAGAAATTCTGCGGTTAGTAATTTTGTGTGAATGAAGGGAATCCTTAATCTAAATGGACCCCATTTTATCCCGTTATTATTCATATTATTTCCCCCTTATCATTTTGATAATTCAGCCATTCCTTCCTCTAAACCCTTCAGTGTTAAAGGATACATTCTGTTATCAAATAAATCTCTTAAAATACATACAGATGATGTATAGTCCCAATGATCATCTGGCACAGGATTGAGCCAAGCAATATTATCAAAATGATCGGATAATCTTTTAATCCATACATGACCGGCCTCTTCATTCCAATGCTCAATACTTCCACCAGGATTTGTTATTTCATATGGTGCCATTGTGGCATCTCCTACAACAATAACTTTATAATCTGATGAGTATTTGTTTATCATATCTTGTACCAAGAATCGTTCTTGAGAACGTCTTAAATTATCTTTCCATACCGATTCATAAATACAATTATGAAAATAATAATATTCTAAATGCTTAAACTCGGTTTTAATCGCAGAGAATAACTCTTCACATAACTTTATATATGGATCCATTGAACCACCAACATCAAAGAGCACAATAACTTTTACAGTATTTGATCTTTCTGGGACCATATGAATATCTAAATATCCTGCGTTTTTAGCTGTAGATTTGATAGTACTATCCATATCTAATTCTAGATTATTACCTTGGCGAGCAAATTTTCGAAGTCTTCTAAGAGCCATTTTAATGTCTCTTATACCAATAATTATAGAATCATCTAAATTACTGTATTGCCTTTGCTCCCATACTTTGACTGCACTTTTTTGACCACCTTCTCCTCCAACTCTAATTCCTTCAGGGTTTTGACCGCCATGACCAAATGGAGAAGTACCATTTGTACCTACCCACTTATTTCCACCCTCATGTCTTTCTTTTTGCTCTTCAAGCCTTTTTTTAAACTCTTCAAGAAGTTTATCAAGACCTCCAAGTGATTTAATTTTTTTAAGTTCTTCTGGGTCTAATTCTTTTTCAAAGGCTTTTCTCAACCAATCTTCAGGAATTAATGCTTGGAACACATCTTCAAGCTTTTCGATTCCCTTAAAATATATATCAAAGGCTTTATCAAATTTATCATAGTGTTTTTCATCTTTTACTAAAATTGCTCTAGATAAATAATAAAAATCATCAATATTTGCATACACCAATTGATTTTCTAAAGCCCCTAACAAATCAAGTAATTCTCTCAATGTACATGGCACTCCAGAGGATCTTACAGTTTGAAAGAGATTAATTAACATTTATTTACTTGCAGATTCTCTTCGTGACATAAAAGCAAGACGCTCCAAAAGCTGAACATCTTGTTCATTTTTAAGTAAAGCACCATATAGTGGAGGAATGGCTTTGGAAGAATCTGCATTTTTTAAGATTTCATCTGGCATATCATCAGATAATAAAAGCTTCAACCAATCGATTAGTTCAGATGTAGAAGGTTTTTTCTTAAGGCCAGGTATTTTTCTTAAATCGAAAAATATTTCTAATGCTTCATTTACAAGTTTCTTTTTAATTTTTGGATAATGTACTGAAACAATCTTATTCATTGTTTCTCTGTCGGGAAACTGAATATAATGAAAGAAGCATCTTCTTAAGAAAGCGTCTGGAAGTTCTTTTTCATTATTAGAAGTCATCACAATCAAGGGTCTATGTTTAGCCTTTATGGTTTCTCCTGTTTCGTAGCAAAAAAATTCCATTCTATCTATTTCTTGTAGTAAATCATTTGGAAATTCAATATCAGCTTTATCAATTTCATCAATTAATAATACAACCTGTTTTTCCGAGGTAAATGCTTCCCATAATTTACCTTTTTTAATGTAGTTGCTTATATCTTTGACTCTTTCATCGCCAAGCTGGGAGTCTCTAAGCCTAGTAACAGCATCATACTCATATAAACCCTGAGATGCTTTTGTGGTAGATTTAATATGCCATTCTATGAGTTCCATGTTTAAAGCTTTCGCAACTTCAACAGCAAGTAGGGTTTTGCCTGTACCTGGCTCGCCTTTAATTAAAAGAGGTCTCTCAAGTGCCATTGATGCATTGACAGCCATACTTAAATCTTCTGTAGCAATATAATTTTTAGTTCCTTTGAATTGCATAATTTTCCCTTCTACTTAGATAGTTTTTCTTCTGACTTTAGTATTCTAGTTAGTTGTCGACTTGAAGCAACTAAATTCTCATTTAAATCCCAAATATTACAATCTTGCTCAAAATATCCTTTGTTAATATCTTTAGCTACAAAATCAACAAATACAATTTCAGTGGTTGGTATTTGTCTTATATGGGTTGTTAAACTATAAGTAGGTATCCAGCCTAATGGTCCATATTTATTGGACACTACAGGCGGTGCAACATCAACATAAAATGATAAAACAAATTGATCTGGTACCCCTCCTTCCATTTGCATATAAGCAGAACATCTAGCTTCAGCATCAGCTTCATCCATATCTCTGTCCCACCAAGCATGATTTGGATGAACGGTACAACTTAATTGATGAATAAATGAAGGAGTAAAACCTGGAGAGATTACATCATAGTTTAAATTTTTATAATCTCTTTTAGGAGTATTTTTATATAAATCAGGTGGATTAGTTAAAAGACCGTCAAAACCTTTCATGTGTTCAAAATCAGAGCAAATAGCATTAAAAACAGTGCAGATCTTTTTATCTTGGTAAAGTTTAACTAAGCCTGATGAGCTACCTTTAGATGTTTTAAAAACTTCAACTTCTAAAACTACATCGTTAACTTCAATCCTATTTAAATATTGTATTGATGAGCTTATTGCAACTGTATGTGGCACAGATAATATCAAAGCCTTGTGCATTAATGCATTTAAATAGCCACCATGAGGGGTTTTACCAACAAAATATCTAGAATCAAGATTTACTCTATATTTATTTACAGCAATTGGCTCTAGCAACAAAGCATTTTGAAATTGATCAAATTGATTCATGATTGAATAATTTTAGTTCATAATTCCTTTTAAAAGAAATTATACGAACCATATGAATAATTTATTTGATATAGCTTGTAACTTTTCAAGTGATCGTTTTGATAAAGATCTAGATGATGTTATTCAAAGAGCGAAAGAAAAGAAGGTTACAAAATTTTTAGTTGTATCTGCTTCTTTAAAAGATATAGATAAAGTTCACCAAATATATCTGAACAATAGAGATTCATGTTTTTTTACTATCGGTGTTCATCCTCATCACGCAAATGAATTTAATTTATCGTCTTCTAAAGAAATGAAACACCTCATAAAAATGTATAAACCTCATAGTGTTGGAGAAACTGGTTTAGACTTTTTTAGAAATATATCATCTTATGAAGAGCAACTATTCGCTTTTGAAGAGCAAATTAAGATTGCTATTGATAATAACCAGCCCTTATTTTTGCATCAAAGAAATGCTCATGCTGATTTTATGAAAATTGTTAAGAAATATAAAGATAATATCCCTAAAGCTGTTTTGCACTGTTTCACAGGAACACAAAAAGAGTTAGACGATTATTTAAATATGGGATTTTATATCGGCCTTACTGGCTGGATATGTGATGAAAGAAGAAATGTTGATTTAAGAAAATCATTAATTAATATTCCCATTGAAAAATTAATGATTGAAACTGACTGTCCGTATTTAATTCCAAGAAACCTTAACGATAAACTAAAAAATAATAGAAATGAGCCCTCTTATCTCCCGCATATAGCTAAAGAGATAGCAGCTTTAGTTAAAATTGATGTAAATAAATTTGCTGAAGTAACGTATGCAAATAGTGTAAATTTTTTTAAATAAAAGCTTTTCTATCTAAATTAAATTCTTCACAAATACTATCTATATCAGAGCCTACCTTCTTTGAGTTATGCTTTATAGATAATTTATCAATGGAAAATCTTGGTGCAGGTGCAGGCTGTTTGAATCCATCAATATCTTCAAATGCATTTCTTGCAACATTATGATGATATTCCTGAGCCTCATCCATATTCAAAATTGGAGTTACACAACCATCAGTATCAGAAAAAACATTTTCCCAATGACTTCTTGGCTTAGATTTAAATTTATCTGCTATTAAATCTTTTAATTCTTGCCATATTTCTTTGTTCATTTGGTCTTGAAACTTATCATCATTTAATTCAAGCTTTTCTAACAAAATTGAATAAAACTGTGGCTCGAGGGATCCAACTGCAAGATACTTATTATCAGAGCATTGATAAGTATTATAAAAATGTGCAGCTCCATCAAGAAAATTAGATTCTCTTTCATCCTGCCAAAAACCCATTTCTTTTAAAGAATAAAAAAAGCTCATTAGAGATAAACTCCCATCAATCATAGCTGAATCAATAACCTGCCCTTTTCCAGTTTTCATTGAGCTAATAACAGCAGCTAGTATTCCCATAGCTAACATCATTCCTCCACCACCGTAATCACCTATGAGATTTAGCGGTATAGTTGGATTAGAATCTTTTTTTCCAATTGCATGTAATGCGCCAGACAAACCTATGTAATTTATATCATGGCCTGCCATTTTAGACATTGGACCATCTTGACCCCATCCAGTCATTCTTCCATAAACTAAAGCTTTGTTTTGCTTGAAACACTCATCAGGTCCAAGGCCCAATTTCTCCATAACTCCTGGTCTAAAACCTTCAAAGACAACATCAACTGAAGATATTAATTTAAGCAATTCATTAATTGAATTAGGGTTTT
>ERZ802830.4006-NODE-4006-length-12039-cov-7.11323_pt1 | contig 12039 bp, 12 predicted proteins | sample MGYA00345654_ERZ802830 | MGnify/ENA primary metagenome ERZ802830 (study PRJEB30503, sample SAMEA104212375) | marine metagenome | biome: Westerlies Biome; feature: [SRF] surface water layer (ENVO:00010504) within the epipelagic zone...; material: water... | reverse complement strand
AAGTGTTAGAAACATCAAACTCTGGCTCGACACTCCCAGCTTTCAGAGAATCGTCTAAGGTATATCGATACTGGCTGAGTTCATCAGTATCAGAACGCAGGAAATAAATGTGTGAGCCATCTAAAGTGTCTATTAGGGAATCAAAGATAGCGGAGGAAAAATTATCATCCACCTCTACGGAACGATAATGCTTCGTTTGTAACTCCTCCAGCAAGCTCACGGCAGTCTCACCATGAATTTCAAGACTAGGAATTGGTTCATACAAGGCCTGAACGTCAAGCGTATCACTCAGGTGAATTGGATCTTCCTGAGCCATCCCAGCCGAAACCCAAATGAGGCTCATAATGGAGACTGTTAATTTATTTAGATGTTTACGGGATTCTGTAAGCGTTGGCATATTTATCTCAAATTATTAGTAGCTTTAAACAGCAAATAACTTTGTTATAGACGGGCAATATCGTACACAGAGACTATTCTAATTCCGCCGTCGAGAGAAGTAATTTTCTGCACTATTTAGAGTTAGTAACGAATGTTTTTAGCGGACAGTTTTCAATTTTGCGGTGGCATGCCTCTCAGCACGCTCTACATCTATATATCGATCAGTTATTGCGCTAGACCCGTGTCCAGCATCATCTCTGACATGTTCCCTTGGTCGAATTTTAACGTCTTCCGAAATCCCAGTATGTCGCAACCAATGGACTGTTGCGGCTTCTAAACGGTCTGCGTCCTCTGAAAAGCCCTCATCCTTCATTTTCTGAGCCGCTCGAGTAAAACAATGCTGAACAATACCCCTTATTTGACGAGTACTGGTGATTCCCCCCTTACCACGAGTCTTGTGTATTAGGGGAGTGGATTCTCCAGGTGAAGGCAGGGGTGGCAACCCTCTTGAACCTCGATATCGCTTGAGTGCATGCAGCATTGCATCAGACACAGACACTTCTCTCTCCTTATTACCTTTACCTACGGTTACGAACCACCAGTTTTCCTCTTGGTCCATCTGAAAATGGCCCATCTGAGGCTGCCAGCGAGGTGTCTCTACAAGCTCCGAGATCCTTAGATACATACCGAAAAGGGCCGTCAGCACAAATAATGTTCGTTCATGGGTCTTAGGATCATCCTTCGCGAGTAAATCGGCCGTCTCAATGACATAATCCCACTGCAACGGCGAGAGCCTTCTGATTTTTCCTTGTGATTGATGCTTGCGAAGATATTTACTTTTCTGGCGCATTTGCGATACTGGATTAGCTGACACATAACTCTCTTGAATCAAGAAGTTATAAAAACTACTTAAGACAGAAAATAAAGATTGGATTGCAGCCTGAGACGGGGCATATTCGCCGCTCGATGACACGTAGGGCCTCCACGCAGCGTTTGGCGATCGCTCTCCTAATCGGTTGACGAACCTAGCTACATTTTTCTTCCCAATCCAGGCCGGTGGTGGGCTCTTGGTGAACTCCACATAAGCCTCAAGGTCCTGGCGTAACAGGTCTTTTATTGATTTCTCGGCTATTAACCAAGACCAATGAAGGAAATGCTCAATTTCACGTCGATAAGTAGCGAACGTGTCAGGACTGCCGCGGTAGCTGTATATGAACTCACTCGCATGCTGGTAATCACTCAATGCGCCCTTTGGTTCAGCTGTCGTTATACTATCTATATCAAGAACAGGGCTCTTGAAAGGGTTGGGCATTTCCTCCATGGTATCGAAGAAAGGTTTTGGACTTTTAACGTTTTTCATTAAAATTGTTACATATGCTATTGTTTATAATGACTAAGTGATACTAACTATATTATAGAGTTACTAATTAGTTGTATAGGTTGTCGGATTACTGGCCCCCAACTTTACTGCATAAAAACTTGACGAATTGAATTGTTTGAAAACAACTTCAACAATCTCTGCTATTCTGCAATCGGGGCTTGCTCTTCTAGCCCGCAGCGCTACTAGCTCAAATTATGACTGAATTAGCTTGGAGTAATAAGATGAGTCGATTTAACGAACCAATTGAGCTCATGGGGGCTCCGGGATCACCCTACACGCGAAAAATGCTGGCGCTGTTGCGTTACAAGCGAATTGCTTACAGGCTGCTCCCCGGTGGTAGAAACCGAGTGAACCCAGAGCCGGAAAGGTACAGGCAGAGGCCAGAACCCAGGGTAAGGTTGTTGCCAACATTTTACGCAACGACGGAGGAGGGTGATGAAATCGCTGTTTGCGATTCTACCCCTATAATCCGCGAAATCGACGCGAATTTCGCTCAACGTTCTGTAATTCCATCGAACCCGATACTTTCTTTAATAAACTCGATAATTGAGGATTTTGCAGATGAATGGCTTACCAAGTCCATGTTCCACTATAGATGGAGCTATGAATCAGATATAAAGAAGGCAGGGGAGATGTTGCCCCGCTGGAATAATACGACAGCGAGCGACAAGATATTGGCTGAGAAGTCTCGAGAAATAGCAGAGCATCAGATTGGAAGGTTGAAATATGTTGGTTCAAATGAGATTACTCAAAATACTATTGAAGCTAGTTTCATTCGATTTCTAGAAAGATTAAATAACATATTGAGTAATAATGAATTTATCTTAGGTAGCCGACCTTCTAGTTGCGACTTTGCAGTTTTTGGCCAACTTACCTGCCTCGCGCTGTTTGACCCCACTCCCCAGAAACTAATAATTGAAACAGCCCCAAGAATTTATGCTTGGACAGAGGTGCTGGAAGACTTATCAGGTTTTGAGCTTCTTGAGGGAGATTGGTTAGAAGTAGAGGGGAGTGTGACAGAGCCTATGAGTGAACTTTTGAGTGAAATAGGAAATGTCTACACACCATATATGTTAGCCAATGAAGAGTGCATTAAATCAGGGCAGAGCATGCTTCGTACTGTAATTGATGGTCGAGATTGGGAGCAGGCACCCTTCCCATATCATGCAAAATGTCTAGACCAGCTGAGAGCTGAATTTTATAAACTTAATGAAGTAAACCAGAATAATTTCAAGCAAATAGCTGATAAAACTAATTTGTTTTCTCTTTTTGTTGCGGATTGAATTGAGGGGCCGGGTAGGTGGCGCAGCCACCTGCCCAGCCACTCTATCGCCTATCGATCGATCTCAGACCAATCAACCCTAAAATCGTCGGTTTTCAAGTTTATAGACACTACTGCCAAGTTTATTGCTCCATCAGTAAGATCATCTACGCAATAGATCTTAAATTCATGTCCGCTCCTGTCAAAGACACCATTCAATGAGGCTGTCACTAAGTTACCCTCATCATCTATGCCTGTTCCCGTCCCAGTCATAGTGCCTTGCCCTGGTACATTGGGGTTTACCGTTAAGTGGTAGGTTATAAAGACGGTCCCATATCGAGTCGCATCACCTTTGCCAGTTAGAGTACCGCCTGAATCAGACAAAATAACCGAAGTTAACTTACCCTCAAATGAAAATTGTTCGGACTTCAGCCCCATTAAATCTGTAATACCCATATCTGTTTCCTTTTCTATAGTTATGTTGGTTTAAGGGCTACAGCCCCGAACTTTATTGTATATGCAAGGGGAGTAGATTCAACACCTTCCTTATTTCCGGTAATCTTTATTACCGGAAATAGTGTTGGTATCTAGGAAGTTCTTATTCTCACAAGCCTAATAACTAGCGTTTATGCCCTTGAAATCATTGTTACAAAGACAATGCTATCTGCAGACCTTACGGCTGAGTAAACAAGTACTGTTGTTCAAATCAAACCAATTATGAATTAACATCTTATAATTCGTATTCCTCTACAGCAGAGATATTGCAAAAAGAACTTTTCAGATCAAATAATTCTTCAAGCCGACCAAGAGTTCATCAGTTTGGTAATGGAGCTATTCAAGAGTATTTAGAGTTTTTCGGTGTCAACGAAGCCAATCACTATTTAAAAGCTCTCATGGACTCCCTACCGTGGAGTCAAGACTCTATTCAAATAGCTGGTAAGAGGATTTTAATCCCTAGATTGCAATGTTGGATGGGCGATCCAGGCGCTATTTATGCCTATTCTGGCCTAAACCTCACCCATTATAAGTGGTCTCCAGATGTCTTAAAAATTAGAGATTCAGTTCAGAAGTTGAATAGCGTAAAGCTGAACTCTGTTCTAATTAACTACTACAGAGATGGCAATGACAGCGTTTCCTGGCATGCAGATGATGAAAAAGAGCTAGGAAGCGATCCTGTGATTGTTTCTGTCTCTTTTGGCGCTGAACGAAAATTTAAAATAAAGCCAAAAGATAAATCAGATAAAAGACGATTCAACTTTAATCTCAGCCACGGTAGCGTCCTCATAATGACTGACAAATTTCAACAGGATTGGCTTCATCAAGTACCAAAGGAACCTAAAATCATAGCTCCAAGAATCAATTTAACTTTTAGACACATAATCTGAGTACTTATACCTAACTATTTTACCTCATGGATAAATTTCATATTTGCATCACCGGAGCTGGCGTAGTTGGACTTTCGATTGCTTACCAATTATCACTAAGGCGCAACAATGCATCTATCGTTTTAATAGATTCAGAGGATAGCTTTGGAACCATTACTAGTAGCAGGAATAGTGAAGTAATCCACGCCGGCATTTACTACAAACACAATAGCTTAAAGGCTCGTCTCTGTGTTCGTGGGAAACTCTTACTTTACGAGTTTTTAGAGAAATATAAGCTTCCATTTAAGCGAATCGGCAAGCTTATAGTCGCCCAGAAGGGAGAAGACGATCGTCTAGCAAGACTGAAGGAAACCGCCGCAATTAATGGTGTAAACGATTTGAGCTATTTAACGAAGCAAAACCTTAGAGAATTAGAACCCGCGCTTTTTGCAAATTCAGCTCTTTTCTCCCCCTCTACGGGAATATTAGACAGTCATCGTTATATGCAAAAGCTTCTTACTCTTGCAGAGGAAAATGGAGTGATCTTTGCTCCGAGAACTAATCTCAAGCAGGTACACATTACTGCAAAAGGATTCAAGATAGAAACTGAAATTAAGGAACATTCGGGCGATAAACCCACCAGTTATGAGTTCATATGCGATAAGTTTATAAACTCTGCGGGATTAAACGCGCAAAATATCTCAAAGAGTATTAGAGAATTAACGACTCAAAGAATTCCCACATTACATCCATGCAAAGGTGATTACTTCTCGTATGCAGGGAAAAATCCTTTCAAGCATTTAATTTATCCTTTGCCTGAACGGAATCATACTGGATTAGGAATCCATTCAACAACAGATGTGAGTGGACAATTACGGTTTGGTCCTGATACAGAATACGTGGATAGTCTTGATTATTCGATTGATGAATTTAAGCGTGAGTTATTTGCCTCCTCGATACACGCATATTTCCCCGACGTTGATAAGGACAAATTATCTCCAGCATATTCGGGAATACGCCCAAAGATTAACGAACTAGGAGAAAAGGCGGCAGACTTCTGCATACAAGGCCCGGAGTCACACAATATCGATGGCCTTGTTCAGTTATTCGGAATGGAATCCCCAGCACTTACAGCAAGTCTAGCAATCGCTGAATATGTGGAAGAGTTGTTAGCTAATTGATGGTTAATAGTTTTATTCTTAAAAATTACTAACGCAGATTGAGCATGCTCCCCCGCCATATCAACGATTCTACAATCAATTGCGCATTGAGATTATTGCTCCCAGATAAATCCTTTTGAGCGGCCGCCACCTCATCATAAAAGTTAATAAGTCTAACGGCTAACTCCCTCCGATCAATTGGACTCTCCTGTAGCATCTGTATGAAGATAGATTCAATTGAATTTCTATTGGCTGTTTGGTTAGACATGTAGGCTACTATCGCCTTTGAAAAAAAATTCATTAAGAAGGATATAGAATTACTTAACCCAAGTGTTTGAGCATCACTAAGGACACTCTGAATTGATGCCTCGCGGTTTAATAACTTCAAAAAACCTTTAATAAATTCCTGTTGCGTTTCCAATGTGCCCGATTCGACAAGTTCTTTCACATACAGTGGCCTGGTTTGAGGTAATCCTTCAAGCGAAGCAGAATCAAAAGGGGCACTCAAGTTATCCTCTAACCATTCCAGGGTTTGCTTTCTACTAGCTTCACCCATCGGGAATTTTTGACAACGACTACTAATAGTAGATTTTAGTTGTCCTGGTAAGTTAGTGCACAAGAACAAAATTGAAGAACCCGCTGGCTCCTCCAATGTTTTAAGTAAGGCATTTGCCGCACTAGGATTTAATCGGTGTACATGATTGATAATCGCAATTTTTAATGTGCCTGCGTGGCTTGTTTTGCTATAAAAATTAGCTAAGTTTCGAACTTGATCTATTTTTATTACCGAATCATTATCTTCAGGGGTAACTATTTGGATATCTGGATGATTTAATGATGCGCTCAGGTGGCAATGTTTACATGCGCCACACGCGCGGTTTGATCCTGGGGACGAACAGATCAAATACCTAGCAAATTTTAGAGCAAATTCAAATTTTCCAATTCCTGCAGTTCCTGCGAGTAAGTACGCGTGAGACAACCTGTTTTCGTTAAATTGGCTTATCAATTTAGACCAATTGGTATTTTGCCAAGGAAAAGGGGAAAACGATTCTTTACTCATTCTTCAGTGAAAACTTCTTAAGTAACGTTGTTTGAATAGTACGCGCAACTTGCTCTTCCGACTCCGATGCATCAAGAACAAAGAAGCGTTCAGAGTTTCTAACCGCCGCATCCAAATAAGCTTCTCTCACCCGCTTAAAAAACTCCAACTCTTCTCTCTCGAACCGATCTAACTCGCCACGTTTCTTTGCCCTACTCAAGCCTAACTCCGGCTCTACATCAAGGAGAAATGTTATATTTGGACGCAAATCTTTTTGAGTGATTAATTCCAAATCGGAAATTAACTCCGTCTTGAGCCCCCTTCCCCCACCTTGGTAGGCAAAAGTAGCATCGGTAAACCTATCACAAACAACCCAAATTCCGGCATTAAGTGCTGGTAGAATAACATTGTGGATATGCTGAGCCCTTCCTGCAAATATTAATAGCAATTCACATAAATCAACAGGGGGTTCGTCTTTTGTTTCGAGGAGAATATGCCGAATTTTCTCGGCCAAGGTTGTCCCTCCAGGCTCTCGAGTTGTAATATATTCAATATTATTACGAGTAAGGAGTCTTTCTACGCAACCGATGCAAGAAGTCTTGCCCGCGCCTTCTATTCCTTCGATAGTTATGAATTGCCCAATCATAGTGTTTTATTGCGTGATATCGCGCGAGGTTGTTCTCTTCTGATATCTCGCCACGGCGGCATTGTGCTCACGAAGATTTTCCGAAAAATAATGACTCCCGTCACCTCGAGATACGAAATACAAAAAGCTCGACGCCGTTGGGTTTAAACTAGCTTTAATCGACGCCTCCCCTGCGAGCGATATCGGCGTGGGAGGCAAACCATCAATCCTATATGTATTATAAGGGGTAGACTCCAATAAGTCTTCTCGAGAAATATTACCCCGATATTTTGAACCCATTCCATAAACAACAGTTGGATCCGACTGTAAGCGCATACCAAGCTCCATTCTCCGCAAAAACACTCCAGAGATTTTACTTCTCTCACTGTTTAGCCCAGACTCTTTTTCAATTACTGATGCAAGGATTAATGCCTCATAAGCATTATTAAGCGGAAGTTCCTCCGCCCTTGAACCCCAAGCCTTCGTGAGTACTGAAGTTAATTTCTGATTAGCCCTTTTGAGAAGGGAAATGTCACTGGTGTTCCTTGTAAAAAAATATGTATCCGGGAAAACCATACCTTCGGCATTATCGGTATCGAGTCCCAATAAGTTCGCAATTACTTTAGGATCGTCATCGTATATCTCTCTCATTATAGAATCTCTTGACCAAAGTTCGGCTAGTACTTGCGACACTTTCCAACCTTCTAAAAACGTCACCTTATGTTGATATTTTTCTCCATTCGCCATTTTAGTAATTAGACTGGCCAAAGTGGTTTCAGAATCCAACAAATACTCTCCCTCCTGAATTGATCTCTCAAGCCCATGCAATCGAGCATACAAAGTTGCCACAAGAGAATATGGAACGAGACCATTATCAGTTAATTGATCACTTATCTGGGATAGAGTTTCACCAGGCTTCACCGTGAAAAATTCATCACCTTGGTCACGAGTCAGAGGAGTATGCAAGAACTTAAGCCAGCCTATCAAGCAAGTGGTAATAAGGAGCGCTAGGACAGCTATCCCGTATTCCTTTAACCGCCCCTTAAGTCGAAAAAAGTTAATTGTCCGGTTAACCATAATGACTTGAACCCTTCAGCGCAGCTCAAAAACGTTAACATCTTCTGAGACTATTATCTTCGGCTTATAAACAAAATTTAGCTTTATCTAAGCAAACTTTGAAAATATTAAGCTGCCGTTGGTCCCGCCAAACCCAAAGGAATTTGTCAGGACAACGTTGACGGACTTCTCGCGTGCAGTATGCGGCACATAATCAAGGTCGCAGCGGGGATCTGGGTGCTCTAAATTAATTGTGGGTGGGATTACTTGGTCAGTTAAGGTCAATACCGACATTATTGCTTCTACGGCACCAGATGCGCCGAGCAAGTGCCCTATCATCGATTTATTGGAGCTAACGCACAACGTTGATGAATGTTGCCCAAATACTTTTTTAATTGCGTCTGTTTCTGCAATATCTCCAGCGGGCGTTGACGTTCCGTGCGCATTTATATAATCCACCTGCTCCGGGTTTAGACTCGCACTAACAAGGGCATTTTTCATACACAGCGCCGCACCTTCACCACCTTCCGATGGCGCTGTCATGTGAAATGCATCCCCACTCATGCCAAATCCAGTTAATTCGGCATAAATCCTGGCGCCCCGCTTCTTTGCGTGAGCTAGATCTTCAAGAACCATTACGCCTGCCCCATCTCCTAATACAAAGCCATCTCTTTGAGCGTCCCAAGGGCGGCTAGCGGACTCGGGATCTTCATTTCTGGTAGACAGCGCGCGCGCCGCACAGAACCCGCCTAGACCAACAGGCGAAGCCGCCATTTCCGCCCCGCCTACAAGCATTATATCGGCTTGATTGTTGAGTATCATATTGGAAGCTAGCCCAATATTATGTGTCCCGGTCGTGCAGGCTGTCGTTACGGCGATATTTGGTCCTTTGAGACCAAAGCGAATAGATAGATTACCGGAGATCATATTTATAATGGATCCAGGTACAAAAAAGGGTGAAACCTTTCTTGGACCAGCGTCTCTAATCAATAAGGATGTGTCTTCAATAGTCTTAATGCCACCAATTCCAGAACCAATTGCCACACCGAACCGCTCAGAATCATATTTGTCAGCATCCAAGCCCGAGTCCTCAAAAGCCTGGACCCCTGCAGCGATGCCATACTGCATAAAAACATCCATTCTTCTGGCGTCTTTAGGTTCCATGTAATTCGCACAATCGAAGTTTTTGAGGGACCCACCGAACCTGGTGCCGAAATCGCTCACGTTGAAGTGTTCGATCGGTCCAATTCCAGTTTTTCCATTCTGAATCGCCACCCATGTGCTATCCACAGTATTACCAAGCGGGGTAAGCATCCCAAGCCCGGTGACGACAACCCTTTTATTGCTCAAAAGAATCTCCAGCAAGTCATTTCAAAAAGCCAGATAAAGAAAAGCTACTCTAGATTTCTCCAGAGTAGCTTCATTTTCTTCATAAACTGTGGCTTATAAGTGTTCGTTTATGTAGTCGCAAGCAAGTTGCACTGTGGTAATCTTTTCTGCTTCTTCGTCTGGAATTTCAGTTTCAAATTCCTCTTCCAAAGCCATCACCAGTTCTACGGTATCCAAAGAGTCAGCGCCTAAATCTTCAACGAAGGCTGCGGATGGCTTCACATCCTCCTCCTTCACGCCAAGTTGTTCGCACACTATCTTCTTAACGCGATCTTCAATGCTACTCATATCTTATATTAGCTCCTAATGCTTTGTTTTCGATGGCTTTTTATAAAAGCTCTTGATTAACGCAGTCTCGCAGCCAATCAACCCTATCAATCTAGAGACGCGATTTTACCTGTATTTTATGAACTTGTAATGTTTAATTTAAAATATTACTTCGTCCGTAAAATGATGAAAATGTTTCAAGCCATATACATACCACCGTTGACATGGATAGTTTCACCGGTTATGTAACTTGCCTCTTCCGACACTAAAAAACCCACCACAGAAGCTATTTCCTCAGGTTTCCCCAAACGTCGAAGTGGGACTTGCGAAAGAAGCTTCTGTGCCTGCTCGCCTCCAAGAGTACTAGTCATATCAGTCTCAATAAACCCAGGTGCTACTGAATTAACAGTAATTCCCCTAGACCCAATCTCCTTAGCTAACGAGCGAGTGAAACCTTCGATTCCAGCCTTCGAAGCTGCATAGTTGGTTTGCCCCGGATTACCGCTAGAGCCCACTACAGAGGAGATATTCACTACCCTACCCCATTTAGCTTTAGTCATTGCTCTTAAACAGAGCTTTGTCACTCTAAACATCGAACCCAGGTTTATGTCTATAACGGACTGCCATTCATCATCTTTCATTCTCATTAACAAATTATCTTTCGTAATACCTGCGTTATTGACCAAGATCGTGGGTTCCTTGAATTTCTCCCTGATGTTTGAAAATAGCCTTTCGATAGACTCACCAGCGGAAACATCCAACTCCATTCCAACACCGTCAGCCTTTTTTAGCTTAAGGTATTCAGATATCTGCTCTGCACCACTCTGAGTCGTAGCCGTGCCGATGATCGTGATACCTCTTGTCGCTAACTCCATAGCGATCGCCTTACCAATTCCGCGACTTGCACCCGTTATAAGAGCGACTAGACGATTATCTTTCTCCATGGCTCGATTTTCCTCTGATTTATGTCTCAGTTTTAATACTCTCTACTCAGACAGTTCCTGGACACTTTTTTTAAGTTCTTCATCTGTATCTGTCAGGAGACATTTCAATTCGGGTTGAATTCTCTTAACAAGCCCCGAAAGAACTTTTCCAGAGCCGCACTCAACCGTGTATCGGCAGCCAAGTTGATGAAGCTTATTTACACAATCTACCCACCTTACAGGTCTATAAAGTTGCTCGACCAAGTTCGTTTTAATAGCGTCCGGCTCGTCTTGAACTTCGCCGTCCACATTCTGTATTACATCAATTTCGGGGGTTTGAATTTGTATTTTACTTAGTTTTTCCTCTAATTCTCTTGCAGCAGGCACCATTAACTCACAATGTGAAGGGACACTAACTCCGAGAGCTAGCGCTCGCTTCGCTCCAGCGGCTTTACAAGACTCTATTGCCGAACTAACTGCCTTACTTTCTCCTGCTATTACAATTTGATTCGCAGAATTCACATTAGCCGCCGACACGACACCAGTTTCTTTCTGAACTGCATCGCAAATAGTGCTCACATCCCGTTCACTTAGACCAAGAATTGCGGCCATTTTGCCCTCCCCGTTTGGAACGGCTTTCTGCATCGCTCTACCTCTAAAATGCACCAGGTCCAAGGCATCTTTAAAGCTCAAAGCTCCCGAGCAGACAAGTGCCGAGTATTCTCCAAGGCTATGCCCCGATAAAGCCGTCGGCTTCAATTCGCTGAGGCTCAACCACACCCTCCATATCGATATAGACGCGGAGAGCAGAATAGGCTGGGTGATCTCTGTCGAAGACAGCACACCCCGCTGATCTGACTGAGCTATCTCCCATAAGTCCATATCCAGCACCTCAGAAGCTTCCTGAAATGTTTCTTTAATGACGGGAAAACTCTGCGATAGCTCTGACAGCATCCCAACCTTTTGAGAGCCTTGTCCAGGGAATATAAAGCCAATTTTTTTCATATATTACAGATATTTAATTACCTTTATTTAAGTAATTAATCTTAGATAACACAGTGCTTAGATGCATTAACGATATGCTGATTAAGCTTCGTCGGCTCTGATGATAAATCCGCCCGAATTAAGGCAGACTAGCTGGATGTAATTGACGACTTTCTATTCTTTCTATTGAAGATTAATCCTCAGCGATATCA
>ERZ802830.4005-NODE-4005-length-12040-cov-16.1272_pt1 | contig 12040 bp, 10 predicted proteins | sample MGYA00345654_ERZ802830 | MGnify/ENA primary metagenome ERZ802830 (study PRJEB30503, sample SAMEA104212375) | marine metagenome | biome: Westerlies Biome; feature: [SRF] surface water layer (ENVO:00010504) within the epipelagic zone...; material: water... | reverse complement strand
CATCCCAAGGTCAAAATGAAAACGTAAAAAAATTAGCAGATTTTGTAATCAAACACCATATGAGCGAGCTTGAGCGAGGTGATTATTTAGGACTCTTTAAAAAGGTTATAGAGTTAACCTCAATAATGATAGCAAGGTGGCAAGCTCAGGGCTTTTCTCATGGAGTTATGAATACAGACAATATGTCTATTCTAGGTTTAACAATTGATTATGGACCTTTCAGTTTTATGGAAACTTATGATCCAGCCTTTATCTGTAATCATTCAGACACCCAAGGAAGATACTCATTTGAAAGGCAGCCATCAGTTGCATTATGGAACTTACAGCGACTTGCTCATGCTTTAGAGTCACTTATTCAAGAAGACCAGCTGAAGGATGCTCTTTCCTCCTATGAAAAAATATTGGTCAAAGAGTACTCATATTTAATGAGGAGTAAGTTCGGCTTAATACTGCAAGATGAAGGTGATAATGCCCTAATTAACAACTTTTTAGAACTTCTTTATACGCAGAAAAAAGACTATCACCGCTCATTGAGAATGCTTTTAAATCAGAACGAGAATTTATTGGGTGAAAAATTTGAATCCTGGTTGAAGGATTATAAAAAAAGAATAAACAAAGAGGAAAATTTAACACAAAGTTTAAATTTGATGAAACAGTTTAATCCAAAATATATTCTACGAAACTACTTGGCTGAAGTAGCAATTAGAGAAGCCGAAGACCTTAAAAAATATGAAGAAATTGATGTTCTATTTAGACTTCTCAAAAAGCCTTTTGATTCACATAATGGTTATGATTCGTATGACAGTGAGCCACCTGACTGGGCTAAGAATCTAGAGCTTAGTTGCTCATCCTAGGACAACAAGTGCATAGTTAAACCAACTTAATATAAGCTCAACCCATGGCCTTACTAGGTAGTTAAATCCTCCAAGAAACATTAAACCCAAAAGGATATAGAGGCCATATTGCTCTAACTGGTTGTATTGATAAGCTAGTCGATTAGGAAGAAGTGCACTAATGACCCTTGAGCCATCGAGGGGAGGAATAGGTAGTAAATTAAATACAGCAAGTACACAATTGACAAGGATGCCAACCCTTCCCATTTCAATGAGTACAGTGATATTCATTTTAATCGCAATAATCATTACAAATAACCAGCAAATGGCCATCACAATATTTGCTCCAGGGCCAGCCAAAGCAACCCATATCATGCCATTTTTCCCATTACGAAGTGCGTTGAAGTTTATTGGAACCGGTTTAGCCCAACCAAATATAAATCCTGATGAGGAAAGCAATAAAACTAAAGGGATTGCTATGGTTCCAATTGGATCAATGTGCTTAGTGGGATCCAGAGTAACCCTGCCCATCATTCTTGCAGTGTGATCACCAAGTTTGCTAGCTACCCAGCCATGAGCAGCCTCATGAAGAGTAATTGCGAAAAGCAATGGAATAATATAAATTAATAAAGTTTGAAAATCAGGCATTAGGTAAAATCAATTTATTTAGTGGCTTAAATACATTTTATATGAAAAGCAGTGATTTTTTAATCTCTACAGTTAAAGAGGCGCCCAATGATGCCAAAATTATCTCGCATCAATTAATGATAAGAGCAGGGCTTATATCCAAATTAGCTTCAGGCCTTTATTCTTATTTGCCAATTGGCTTAAAGATTATTCAGAAGGTTGAAAAAATTATCAGAGAAGAAATGAATAAGTCGATGGCATTAGAGTTATTGATGCCCGTTGCACAGCCAGCTGAAATTTGGCAAGAATCAAAAAGATGGAAGGAGTATGGGCCAGAATTACTTCGATTTCAGGATAGGCATGAGAGGGATTTTTGTATGGGTCCTACCCATGAGGAAGTGATTACCAATATTGCCAAACAATACATCAGAAGTTACAAACAGCTCCCTATTAATTTTTATCAAATTCAAACAAAGTTTAGAGATGAGATTCGACCTCGATTTGGTGTAATGCGTTCAAGAGAATTCATTATGAAAGATGCATACTCATTCCATATGGATGAGGTATCACTTGGTGAGACTTATCAAGTGATGCATCGGACCTATTGTAATATTTTTGATAGGCTTGGCTTCGATTACAGGCCTGTTTTAGCCGACTCAGGTGCAATTGGTGGGGATAGTTCTCATGAGTTTCATGTTCTCGCCGAATCTGGTGAAGATGCAATCTGTTTTTCTGACACTTCAGACTATGCTGCAAATATTGAGAGGGCTGAAACTCTTCCTCAGGGGGCTCCAGAATCACCAAAAGAGGATTTAACTATTGTTAAAACTCCTGGAGTGAAGACCATTAATGATGTCTGTAATCTGCTAAATGTTAAGCCTGAGAATTCAATTAAAACCCTAGTTGTAATGGGTGTAGATGATAATCTAGTTGCGCTTGTTTTGAGGGGTGACCATGAACTTAATGAAGTCAAAGCATCAAAAATTGAAGGTATTAAGCAGCCACTACAAATGGCAGATGAGGAGGAAGTTGTAAAACAGCTGGGCTGCAACTTTGGCTCTATCGGTGTTGTAAATTTAGATGTTACAATTTTGGTTGATTATGCAGCAGCCTCTTTATCAGATTTTGTTTGTGGAGCTAATCAAAATGATAAGCACTTTACTGGGGTTAATTGGAAAAGAGATGTTCAAAAAATGACCCCATGTGACCTTCGTAATATTATTGCAGGAGATCCCTCACCAGATGGTCAGGGCATGATCGAAATTAAAAGAGGAATTGAGGTTGGACATATTTTTCAGCTTGGAACAAAATACTCAGATTCAATGAACGCTAATGTGATTGGTGAAGATGGTAGGGCGGTCAATATGAATATGGGCTGCTATGGTATTGGAGTGACCAGAATTATTGCTGCATGTATAGAGCAGAATCATGACGAGAGAGGGATTATTTTTCCTAGGGCAATTGCACCTTTCGAGCTCGTCATAGTTCCAATTAATTACAATAAATCATCTCGCGTTAGAGAGCTTGCTGACCAACTTTATAAAGAGTGCAATCAACAGAATATTGATGTTTTGCTTGACGATCGAAAAGAGCGACCTGGAATCATGTTTGCAGACTCAGAACTCCTAGGCATTCCTCATCGTTTGGTAATCAGTGATACTCATGCTGATAATGGGAAAATTGAATACAAATCAAGGGCACATCCAGATAAAGTTGAAATTGATTTTAAGGATGCCGTTAGCTATATTTTAGATATGCTTGTCTAATGACATTTCTACAGTTTTTATTACCTCAACACCTTTTATCGAGACTCATGTTTCGATTTGCAAGAATACAAGTCCAGTGGATAAAAAATAGCTTTACTTCATGGTTTGTTTCAAAGTACAAGGTTAATATGAATGAGGCAGGGCTTGAGGATATTAAAGAATATAAACACTTCAATGATTTTTTCACGCGATCTCTTAAGGCCGGTACAAGGCCAATATCTGAATCAAAAGTAGTTTCTCCAGTTGATGGTGTAGTCTCTCAGTGTGGGAACATAGAGGGATCTATGATTTTCCAAGCGAAAGGCAAGAAATTCTCAGTTGAAGCTTTGCTTGCAAATAGTCCAAAAGACAATTTTTATACTAGTTTTGCAACAATCTATTTATCACCTAAGGATTATCATCGGATTCACATGCCCTTTGATGGCATCTTGAAATCAATGAAATACATTCCTGGAAATCTTTTCTCAGTAAATAAAAGGACTGTTGAAAACATTGATCAAGTTTTTGCTCGAAATGAAAGGCTCATATGTTATTTTGATACAGAATATGGTGAAATGGCTTTGGTTATGGTGGGGGCTATTTTTGTTGGATCAATGGAAACTTCATGGGAGGGTCAAGTAACTCCTCCTTATACCAAGTCAGTTAAAACATATGACTATGATTCTCGTCAAATAGGCTTATCCAAGGGAGAGGAGCTAGGTCGATTCAACATGGGCTCAACCGTCATTCTTATCCTACCTAAAGGGTCGCCTGAACTAAATCTTGAGGCCGGGAAAGCTCTCAAGATGGGCCAATCTATTTCAAACTAATTACTCAGTTTCTACTACAGATATTGATTCAATTTGATTCTCAAACTCTCTAAGTCTTTTATAGACACTAGCAAGTTCAATAATTGTTGGCCATGAATTAAAGAGGTATTGTAAGGAACCCTCAACTCTTCCAAAAGCTCTGATTATTTGCTGCATAACCCCAAGAGTCATTACACCCGCAACAATCGCTGGCGCTAAAACAATGTAGGCAACTAATACGTTTACTTGGAGATAGGCTAGTCTTCCAATATTAAAGTATAGGTAATTTAAGTAGCTTTTAAAGTGGATGATGCGAACGCCTTCAAAGAGTTCATCAAGTGACTTAGGTCTAATAGTACCATCATCCTCTGCAATCACTAAAACCTTTCTGTAGGCTGCCTCTCTTTTTTGAAGGTCATATTCAATTCCAACTAGCCTTAATAGCCAGGCTAAGCCTATCATTAATAATGTTCCTCCAACTGCCCAAATAAGAGCACTAACGACGAGTCCGAATTCCCATTCTCCAAACCACATGATTGGTATACCAACTGCAAGTCCCATTAGGAGTGGAAAATATTCCACCAATACCATAATTGACTCGATAAGACTTGTTCCAAGTCCTTCCATAATTCTAGAAAAACGGATGGTATCCTCTTGAACACGCTGCGAAGCACCCTCAATAGTCCTGGCTTTATCATAAACGCTGTGGTAGAACTCAACCATGGACGTTCTCCATCTAAATAGGAAGTGCGATGTTAAGAATGAAGTTGCTAATCCAAGGATAATCCAAAGTGCTGCTAATTTAGCAAAACTATAAAGTCCTCCGAAATACTCTTCAATAGTTACAGCATTTGGAGTGGCCAAAGCTTTTTGAATCATGTCGTAGAAACCACCAAACCATTCATTAATTTGAACGTCTATCTGAACAGAAAGCCATAGCGAAGTAAGAATAACTGCTGAGCCAAGATAAGCCCACAAGAACCATTTTCTTTGAGTAAAAAATTTAAACATTGTTGTCCTTAAAGTTTGAGTTATTAATAAAGATAATACCTAATTTAATTTTGTGATTTTAACTAGTTTAACACCCTGCTTGCTGACTTGAATAATCTCAATAATTAATGGATTTATTTTCAACGAAACGTTGTGTTGAGGAAAACTTTGCAGCTGCTCTAAAATTAACCCATTCAATGTTTTGGCGTTGTCGAATGGGAGCTTTATTTTGAGTTCACTATTGAGTTCTCGAATACTTATTTTAGGGTCGACTAAGTAACTTCCATCCTCCTGTAAAGTAATTTCATCGATGCTTTCGCCCTGTGATGAGGTAAATTGACCTACTATTTCTTCTAAGATGTCATCAAGTACAACCATTCCTTGAACTTCGCCGTATTCATCAACAACAATTCCCAGTCTTCTTTTTTGGCTCTTAAAGTGTTCAAGTTGCTGCGATAAGGGGGTTCCTTCTGGAATAAAATAAGGCTCTCTAATGAGCTCCTTAATTTGTGACATTTCAACCTCACCTTTAGCATAACTATTCACTACATCTCTCATATGAATTGTTCCAATAATATTATTCTCAGATCCCTCAAAGATTAGTAGTCGGTTATGTTGAATTCGTTTGAACTGATCAAATAATTCTTCTTCATCATCAATATCGGCAATAACTAATTCGTTATGAGGAATCATAATATCCTCAACCTTTACTTTTTCCAGATCTATGATGTTGAGAAGCATCCTTTGATAATTGCTAGTCATCATAGATTTGGAATCTTTGACTGCCATGCGAAGTTCATCTGAATTTAGGTTATCTTTGTTTTCACTTTTAAGGCCAAAAAGTTTTAGTATAGATACTGAAATTAAAGATATTAAATAAATAACTGGCTTAAAAAGTTTGATGATTAATTCGAGAAGCCATGATGCAGGAAGTGCAATTTTTTCAGGGTTCTTTGCAGCGAAAGTCTTTGGAGTATTTTCAGCAAAAATTAGAATCACGATTGTTAGAACTATTGAGGCAATAATCACTGAACCTTCGCCATACAGTTTTATAGATAAAAGGGTGGCTATACTCGCAGCGAGAATATTGACAAAGTTATTACCTAATAGAATAGCGCCAATCAAATAATCAAGGTTATTCAGAAGCTTTTCAACTCTTTTGGCTTGAACATTGTTTTTTGAGATTAGTGTTTTAAGGCGATAGCGATTGATAGCCATCATCGAAGTTTCCGATGATGAAAAAAAAGCAGAAGCTAATATTAAAATGAATAGTAAAACACTTAGCCAAAAAGTGGACAGTGATTCCAATCAGTTACCCGTAATAGTTATTGATGTACTATTTTAACCTTAAATTAACTTTAAGTATTAAAACAAGATTGTTCTCAATCTTTTGATAGATTGTTGAATGCTTTTAGACCAGGGTATGAAGCCTTTTCACCCAAATCTTCTTCGATTCTTAATAGTTGATTGTATTTTGCGAGTCTGTCTGAGCGGGATAGTGAGCCTGTTTTAATTTGACCACAGCTTGTTGCCACAGCAAGGTCTGCAATTGTGGTGTCTTCTGTTTCACCACTTCTATGAGACATAACGCAAGTATAGTTTGCATTGTGAGCCAGTCTCATCGCGTCAAAAGTCTCAGTCAGTGTTCCGATTTGGTTTACTTTAATTAATATTGAGTTTGCTATATTGCTTTCAATACCTTTGGTTAGAATTTTACTATTAGTAACAAAAAGATCATCACCAACCAGTTGAACAGATTTGGATAGCCTTTTAGAGAGCATATCCCATCCTTCCCAATCATTCTCATCCATTCCATCTTCAATTGAAATAATCGGGTATTTTTCAGTCCAATTAGCAAGATAATCAGTAAATTCGGCATTGCTTAGCTTTAAGCCCTCAGAGGTCAGATTATAGGTTCCATCACTATAAAATTCTGAGCTTGCAGCATCAATACCAATAAAAATATCTTTTCCAGGCTTATATCCTGCATTATTGATTGCTTCAATAATAACTTCGAGAGCCTCTTCATTTGACTTAAGGTCAGGCGCAAAGCCCCCCTCGTCACCTACAGCGGTATTAAGCCCTTTATTATCCAGCACAGCTTTCAAGTGATGAAACACCTCTGTTCCATATCTGAGCGCCTCTTTAAAGCTTGGTGCGCCTGCAGGAATAATCATGAATTCTTGAATGTCAACACTATTGTTAGCGTGTTCACCACCATTAATGATATTCATCATAGGAACTGGCATATCAAAAGAATTCGAATAGTTAAATGAGCGAAATAATGGAACACCCATAGCATTTGCGTTTGCTTTGGCGCAAGCTAAAGAGACTGCAAGAATTGAGTTTGCTCCAAGTCTTGATTTAGTTTCAGTTCCATCTAAATTGATCATCGCTTGATCGATAGCCTCTTGTTGAGATACTTCCATGCCCTTTAAGGCGTCATTAATTTCAGTATTTACATAATTAACTGCCTTTAGTACGCCTTTACCTAGGTATCGATTTTTATCGCCATCTCTAAGCTCTAACGCCTCCCTTTGTCCAGTTGATGCGCCTGAGGGCACTATTGCTCTTCCACTTACACCATTAGTTAAGTAGACGTCAGCTTCAACAGTTGGATTTCCTCTTGAATCTAGTACTTCGCGTGCTTTGATGGTCTGAATTATCATAAGATTAAAAATTGGATAAAAAATGAGATTTTATATATGACACATTAATTCATTGTGTCAAATTGTTTCAAGTTTACTCAAAGAATGACTTCATTTTACCAAAGAACGAATCTGACTCAGGGTGATGCTTGGCTTCACATGAGCTAGAAAACTCTTTTAAAAGTTTTTTCTGCTTTGAGTTCAAATTCACTGGAGTTTCAACCTTAACCTGGCAGAGCAGGTCTCCAGAGCCATTATGCCTCATTGCTGGCATTCCTTTACCACGCAGTCTAAATAGTTTTGAGGTTTGAGTTCCTGATGGAACATTAACTTTGAGTTTACCCTTTAGCGTTGGGACCTCGATAGATCCGCCCAATGCTGAGGTAGCGAAGTCAATAGGAACTTCACAATATAAATCATTACCTTCGCGCTGAAAAATTGGATGATCTTTTATGTGAATTTGTACATAAAGATCGCCATGAGGACCACCTCGCAAACCTGCCTCACCTTCTCCGCTAAGTCTTATGCGGTTTCCTGTATCAACACCAGCTGGAATCTTCACAGAAAGTGTTTTTTGATTGCGAACAACGCCTTGACCTCGACAGGTACCACAAGGAGATTCAATTTTCTCACCAGTACCGTTGCACTGGTTGCATGGCCTCTGAACAGCAAAGAATCCTTGCTGCATTGTAGTTTGACCAGTACCTCGACAATTCCCACAAGTTTTAACCGAGGTACCTGGTTTTGCACCTGTTCCAGAGCAGGTGCCACAGGTATCATTTTTAGGGACTCTTATTTTGACTGTATCACTTTCAGCAGCTTGCTTTAAATCAATCTCTAAGTCGTAACGAAGGTCAGATCCTCGATTATCTGGCTTAGAATTCCCACCACCAAAGATATCACCAAAGATATCACCAAAGCCTCCAGCTCCTCCAAATGGGTTTCCACCACCAAATCCCTGACCACCCTGCTCAACACCTGCGTGCCCAAACTGGTCGTAAGCAGATCTCTTTTGAGGATCTGAAATGATATCGTACGCCTTACGCACTTCCTTGAATTTTTTTTCTGCTCCAGCTTTGTCCCCAGAATTTCTATCTGGGTGATACTTCATAGCAAGGCGCTTATAGGCCTTCTTAATCTTTGCTTCATCAGCATTTTTGTCAACACCTAAAACTTCGTAATAATCTCTTTCTGACATATTTCCCTTAAAATATTAAACCTCTCATGCACTAAACATGAGAGGTTTTTTAAATCAGCAAATAAAGCTACTTACTTTTCTTCTTTTACCTCTTCGAAATCAGCATCTACAACATCTTCACCTGCATCTGCACTACCAGTCTCGGCAGAACCATCTGCACCCGCTTTTTCTTGGGCTTTCTGGGCTAGGACTTGTGCTTTCTCGCTTAGATTTTGAACTTTGGCATCGATAGCTTCTTTATCATCACCCTTAATGCTTTCTTCCAGCTCACTAAGAGCTCCTTCGATAGAAGTTTTTTCATCTTCAGAGATTTCATCTTTTAACTCTTCAAGCGACTGCTTTGTCGAGTGAACAAGAGAATCGGCCATGTTTCTAGATGAGACGAGTTCCTGGAATTTCTTATCTTCATCTGCATGGGCTTCAGCATCCTTGATCATTTTGTCAACTTCCTCATCTGAGAGGCCACTGGATGATTTAATAGTTATCGATTGCTCTTTTCCAGTGTTCTTATCCTTGGCAGAGACATTCAAGATTCCATCTGAGTCCAAATCAAGTGTTACTTCGATCTGAGGCTGGCCTTTTGGAGCTGGCGCAATACCTTCAAGGTTGAACTGACCAAGTGACTTATTCGCACTAGCAACGTCGCGCTCGCCTTGGAGTACATGAACTGTGACAGCTGACTGATTGTCTGCAGCAGTTGAGAAGATTTGTGACTGATTCGTTGGAATAGTTGTATTTTTCTCAATGAGCTTTGTCATTACACCACCCATAGTTTCAATCCCAAGGGATAAAGGCGTTACGTCAAGTAACAATACGTCTTTAACATCACCACCTAAAACACCAGCTTGGATTGCTGCACCCATAGAGACTGCCTCATCAGGATTTAAGTCTTTCTTAGGCTCTTTTCCAAAGAAGTCTTTTACCATCTGTTGAACTTTTGGCATTCTAGTTTGACCACCTACAAGAATAATCTCATCCACATCTCCACTGGATAGACCTGCATCCTTGAGAGCGATTTTACAGGGATCGATAGAGCGCTTCAAAAGGTCAGCCACTAGAGACTCCAACTTGGATCTTGTCATTTTAATGTTAAGGTGCTTAGGGCCAGAAGCATCAGCAGTGATATAAGGCAAGCTGATTTCAGTCTGCTCTGAAGATGAAAGCTCTATTTTTGCCTTTTCAGCAGCTTCCTTGAGTCTTTGAAGGGCCATAGCATCATTTGCTAGGTCAAGGCCTTGCTCCTTTTTAAATTCTTCAACTAAGAAGTTGATGATTCTTTGATCAAAATCTTCACCACCTAAAAATGTATCACCATTCGTTGAGAGGACCTCAAAGTGTTTTTCTCCATCAATATCCTCCATCTCAATGATAGAGACATCGAATGTACCACCACCTAAGTCATAGACTGCAACTTTTTTGTCGCCAGTTGTTTTGTCAACACCATAAGCCAAAGCAGCAGCAGTTGGCTCATTAATGATTCTTTTAACTTCTAGACCAGCGATTTTTCCAGCATCTTTTGTTGCTTGGCGCTGAGAATCGTTAAAGTAGGCAGGTACTGTAATGACAGCTTCAGTAACTTCACTTCCCAAGTAGTCCTCTGCAGTTTGCTTCATTTTTTGAATTACTCGTGCAGAAATTTCAGGTGCAGCCATTTTTTTACCCTTGACCTCAACCCAGGCATCTCCATTTTTAGCTTTGATAATTTTGTATGGAACCAAGTCGATATCTTTTTGAACAGCCTCTTCTTCGAAGCGTCGACCAATCAATCGCTTAATAGCATAAAGTGTATTTTCAGGGTTAGTTACAGCCTGTCTTTTTGCTGGTTGACCCACCAAGATTTCATCAGAATCCTTTGGGTATGCAATAATTGACGGTGTAGTTCTAGCTCCTTCTGAATTTTCAATGATTTTAGCAACACCACCATCCATCACAGCGACGCATGAATTTGTTGTTCCTAAATCAATTCCAATCATTTTAGACATTTCATTTACTCCTTGTATTTTTTGTATAAACCCTATTTAGGGATACAAAATCCAATTTCAAGGAAATTATGAAATTATTTTTTAGCTATATTGAGAAGAATTTTTTTGACTTCGCTAGGCACAAAAGGGCTGATATCGCCTCCAAGCAGAAGAATTTCACGAACTAGAGATGATGAAATGTTGGCAAATTCTTCAGAAGGAGTCATAAATAAAGTCTCAATTTCAGAATTAAGGCGTTTATTCATTCCACTTAATTGAAACTCATATTCAAAATCAGAAACAGCCCTTAAACCTCTAATAATTATTTGAGCATTGTGCTCTTTAGCAAAATCAACCAATAGGGAATTAAAACTAAGAACTTTGGTATTTTTTAGAGAACTAATTGAGTTTTCAGCGGCGCTAACCCTCTGATCAATGGACAGAAAACCAGATTTATTAGCATTTTGAGTTATTGCAATAATGACCTCATCAAAGAGCTTGGATGCTCTTTTTATTAAGTCAACATGTCCATTAGTGATGGGATCAAATGACCCAGGATAGATTGCAATTTTTTTCATAGTTAACCTAAGCTTATCAGACAATAGTTCACATTACCTGATTTTTTCTGTTTTTCAATTTTACAATTATACTTAATGTTTGAATTCAAGAGCTCTAGGTCAATCTCAAACTCAGTTTCAATATAGATTTTACTTTTTGAATCGATAAGATTTTGTTCCGAAATTAAAGACAATATTAAAGGAATTAACTGTTGATTAAAGGGTGGATCTAAGAAAACAAAATCGAAAGGTAAAAGCTTTTCTTTTTCAAGATATTTAAGTGAGTCTTGATTAATCAGCTCATAACAACTAGATTCTAAAAGTTTAAGGTTAGACTCAAGTATTTGATGCGTTTTGAAATCTTTTTCAATGAAGCTGACCTTTCCAGAACCTCTTGAGATTGCCTCAATACCCAAGGCACCAGTTCCTGCAAATGGATCTAAGATAGTTTTGTTATTAATCTCAAACTGAAGCCAATTAAATAAAGTCTCTCTGGCTTTGCCCGAGGTGGGGCGAAGTCCATCAGAGTCCTTAAAAGAAAATTTTCTCCCTTTGAGACTGCCCGAAATAATTCTAAAGGTATTGGTTTTAATGGTTTTAATTTTTTTTATACAAGTTAATATTATATTTTAAATATTTTGGATCTCCAGCCACTATTTAATGAACTGGAGT
>ERZ802830.4004-NODE-4004-length-12042-cov-7.82631_pt1 | contig 12042 bp, 4 predicted proteins | sample MGYA00345654_ERZ802830 | MGnify/ENA primary metagenome ERZ802830 (study PRJEB30503, sample SAMEA104212375) | marine metagenome | biome: Westerlies Biome; feature: [SRF] surface water layer (ENVO:00010504) within the epipelagic zone...; material: water... | reverse complement strand
TTTGCTCAGGAGTCGGTGTCGGAGTTGGTTGTTCAGGAGTTGGAGTTGGTGTTTGTTCAGGAGTCGGTGTCGGAGTTGGTTGCTCAGGAGTTGGAGTATCAGTTTGAGTTGGAGTTGGAGTTGGTGGAATATAACACGCATCTGTGACATATCCCGAATTCATGTTACTACTTGATATAATTATACCAGGTAAAGTTATTTGTCCATTACCTTTTGATAATGTAATATGATACATATGACCATCTCGTAAACTATCAAAATCCCAAAATGCACTATCAACTGATCTATCAAAAATTTTTACTTGAGAACCACTTTGAGTATATTCTAGTACCTGTTGTATTTCTGTAATACTGCTTATATTTAATGACTTTTCAAAAACTCGCAAGTTAAATTCGTTTTCATACTCGGTGTAGTTGTATCGCACCGATGCTTCAGTTGGTTGATCATACTCACAAACACCACACCAAACTAGGTATTTAGCAAATGAATTTTGATTTTGTGTGAGTGTTGCCATATCTTAACATTGTACATTTTGTTAATACAAAATCAAGAGGCTTCTAATTTTACATAACTAGTGAAAGACGATGTTGCAACGGATTCAACCTTCACGTCCATAAATGTATCAAACGATACTTGAGTTGGATTGTAATAAGAAGTAGCTTCATCTAATCCAGTTTCACCATGCAGTGGTGTTCCCCATGTGTATAACGAACCATCAGTTTTTACTGCAAAACAACAAGTTGCACTCATACTTACATATTTGACATTTGATATATTTACTTTTGTTGGAATTGTTCTTCCTGTGGATGGATGGTTGTATCCTTGTGTATAAGTTGAAATATCATCTATCGCAAGTATGTCCGTGCCAAGTCCCCATGTAAAAACAGTTCCGTCTGCTTTTAATGCTACAGCTGCATCTTTTCCGTTTGAATAAATTTGTATAATGTCGGTAAACTCAACTAAACCCCAAAAAATAGAAGCATGAGTAATTTTATTTAAGTCACTTTTTAGAGTAGATTCAGATAATCCTTGACCACCAACTCCGTCAATACCTATGTCACCTGTTGCGTAAACATTTCCATCGGTTTTTAATATCAAAGTTGTATGGTCAGTTAAACAAATAGAAACTATTTCAGAACTTTTTATAGATAAATTCTGTGGAATTAAATAATTGGTGGTTTCAGTTCCCAACATCAAGTTATTATTTCCATTAAATCCACATCCATATACATCACCGTTAGTTTTTACCATATACAAAGTAGAATTATCTGTTGGTGCGTTACTTGGTCGTAGAAAATGTGACACATCATCAATTAAAAGTTTCTTGGCGATGTGAGTTGAAAAGTTTAATTCGTCATCTGTTCCAAGTTCTCCTGATGTGTTTTTCCCAAGACCCCATACACTTCCATCACTTTTTATGAAAAAAGAGCACGATTTTGTTGCAATCACATCACGTACATTATCTAAATTTTCATCCAAGAGTTGCTCAGGGTTAGTATACGATGATTCATCTGTTCCAAGTCTTGCACTATCACCCAGTTGTCCATCTTTGGCAAGTCCACCACCCCAAACAGTTCCGTCTGGTAGCAAGTAAATAAAATGATCTTGGTTGGCAGAAAATAAACTATTAATAGAAATATATGAAGGATAGAATCCTGGTGTATCAAACTCACTTGCGAGTTGGCCGTAATTATTGTATCCAGAACTTAAAAATGTTGTACCATATTCATCTGAACTAAAATCTACATTAGGATTCAATCCAGAACCCAACGGAGACGGAGTTTCTTCCATCATATAATATCTAGCAGAAGTTGGTGTAACTGCAAGTTCTTGAGCAAAATCTAATACACTTTCAACATCAATTTTTGTGAAAATGGGTCCGTTTGTAAAATCGTCTGGAGTTGCCCATTCAAGATCTCCTTCGTAGCAATCACCATTTGGCATAGAATAAACAAATCTACCCGATGAATTTTCATCGAATCCAGTATAAGTTGCAATTCCGTTTTTCGCACTTATAACTATTTGTGCAATGAAATCTCCTAAACTTGTTTTTGCATAAAACGATAATGAGTTTCCAGGTAATACTTGTTCTTGTGTTTTTAAACCATAACACAATTTACCCCCTTCAAATCCTTGACCAGTTACTTGTAGTGATACTCCGTCTTGGTCACCGTTTAACATTATACTCTTCATGTCCGAACAACAATTAAAAGGTGTTGGTGTTGGTTTGGGAGTTGGTGTTAGTTTAGGTGTAGGTGTCTCGGTGGGTGTTGGTGTTGGTGTTAAAACCACAGGTGCACATGAAGTGGTAATTTTATTTTTTGATGTACTTTCACTGAATGATACTGCTATATTGGGAATTTCGAGTTGTCCAGAACCTTTTCGTAAAGTAATTTGATATGCATGACCTTCGGTTAATTTGGAAAAATCCCAAAATGCTTCAAAGGTAGTTGTATCATATACATTTACTACCGTTCCTGATGCTGAATACTCAAGTACCTGTAGAATTTTATCAGTTGTAGTTAAATCAAACTCTTCGGAAGAATCATCGGTACATATTCCACACCAAACTAGATACTTGACAAAGGAATTTTCACTTTGCAGTAATATTGCCATTATGTCACCTCAGTAAACGTTGAATTATATGTATTGTTTAAATATCCTTCGTAGCACTCACCAGATTTCTTACGGTAAATAAATTTAACATTACTATAGTCTATTGCTAAGTCTATCTTTACTTGGGTTAACGGGTCTGTGTCTGTCAATCCTTCAAATGAAACGGTATGGGAATGCATATTAAATTCGTATCCTCCGGGAGCATTAAAACAAATATTACCGTCCATTCGACCATCAGGATGTGATTTTACTTGTACTCCATTTAGAAATTCACCAGTTCCACCAATAACATTAAGCTTGGTGTCATAGTCAGAACAACAATTATATTCTTCGGAAAACGAAGCATCAGCACACGATGCAGGTAATGTATCTTGTAATACCCAAGTTGCTACATAATCACCATTAACTATATTTGAAGCACCCACTGTTACTGAATAGCATTTGTTACCATCTTTGAATGTGAATTTAGTGTTGTTTGGTTTTCCACCACTTAATGCAATAACACCCGCATCGTCATTATTTGAATGCTTAAAGAAAATTGTAGAGGATATATCAGTTGCCAACGATGAATTGTCGTAACCAACTTGTGAACCCTTTGGAAATGCAGCGAACACTTGTCCTGCAACCACAACCATTGAATCACTTGTTATATCCGCACCAAAAAAGTCGTCTGGTACACACGTACAATCAGCAGGTGTTGGTGTTGGATCGTTTGGTTCGGGTTTTGTTGTACCACTTACAACTGCCCAATCTACTGATTTTGAAGTTTCGTTGTTTATTGGATTTCCTTTAACTCGGAAATAATAAGTTGTACCTGAATTCAAACCAGAAATTGACTCTTGATTCGCACCATATGTAGGTGTTGAACTAACAATGTTTTGGAAACTACTATCTGTTGCAAGTTCAAGTGTAAATGTTCTTGCTCCGTTGTCGGTATCCCATCCAAAATGTAAACGTGTTTCTGTGGTTGATCCCTCATTAAATTGTAATCCCGTTACATTTGGTGCAGGTACCACAGATGGTTTCTTAACGATCACTGGCCATACACCACTTGCACCCGATGCAAGACTCTCAGTATTGATATCTTCTTTATACATAAACAAATATGAAGGACTTGATTCGTTTGAGTCGTGTGAAAACTCAACTTCATCTTTTAAAGAAATTGAAAGTTGTTTATATTTTCCGATAGTTGCATCAGTTTCTTCTGCTCCTAAACTAATTGTCATTCCATCAAAAGTGATTGCTGAATAAAAATCTAAATAGTTTGAAGAAACTGCAACATCGGGCCAAAATGAATTATTCAACGAATATGCTCCATCGTTTCCGGTGTATCCATACACAGTTGTCCATGGACCTGTATTTAGATAATTGGAGAAGTTAGAGTGAGTTGGTTTTAATACATTTTTAACTTGTAAAACTTCACGTTCACCAACACCTTGCACATTTATAGTTTTCCAACGAAATAATACTTGTTCTGGTTTTTCAGGTGTTGGAGTTGGTTCTACGGGTGTTGGAGTTGGATCAGGATCAGGTTGTGATGTTCCTGATGTTTTTGTCATCACCACAGGATTTTGAGGATCTGTTCCTACATCTCCGTATTCTGCTACATAACAATCATCACCTATTGTATAATAAAATGTATTTTTAGAATTGTTGTATGGTCGTGATATATAACCAAGTGGTACACTTGGAGCAGACGGAAGTGAATAAAATCTAGGTACTTCTGCACTATTTTCCTGGTCGGGTTGTGTATCGGACACATCTACACACAGTTTTCCTCCACTGTTCCATCCCGCGTATATTAAAATACTAACTTGATTCCCTTGACCTGGGAAAACCACCGCATATTCTTGTCTGTCACCTGGATCTCCGTTTGTATTAAGCGAAGTTGTTGAAGATGGACAACACTCACCTGGTACCTCAGGAGTTGGAGTTTGTTGTGTTAATGATGTATCTTGTATAACAACCGAAACTTCTGCTTGATTATTATCTAGTTTTAATGTTAAAGTTTGATTACCTTCTGTTAATTGATCAGCAACAACACTAAACACTTTAGTATCACCACCACCACTTATTGTAAAATTACCAGTTAGTGACTGAGAAATATCCGATGATTCAACTCCTGTGATTGTATATGGAACGGTCGTTCCGTTTTCTACATTCTCAGTAGTAAGTACCACCGTGATATTATTTCCCTCGGCAACACCTGTATCAACTACACTCAACGAATATGTTGCAGGAGCAGGTACTGGAGTTGGTGTTGAAAGTGGATCAGCATCACCACAATTAGAAGACAATGTTTCCGAGACTTGTAATGTAAGTTGCCACGTATCATCACCCGACTCATTGGATGAAGTTGCAGTTGCAGTATAACAAGTAATTCCTCGTTGGACTATAAATTGTGTATTGTTTGGCTTAGCATTTGAGAACACTATTATTCCTGCACTTTGACCATTGGCATATACCAAAGTAACTTCACTTGCAAGTGCCGATGATAAGGTATCTTGTTGATAACTTATTTTTGTTCCTACTTCAAATCCACCAAATGTATGACCACTTGATACAAATGCACTACTCGAAGTAGACTCTAATGTTACAAAATCGGAAGAAGCACAATCACATGGAACTGGAGTTGGAGTTGCCATCGGTGTTGGTGTTGACTGACACGAAGAAGCAATTCGTCCTGCATCTTCTGTTTCATAACTAGATACAACAAAATTTGGAATTGTAAATGAACCGGTTCCTGGTTTTACATACAAATAGTATAACTTACCACATTCAAGTGTTTTAAATGCACGATTAAGTGCGTCAGATAAATTTGATTTCCAAACTTTTAAAACTCCTGAGTTATCCCATTGGTAAACTGATGTAATGTGTGGTTTGTATGTTGATAAGTTGATGTCTTGACATTCTTCGTCACTACAATCACCGTACCAACCGACTACTGTTTTATATGAATTTGCTTGTTGTATCACCGCCATTTTACTTTATCCTTTTGAATATGTTAACTGCATCACCAGTGGACTCTAAAGTTGCTTCGTAGCACTTTCCATCAGATGATTCGAATCTAAATTTATTATTAGAAGAATCCAACGGACTTTGAACGGTGATCACAAGACCACCCAAAGAAAAGTCAGCAACTTCAAGTGGGCAACTAAAATCCAAGTTCGTTGCTGATAGTGGTTCTGCTAATGTTTCCCAACATAATTTACCAGAAACTCCATCAGCAAATCCAGCAACATAATTATCATTTTCTTCAATTGACTCATTTACGGTTGCAGATTGTTCAAATCCATCACAACATTCTGCCATCTCGGGAGTTGGTGTTGGTTGGCAATCTCCAGGTAATTCTCTTGCACTCATTGTAACAGTCCAAGTTTCACCACCTCCGTTTGATGAATCTGCTACTCCTTCGTAGCATACTCCGTTGTCTCCGTCCTTTACATAAATTTTAGCACCGTTGGGTTTTAATCCAGAAAATACAACCATTCCAAGTTCTTCTCCATCAGGTTTTAAAATATTAACTGTACTTGCTGATGCAGATGCGAACTGATCTAAATTAACTCCCACTTCCGATCCCACAGGTAAAACATAAACATGACCACCTACGGTTTGCGTCACAGATTGCATAACAAACTTATTGTGAGTTTCAGGTACACATTCGCAATTAAATGGAGTCTGACTTGGAGTTGGAGTTTGTGTTGGAGTTGGAGTTGGTGTTCTTTCTGGTGTAGGTGTTGGTGTTGGTGCTAGAACTTGAAAGAATCTTGTGTCTTGTGATTCTTTTACTACAACTGGTTTATCACTTGCATCTAATCCAGTTGCAGTTATTGAAAAATCTCCAGGAGCACTTACAAATTGTTTGCTCAAAACTGCGTTTCCATTTTCTGCTAATACAGTGTATGTATTTTGGTCACCTGAAATTTTATATTGCCAAGCTTTTGTTTCAAGTAATCGTATTGTAAATTTAATTAATACCTCACCAAAATTGCCATCGTAGTTATAATCTACTTCAAGTGTTTCTATTTTCAAATAAGGTGGTGCTGGTGTAGGTGTAGGAGTTGCTTCTGGACATCCATCCACAGCCACAAATCCTGCTTGATAACCATCAGATGGTCCATTGTAGTTACCAATTGCAAATCCAGGTAATGTAAGTGGATCAAAATTATCAGTTTTTCTAACCACCAAATAACCCATACCACACTCCATATGCTTGAATTGTGGATTTATATAATCATCAAACGATTCATTATCCGGAAGATTATTGACCCATGCAAGTGATGATTCATCGTATGCGGTAAATTTTTCAAACGAACGGCCGTCTGAAGTAGATACACGAATCACAGACTCGATTTTATCTCTATCGTTAAATTGGTCAAAGTAAAGTGGATCACACTCACTTTCACAGGTGCCGTACCATCCGTATTGATATTTTCTATTAAGTTCGTTTTCTTCCATTTCTATTATAAATATGCGTGGTTTCTAAAAAATTGTCACATAGATGCAATTATCTAAGTTAAAACTAAAACATTATGATCCCGATCAGATGTATCCACTTCACCATCTTCTAATAATTGAGAAATTTGAGAAAGTGAATCGGGATTAAAAGTTTTCATATACGAAGATGAATAATTAAAAGAAGAGTCTCTCCACATCATAGCCAAAGTGTGATACTTTTCCAAATCTGTGTTCATTCCTATATTCAGTACATATGATCCGTTGGCCAAGTATGCGTTGATTCTGCCGGCTGAAATATAGTTCTTGTTTGGATATTTCCATATGCTCGTTGGACGTTCATCGAGTGTGTCGTGTACAATATGCATCAAGGTGAAATCTAAGTTGGGTTCTATTGATTTTTTTAATCCTATTTGGATTTGATCTCTATTGCCCACTTTGGATCGTTTGATTGATTTTAGTTGTACTCTTTCTGGATTTATTTTATCACCTACAGAAGTAACATAATTATATTCATTAGATGACTCCGAGAGATTTCCGAAATTATTGACGGCATCTACTTTTATATAATATCTAGTTCTTGGTTGGAAACCAGATAGTCTTACTGTATATAAAGTGTTGGTGGTTTGACTCCAAACTCTATCAGACGGTATGCTTGAAATATCTATTTCAAATCGTTCGGTGTAAGGTTTAGAATCACTGCTTTTAAAATAAACATAAAACTTCTTAAGATTTGCTTCGGTTTTAACATTTACTTTCACATCAAGTATCCATTGAATGTGTTTCAGTGAATTTCCGTTGTTGTCAAGTCCATTGATGTATCTGTATTTCTCTACATTAATTGTAGGTCTCACACTAACTACGGTACTGTCTGTTGTACGTTCCTTTGTTTGTATGGTTCTTGATTTTTGAATGTAATGTCCTGACATATCAAACACCGTAAATTTAAAATCATACTTATATTTTTCCTCAAATCCTGATATTTTTACCAAGTTACCTTGATCTTGTTTTATAATTTTTAAATCAGTTTCTCTGAATTCATCATCGTATACTTTGGAATGAGTCATCCAGTATGATGTTTTTGATCCAGAATTTGTTCCCGTTGCATTGAATTCAATTCGCATGGGAGGGTGTCCTATTGAAGATACCCAGTCAATTAGTTCATAATCCTTTCTTACAAAATCTTCTACATCAGGAACATGATGTCGTTGAGGATCTTTTGGATGACCCGCCAAGTATTGTTTATCTACAACTTTTGGTAATTTGAGTGCAAGTGTCCATTTTGAGTTGGGTCTTTCGTTGTATATGGATTTAAGTTCTCCTGCGTAATATACATCAAACTCTTCTATCAACTCAGGTGGTACATCCAAGGGAACAGATGAATAATACTGCCAAGGTGAACTAACCGTGTTTCCGATTGTATCATTTAATGTTATTCTAAATTTATATCGTGTATTATATGATTCTAAACGAATAATATGCTCCAGCTGAGTTTGATCGTTTATAATGATAGATTTAATATTGTTCTCATTTTCATTTGAGTTAACATATTGTATTTCGTAATTCTTAAAAAATTGTGCATTAGACGCATTCCATTTAAATACACACGCCGGTTTCCATATATTCAAGTTATATGATTCTCCCTGTGGATATACAAACTTTGAGTTTTCGTCACTCTTGAATCTATAATGAATAATTTGACGAATACTAGGTGCAGTTGGTATTTGCATATACGAAGGTGGTGTCTTTAGTGTTGCAAAATTAGAAAATTTTCCAAACATTGTTCCCACTCTATTCGGATATGTTGTATCGGAATTTGACAAATTTATACCATCAGTTGCCAAGCAGACACGAAATGTGTAATTAGTGTTTGATTTAAGTGAGTTTACAGAAAACTTACCATTACTAATACCACTACTTATCTTTTCATATCTAGCAAACGGTTCTGTACTATCTTTTATTTCCACAATAATGTACTGACCATTTATACTACTTTTAGAAATTCGCAGGTCTGCACTAAACAACCCATGCTTGTCCCAGCAGTTTGCGTTCTGTTTATACAATGAGTTTGTTTCGCAAATTTCAACTACAGACAATATATCAATATCAGTATCTAATTCTTCTGTTGGTAAATGAAAATCAACATAAGATTCATCTGATGTATTTCCCGATTCATCCAACGATCTTGCATAAAATCTAAGTGTTGAATTGAGTCGGTTTGCTTCTGAAATTTCTATAAGTTTTCTACCAAGTTTTGATTGTTGTGAGTCGAGTTCTCTCCATCTCTCAATGGAAGTTATTCTACCCGTATTTGATATTAAAGCATAACGATATTCGTATAAAGAATCGGTATCACTCTTCCATGTTATATCAAGTGCATCTGAGTTTACTACTCGCACATCGTTTCCTCCGAGAACTGGAAATTGATACATTTTTGAAAATAGATTTTTATCAGACGATTCACGATTAGCAATTTTCAAACCTTTTACAAGACCATGTTGCGTTCCATGAGTATTTTCTTTATTAATAGGCAACCCGAGAAGTTTCCCAAGGAAATATCTTAGACCATATTGTATGCTATACGAATTATTATCAACGTCATTATCGGGTTTCCAATTCAAGTTTTTATCAAAATGAATACTATTTGAATTTACAAATAAATCAGTATCTAAATTTTTCAATGAATCATCTATGTCAATGTATTCATCTACCATCCCAATTCGTATGTTTGGAAGGTCGAGTTCTTGAAAGTCTTCTTTGCTGAGTCCATACCGAGGTGACGATGGAATTTCTTTCAATTTATTTGATTCTTTTCCAGAATCTATGAAGTTTATTTCGATTTTATCAAATAAATCTTCTATAATTTTTTTGAAACTACGAAATCCACTTTCTATTTCTTTTTTGAATTCAAACTCGGTGGTTGAATTTGTTCTAAGTGGAGCAACTGAGGTTGATGGATGTCTACTGCCATTCTCAAAATTAACAAGAGTACCTTCGTTCATGTATCCGTATGAAATATTAATTACTGCACGATCTTCTAAAATTGAATTAGTTTGGCACAACTCCCATAAGTCAGAAAATAGTCCATCGGGTGAACCACCAAGTGGAGAAATAAATTCTGGTTTTGACGGAGCAATGCTATCTATAAATTTATGTTGCTTTCTTATGTCAGATTCATTACCAACCGAATCGTATGAATAAATTTCTATGATGTTATCTCCTTCATTCAACATAACTTCTAAATCTGGATTTGAGTTAACATCATACTCAGTCCATCCCGAATTGTTGTGTCTGTATCTTGCTCCCGTGGAATCTGAATCTATATTTACACTATAACGAATTTTTATTTGGCCAGACGATGAGTTTGCTATAAGATCAATCTCATCAAGTTCAGGACTTTGAGGTGGAGAATAATCAACCAATATTGTCTGCGAACTCACATCCGAGTTATTATTAAATTCATCATATGAATATAATTCAAATCTATAAAATCCATCAACTCCCACAAGAGATACACTTCGTCTAATTTTAGAAAGATTAATCCAGTTTCCAACAGTCTTGGTATCATTAGAATCTTTCCATGTGGTAACTCTGTATCTAAATCCAGTAACTTCCTCAGATAACCAACTAAAAAATAATCTCGGAGAATTCGTAGGACTTTCTATTTTTACCAAACTCGGTGGATTTGGTGGTTTAAAGTCAGATACAACTATATACTCAGCAATGTCAGACTCATTGCCAACGGAATCGATGGCTTTTATTTCAAATCTGTTTTGACCCTGTATACTTTTTAATGTTACACTTGTTAGTGATTTGTCTATCCGAATCCAAGAACCTCTGTTGATTCTGTATAAAAATTCCTTGAGATCACTTGAATTACAAACCCACGAAAACTTTAATTCAGTTTTATTTGACATTGAGTCCATATCACTTATTATCGGCTTTGGAGGAGGTGTTGTATCTATTACAACAACACTCACCGATTCATCGGATTCATTGGAATGAGTATCTATGGACTTTAAATGGAATGTATTAGTTCCTTCTTTTCCGGTAATTGTTATGTCCGTCCATTTTTGTAATAATTTTACCCAACTGGAACCATTAAATTTATACATATAATGTGAAATATTTTCATCGTAATTCCACTTGAAATGTAAATTTTTGTTTAATGTTGGTGATTTTGGAGTTTGAACACTCGGTTTTCTGGGTTTCTCTTTGTCAACTGAAATTACCTTAGTATCAGAAAAATCTCCATCTGTTCCATTGTAAAATACAATTGCATAATGATACACAGCAACATCTTCAATGTTGTTATCAACATATGAAGTAATTTTTTCCGATCCTTTGAACGTTTTTATATCAGTCCAATTCTGTGCGTCTTTTGATCGTTTGATGATAACAGAATATTCATACTCTATGTCACTCAGTAAATTCCAAGTAAGTTGCGGGAAATATTCAGAGTTGAGACTTACATCAAGACCTGCTCTTTTTCCTGAAATTGATGTCATTACATTTCTAACGGAATATGTTCCGTTTATATTACCTAGATAGTTTTCGTATCTTATTCTATAGTAATATGAAAATCCGTCTGACAAATTATTAAAATTAAAAAATTGCTGGTTTTTATTAACATCAAATGTAGCTGATTCGGTGAAATTAATTGAGTCAGAAATTTGTACTTGATAGTTGCTTATATTAACGACACCATCCCACTCGATTGAAAATGAATTAGTATCAATTTCAGTTGTTTTTAAATTCGCAATTTGTGGTAAGTCATCGGTATCATTATTGTCATCATCGTCATTATCATCACTACCGTCATCATCAACTTCGGTGGATGGTATGGCAGTTTGGCAATTTTCGGAATTGCAGTTTAACTCTACATATGGACCTACAATTGGACTAATTGAATTGTTTCTTAGAAACTTTCAGTTGCTTATTTCATGAATGATCATCGATCCTGAATCTGAT
>ERZ802830.4003-NODE-4003-length-12045-cov-7.32444_pt1 | contig 12045 bp, 17 predicted proteins | sample MGYA00345654_ERZ802830 | MGnify/ENA primary metagenome ERZ802830 (study PRJEB30503, sample SAMEA104212375) | marine metagenome | biome: Westerlies Biome; feature: [SRF] surface water layer (ENVO:00010504) within the epipelagic zone...; material: water... | reverse complement strand
AGCAAGAGTACAAAAGTTCAACGCTTTCCAAGCTTTAATAAAAGACCCAGAGATAGCCAGACTTGTTGTTAAGGCTATAAAAACAGGTAAGCCACTTAGAGGTGATGATGCTGTACTGTTTGATCAATTGCTACTAAGTGCTGTTGCTAAACAAAGTGTTAAGTATGCTTCTACTGAAGAAGCTCTAGCATCTTCTAGACCTGCAGTTGGTCAAGAGAAAACTTTGTTTGAAGAAGGCAGAGAAAAACAAGACCTGATGGCTAGGCAGAATTTAATTGAAGGTGCAGGAGATACTGTTATGAGAGTGGGTCCGGGAGATGTTCCTACCATATCTCCTTTTGGTACACTCACAGGTAAATATAATATAGGTGATCCTGATAAAGCTGTCAGTGATTTCCGTAGTCAAATGGAAGAACTAAACTTTCAAAGATCAGGTGGAGTTAAACCCGGAAGTCCTGACGCATACTCACAAATCAACTAAGGAGAATAACTAATGAAAATGTACAATAATGGTCAACGTAAAGGTATGATGTATGGTGGTGGTGCTACCCCAAGAAAGCCTATGATGTACGGTGGCATGGCTAAGAAAAAGAAAATGCAAATGGGTGGACTTGCTCAACAAAACAGAAAAAAGAATACTGCTCAAGTACCTGCTATGAATCCAATGGGTGACATGACCGAACAAAAAAGATTTAGCATGGGTATGGCTCACGGTGGAAAACTACATGGTAAGCAAGCTATGTTAGACAAAAACAAAGACGGTAAAATATCAGGTAAAGACTTTAAGATGATGGGTTAGATTTCTGATCTTTCTTAAAAACCTTACGACCTCTAAAGAAAACAATTGTATTGATAGTGGTGTTGATAGTTATGGCAATAGTTAGCCATGCTTCCCACCACTCCATCAGAGAAACCTTCCCGACTTGTCCATAACCTCTTGTGCAATTGATCTCAAGTATCTTATGAAATCCCCCACCTTATTTGTACCCTCGTACATAGGAAGACCTAAGTTCATAGTCTTCTCGAACTCTTCAGGCTCAACTGCATCGTAGAGTATCTCAACATTCCCATCTTTATTTAAAAATGCTTCTAGTGAAAATAATTTAGCTTTTACTTTGGACTTCATTGATCGGCTCTAATTTACTTATAGGTAAGTTATAACAATCAGTTCTAAATGTAAAACCGTTGCTTGGGTCTACTTGACCTTTCTTATACCGAGTAGCTTTAGCGTAGTATTCTTGTTTAGTAATGCTACCTAGTATCCAAGCCTTACTGAGATCAGTCAGTATCCTTACGAACACATAACTGTCACAGTCTTGCTTAGTACCATGTGATGCAACCGAGCAATCATAATTAGACTGTGGCTTAGTATTACAACGTTTAGTCTTAACGTCAATTCGATTCCCATCTTTTACTAAATCATAGTTAAATGTGTTTGCTTCAGTTGCTCCAATGATATCAGCTACGATTACCTCGCCTATCGCACCTACTACGTTACTAGTGCCACCTGTAATACTTCCCTGCAGTATGCCTACAGAAGAAGCTTTTTCCCTCGCATGACGCATGTAATCTTCGCTGATTGGTATCTCTATCATTAGCTTGAACTCAAGTCAACAACTTCACAGGCATCTGCAGTGCAAGCTAATTCACGAGAACCACTCGTATTGTCTTCCTTTTCATACTTAGAAAACTTAGTCCAATCTAACTTGGATGGCACACGACCATTCCATTCTAGATAGTCATCAGCTTCTATGTCCTGATAAGGAGCTTGTTGGTACGTGTGATCAGCAAATGGTAGGAATGATACACCCGATGCAATATCAAAGTTATCATACAACCATGCTCCCACTTCCATCCATTCCTCTTCCTTTACAGTAATAGTTACAGATGGTTTATGTTCGCACCAATTAAGTGCATAGACTTTCCATAGTTCTAGTTGTTCTAATGCACTCATCTCTGTTCTAGTGATAGCACCACTAGGAGATTTCATAGGAAATGAAAAGACAGTAACACTGTCAGGTTTCATTACGTCAGGTTCAGCAGGTATACCCTCTTCTTTCATAAACTGTGTAAGTGGGTCTTTGTTATCACCACGTACAGTTCTGATGTAGAAGTCATTGTGTCTAGCATGAATACCTGATGCAGAGTCAGTCAATTGAGATACAGTACCACTTGGCTTTACACAAGTGATTGCCGTACTTCTTGGTATGCCAATCTTCTGTGCATACTCTTTGTTTGTATCGACTGCTACTTGTTTCAACTCTTGTAACCAAACCTTTGAGTCTACCTGTTTAGATAGCACATAATGATCCATGATACCTGTCAATGAAACGCCTAACAATCTTTCTTCCTCTGTATTTGTTTTCCATATCTTACGTAGATATTTTAAGTCTGTAAGAGTTGATTGGAATGTACCTAACATGGTAGCAATCCTAACCTTTGATCGCATAGATAGCAAGTCATCATTTTCTCTTACTACAACTTCAGATAAATTACAAAACTGATACGGTCTAAGTATGATTTCACTGCATGGGTTAGTACCCCACATGTGTCCTGTCTGTCGTCTACCATTCTTAGCTACCTGATCATCGGCAGCCTTACGGTTGAACATACCACGTTCACCTGACTTAGACTCATACAAAGCCAACCATTCTCTCATGTAGGTTTCCATAGCAGGCTTACCCTTGTAGGCTACAGAGTTGTTTGCCAATGCTCTTTGACCATTTGCGTTCCACCACTCACCTGCTTTAGCGTGTGCCATCTGATCATCATTAAGATTAGATAGGCTGATCAATGCAGATCGTCTAACACCACCTACGACAACAACCTCACCAACTTTACACATAATATCGTGGCACTCAATAGGAAATAGTTTTCTACCTGTTGCACCTTTGAACTTCTCAATAGTAAACTTAAATAAGTTAACGAGAGGATCAGCACCTGATGCCCTGCCACCCATAACCTTTAGTCTTGCACCTGCTGGTCTTACGTTAGATACATCCCATGTTGGTATCATACCTGAATACAACAAAGCTACCAATTCTCTATAGGCTTTTGCCCAACCCATCTTGCTATCCTCAACTGTGATGACAACATCAGACTCTTGCATGTTCTCACTAATGATAGGTAGCTTGTCTACGTTCTCTCTTTCTACAGAGAAACCAACACCTGTGCCACACATAAGTATGTACATAGCTTCATCAAATGATCTTGGACTATCTACGGGTAGGTAGCTACAGTTATAGCCACAAGTGTTATCTCTCTTGAGTGCTTCACCTGCAGTCATCATAGCTCTCATAGATGGCATAACCTGTAGACTAGTTATGTACTCTTCCATCATTTCTTTATCAACTTTATCTATCTTGTAGTTGTGTTTCTCCATAAGAGTATCAGCCATAAAATTTACATACCTGCTGACTGTCTCTCCCCAATTCTCTCTTCTTCCCTCGTCTTCCATCCATCTAGCATACCTAGACTTGTGTATAAATTCTTGATACGAGGTTGGTAACATATTAGATGTCATCTGTATTTTCTCCTACTGTTTCAATTAAACGATTTAAATACCATCGTGCTTTCTCCAAATCTTCTACGGCATTTTGTTTGTATCTGTATCTACACACATACTTTAAAATGTTACCCTGAAGATACGCTTCAAATCCATCTTTTGTGACGGATTGAATTATGTCTATAGTTTCAATACCTGCTTCATTGTAGTGTGCAGGACTGTTGACCATGTCTAAATTATCTGATTGCATATTAGCCTGTTCTTCTTTTTTACCCATATAAAAATTCTCTTGTGCTTCTTTTGATTTCTTTCTCATGTATTCTATGTGTCTCATCATTGTTCTTTACCAAAGTCTACCTTAATTACATTTTCAGGAATGTCAAGTGTTTCTCCTGTTTCATCTTGATATTGTACCTGAAGTTCTTTGGCCGCAAAGTTAAACTCTATCTCTGACTCCCCACAACGAAACACTTCATCACCTCGTCTGCGTAGCAAAGCCATCATGCCCTCGTGCATAATAGATGCAACAGTGTGATCTTCAAATGTCTTGTACTCTTTGCCTGTTGTGTCGTAGGCAACCAGATGAAACTGATCGTCTGGTAGTTCAGATATGACAATGTAATACTTGTCTTTCTCTAAACTCATTAAAGTATTCATATCTTTCTTTTTCATTTTTTTAACCACTCCATAGGTATTGATCCTTCTGCCCACCTGAAGTTGTTCTTGAGACACCAATCAGCGTAGGTTGTTTTACTTCCTTTGTAAATTTTATTCCTAGCGTTCATAAATACCATACGTATATCTAGCTTCTTGTGTTGTTCTTTTACCAAAGCCATCTTAACTCTGTCTGCCTTGTCGAACTCACCTTTAGCTTCGATGTATATGTTTGTAGCAGGTATGTAGAAATCAGGAGTGTAGGTACGTATCTTAGGCACATAGGTTATCTTGTGTTTCTCGTACTCAAATTTTATTTTGTTGTCTATAAGTTTCTTAGCTATGGCTAACTCAAATTTAGATCGGTATCCTGCATTGTTCTTAGCCACTATATTTTCCCCATTCGGATTTTCCAATTCAATGATTCTAGGCGTTTGTTTATATATCCTGCCATCTTCGGGGATTGTTTTTCTATTGTAATGAGTTCGTCTAGCAGGGGATATATCGGCACACATAAAATCTTTCCGTAGTTAAGGCTATAGTTGATTGTTTGAAATTCGTTTTCTACTTTCATAATATCTCTAGCTTCTGTTTCAGGAGTTACTGCACCTTGTTCAGAGAAGTTATCTCGCAGGGTTAATGGTATCCCTCTGTCGTGTTGTCTGAGGAATGTTATATCTCTACCACCACCTGTGCCTTTGTGAGACTCAATGTATATGTGATACAAGTTCTCATTCAACTCAAGTAGCTTAGTTTGATATGTGTGTAGGTAGATAGCTGACACTACAGTGCTTTCTTTTTTAGAACGTCATACCATATCTTAGGTGTTGCTTTAGCTTTAGATGTAACCTTATCGTGTAGTTGTGACTTCGACCAACAATGTGATCTGTATCCACACATGCTACATATCTTGGGTAAGGTCTTGTTACCTGTTCGGATAACTTCACCTTTTACTTTGTATGTTTCAAACTCTGATTTAAATGGTTTTACAAACTTAGGATCAGGATCAAGTAATCTCTTTACTCGTCTCTCTGCATCCTTTAAATATTCTTTTCTATCTTCTGTCTGCCAATCAGGTGCTTCAACCATTGCCAACTCACCACTTGACTTGTTAACTACAATCCACCCACCAAACGGTAGACCTGTAGCTTCACCATACAGATGCCCTTGCATTACGTAGCCAAAAGGATCATCTTCTTTTATCTTATCGTACCCACCAAATCCTGTGTACTTAAATTTAAATGCCCACTCACTAGCAGACTTAACATCCCAAACTTTTTCTACACCCATCTCATCTCTCAAAATAAGATCAAGTGTTCCTGTTACCTCGTGTCCTGCAATAGTAAGCTTGACAGGTTTCTGTTTAGCTACAATCTCTACCTCTGCTTGTTCCATGATAAGTACCATGACAGATTCAACTAAATCACCAAACAAAAAACGAAACAAGGCATTGTAATCCATGTCCTCTTTCATGCCCTGCCTATCTAGCAACTGTTGACACAGAGGTCTACCTAGTCCTGACATACGTATACTGAACTTACGTTTCTTATTTAATTGTTTTTCTACGGATTCTTCGCACTCTTTTGCAAAGTCTTTAATAGCACTAGGGGAGACCGTGACTTCCCCCCTAGTTGCTTTTTGCATGTAGTCTTGGATTTTAAGCAGATTTAACATTAAAATCAGCCGACAAGTCCTGTTCCTCACTAGGAGAAATGAGTTTCAGAGCTTCTCTGTTCTGAATTAAAACGTTCTCATTGTGAGCCTTTACAGTCTCTGAGAAGTCTTTCATTAATGTCTTGTCTGCATCCGAGACTTGTACTTCCGAATGGAGAGTCGGAACAGGTACATAGTAAATAACTGAACCTGACTTGACTCTGCTGGTTGCTAACTTAATAGAAACCTTCTGCATAATCTTCTTCTGTCTAGTTAAGCTATCTATGAAATCTCTGATAGGTTTAAAGCCTGATCGCTTAAAGTAAGATACGAAAGGCTTGTCCTTTACATCTACCTTTGTGCCATCTGCCTTATTGAAGTCACCACTTATCTGACCATATATAACTTGGTTACATACTGCAGAACGTGACTTTACTTTAAGTGGATCATCATCCTTAAGAGTCTCCTCTTCTTTCAATGATAATCTGCCACATTTATTACCTGCCATTGTGTCAGGAAATTCTCCTGCCAATGTAGGCTTCTGTACAGATTTACAAGTGAAAGTGCCTTGCTCCATATCATACACACTCCACTCAAATGTACGTAGGATAGGTCTGATAAATACTTCTTTAGCGTAGATAAACTCACCATCCACAAACATCTTCCATGAACCACGAGTCAAAGTGACACCGTCATCTGTCTCTGTATCATAGTTGATATTCAATCTAGGTAAGCCAATGTTCGCAGTTGCTTTGGCTTGTCCTGTTAGTTCCATAAACGTAGCAGTATCGTCACTGTCAAATGCAGATACTAACTGATCCATTTCGTCTTTGATAGTCATTTCATTAGATTCCATTTTTATTTCCTTTAAGTTTATTTAAAATGTAATTAACCATACTGCCCTACTTCAGACAAGTCAAGCCAATTATTTCCTATTTTTAATTCTATTCCTATTGGCATGTCGTATTCTAAGCCATACCTAGCTTTCGAGCCATCAGAAATAGATAACATGGCTTCAGATAATACCTTAATACACTGATCTTTTTCATCAGGATGTACGTCAAGTACTATTGAATCATGTACTGTGTTGCATATTACTGACTGCATTTTATTTTTTTGCATCACATTATCTAGTTCAACTAATGCAATAGGTAGCAAGTCAGCAGTTGCAAATCCTTGTACGGGGTAGTTACAGATAGCAGTTCTGTTCGTGGCCGCACCCCAATCTGTCCACTTAGCATCAGGAAAAGCATACACTCTACCTGACGGTAACTTTATCTCTTTAGTCTTTACTGCTTCTTTCTCTAGTTCCTTGTGCCATTCGGTAACTTTCTCATACTTCTCTTTAAAAGCCGTGTAGTAGGCTTGTTGTGCTGGAGTACCACTGACCCCACCGTAGAGAGGTTTGAACGTGTGTGCCTTTGCATCCTGCCTAGAACACCCTATTATAGATGCAGTGTAGCTATGAACGTCAGTTCCCTTGTGAACATCGTCATATGCTTGTGGGTCTTTAGATAAAAAACCTGCTACCCTGAACTCTAACTGTGAGTAGTCACCCTCAAGAATAAACCCACCATCGAATCTACTTTCGACTATCTTACGTATGGCAAATGTAGAACCACGTGGCATGTTTTGGAAGTTAGGATTACGACTAGATAGTCTACCCGTTGCAGTAACACACTGCATAAATTCAGGATGAACAAAGTTATCATCATCCACATTGTTCTTCATACCCTCTACAAAGGTAGATAGGTAGGTACGAATAGCATTGTATCTAGAGTAGGCAACACAGAACTCACGTGCTTCACCACTTAGTTCAGTTGATCTATCCTCAAGAGTTACTTTGTCTGTCTTAAATCCTGCAGATGCAGTATCTTTTGGATTACGAGGTACGATCTTAAAGCCTGCCACCTCGTTGGTATCCATGTATCTGATACCTTTACCTTTGCATGGTTTACATATCCGTAATGCTTTACTTGGTTCACCATTCTTGTTGACAAGTCTGACACGACCATGACCTAAACAACCTGCACATTGTTGACCTACAGTTTTGTACACAATGTCAGTCATGTTACGTACATTCCGAATGAAATCATTCTTTCTCATACGTGTACGTAGCTTTGGTTTGATTGTGTTACCCCTCATCTCCTGACCCAGATTAAATGTCATAGACCAGAGAGATTTGTCTTTTACTTTACGTGAGTACAAGAGAACACTACGATCATCAGGACTAGATAGATTGATAGGAGTATCTCCCATTGCTTCTTTTGCCATAGTCTGTAGTTTCTTTTCTAGATAGGATAGTTCCTCATTGTATTCTTTCTCTATCTCATCAAGGGTATCTAAGTTTATCTTAAGTCCATTCATCTCAATACGAGTAAGGACTTTTGTCATCTCAAGCGAAAGCTTTAGTGTCGGTACTAATGTCATTAAATAGTTCTCCAAATGTTGTGCCAAAGGCTTCAAGTTGTTTTACTGCTACTTCTTCTGTAGCTAGTACGTCTGCTATACCATACTCTTCTACTATTTCATAGGGTATATCATAAAATGTTTTACCATCTTTTAAATAAGGTGCAACCAAATCTTTTTCTTTTTGTGTAACACCATATCGTTTTGCAAGGGAGTCAAGGCTAAGTGACCACCTCTTTGCTTTAGCCAAGATGTATTCAGCTACCATTGTATCGTACACGTGACGATTGTAGGTAAAGCCACATGCTCTTAGCCACGTAAGATCAAACTTAAAGTTCTGTCCTACTATGACATCGGCACTGCTTAAGGTATCTTGCATAGTTTCAAACCAACCATCTTCTACAAATGCTCGATTGTCAGAGTGAGATACAAAGTCGTAGCCTACCTCATCTTCTCCTAACCACTTGTACCCGATTGATACAAGAGTATTGCCAAAGTAAGGCAGGGCAGTAGTGCCACCTGACTCCTTTGTCTTGTGTGTTGTCTCGACATCAAGTGTCAAGACGTTTAGTTTTTCTGCCATTGTTTCTCCTATCTGTATGTATTGAATGACAATTAGCACAGAGTACTCTGCACTTTCTTACTTCCTTAATTAAATTAACTAGGCTATGTAGTATCATGTGGCTAACTTGCCTAGTCTTGCAGCCGAGATGATCAAACTGTAAAGCGAGAGCATTTTCTCTGTAGCCACAGATAGAACACCCACACCTCATCTTTATATAGTTCAACCAATATCTCCTACGTTTTGCTCTCGCATTTTTCTTGGGGTACTTATTAATAGTACACACCCCTATGTACATCTATCTGAGCATTGATCATACCATGCCACCCGTTGATTTTATTTTTAGATATACAGATGTGTCTGACTATGTTGTCAACTTCACTTGACCCTGTCTTACCAATACCTATGATTGCATCAGCTTCACCTGCCTTACCTGTTCTAGAGTTGTCAAGCATAGAGTAGTCAATAAACTGACGATCATGTGCATCGTAGCTTGCCTGACTGACTGCCCATATAAGTAGTTGATTTCGCTTGGCAATTTCTCTTGCAGTGACATAGGTTTCTTTTAGTCTTTCGTCACCACGATTATATTGACCACCAACACGAAACTTATCTAGCTGATCACAGAACATAATGTCAGGTTTGTTTAACTTTGCATAGTCATCCATCTCCTCTACAGATGTACCAACTGAATCCATGATTGTCAGATAGGGTTCTATCTCAAAGTGATATCGTTCAAGCAAGTGATCTTTCTGCATCACCATCTCTTCTCTTGTCAGTTCAAAATAAGACTGAATGATACGTAGCTTGATACGTTGAGCAGGTTCTTCGTTTGCCCAATAGGTAACTTTGAATTTTTGTTTGATGTAAGATGATGCAAGGAAACAACAGAAAGTAGTCTTACCCACTTCAGGTCTAGCAAATATTATACCTAGATTACCCTTATCCATTCCTTTAAGTTTTTCTTGGATAAGGTTGAATTGAAAAGGGAAATCGTTGTCTCCAGCTTCCTCTTCAAGCAACTGAGCAAGATCACTTTCTACTATGTTGTAGGTAGTTTTGTCACTCATGCGGCCATCTTCAACTGCATCTATAAGTCTACGTAACTCACCAAACTCTTCGTTCTCACCTGTGAATATCTCTAATGCTTTCTCACCTATCTGCCTTGCTCTATCTCTAAGCCACAGATTGTTTACCAAGTCTAGGTGAAGTTCATCATTGTCAGTAGGTACATCATCAAGTTCAGATATAACTTCTTGTATTCTGTTCCTAGCTGAATCAGGCATGGCAGGATTTCTATCATTAAATATTCCTGCAAGTTCAGACTTAGTTAAAGTCTTAGCGTACTTAGTGTGGGAATATATTATTGTGTCAAAGATATCTTTTAGTTCCCTATCAAACATATCTCTATCTATTTTGTTCTTTACCTTTGCAAAGAAATCAACATCTAAACAGAATCCTAAGACTTGTTTATCTACTGATATGATTGTTGATGAAGTCATCACGTTCCTCTTTCTCCATATTTTTCAGGTCTTTCTTCAATACCACTAACTTAGTAGGTACATAATTAGATAGATGCCTGACAATGTCAACTGCTTTCCGAGTTGCATCTCTATCTAATGCCACAAAAATTTTTTTATAATTTTGAATTACTTGTATGTGACTATCTAGTAATGATGTTCCCATCAATGCCATCCCCGTCACTATGTTAGATATGCTACACGCAGATGGGCAATCTTCTACAACAAAAAGATTGTCAGTCATGCCACACACAAATGGCATCTTGCTTGTACCATAACGTAGCCACTTAGGTTTGTTGCTACCTAAAGTTCTACCCGTTGCATCAATAACTTTGTCACCATCTTTAACTAGGTAGACTACCCTATCACGTTGGAAGTCATACCTGATGTCAGCCAATCCATCTAGGTAGGCATCGTAGGAATGTACTTGCTTCACGTAGTTCTCTGCATTGATGTTTCTAGATAGTGATACGAATGTGTCAGGTACGACAAAGTCAACTGTCGCACTTTCTTCTTTTGTTTGTCTTTTGATAAATGCTTGACTTGAATTATCTTTTGTCAGGCTAATACCCGTGCCACCTTTAGTATGACAATCAGCATGAAAACAATTCCACAATCTTTCAAAGCCATTGTCAGTTACACTAAAAGTATTTGGTTTGCCACATATAGGGCAATCAGACCTATAACGCCCATAAGCAGGAATGGAAAGGGATTCAACATAACTTTTTAACCACTTCATAAATTTATACCAATATATTGTAAAACTTTAAGTAGCACAAAAATCGCAACTAAACAATATATATAAGGGAGTGTGTGTCTATCTATCATCTACTTTTTGCATCTTTGTATTGCCTTGTGTTGACACTGTAGACTTGTGCTAACTTATCTAACTCAAAGTTATGCTTAAGTAACTTACGTGACTTTGCTACACAGATAGGTATCCATGTTAGGTAGTCTCGTTGATTACCTAGCTTGACTTGATCCTTATCAACCAAACCCAAACGTACTGCAGATAGCTTTGCCCACAATACATTTTGCTTATCATAACTACGTTGAGTTATGTCAGTTTTAATTTCATCTGTCATCTTTGTCAGCTTCCCTTAAATCTTCTAAGTATAGTTTAATTGCATTTCGGATAAGATCAGCTACGCTTACTTGAGTTGCGTATCTGTCTGTTTCCCTAGTAGCAAATTTCTCTAGTTCATTATAGTCAGCTTTAGAAACTGTCAGGTTATAACTTTTGGTTTCCTCGCTTATCTTATTTGGTCTACTCATATTGTCTCCAATCTCCCTCGTGGGGTGTATCTCCCAATGGGATAAGTGCGTATACCACGAGATGTATTTTTACGTCAAGAAAATAATTTAAAAAAAATAGTTTGACACATCTTTTTAGTTAGGTGTATAAGATACCCTGATCATAAATATAGGAGATAATATGACAAAGAAAACTGAATGGGAAATAGAAAGAGACAAGTATGTTGCCATAAGAGAAAAGGCTATGAAGTCTCTTACTCCTGAACAATTAAGTACAATAAAAAAAGTTCATATAATATTAGATACAGTTTTGCATAACATAAGAGAGATAGACGATATCTATCTAACTGATATAAAAGAAATGGATCAGATTATGTGGCAACTTAAACTTGAATTTAACTTGGAGAAATAATAGATGGCATTTAACCAAATAAATATTAAAGATTGTCTATGCGATATGTACGACATTAAACGTAAAGTTAAACAAG
>ERZ802830.4002-NODE-4002-length-12049-cov-24.7308_pt1 | contig 12049 bp, 10 predicted proteins | sample MGYA00345654_ERZ802830 | MGnify/ENA primary metagenome ERZ802830 (study PRJEB30503, sample SAMEA104212375) | marine metagenome | biome: Westerlies Biome; feature: [SRF] surface water layer (ENVO:00010504) within the epipelagic zone...; material: water... | reverse complement strand
AGCTCTCACTTTCAGTTGGTTCAATCATCATTGTACCAGCAACTGGCCATGACATAGTTGGTGCATGAAAGCCATAATCTATCAATCTCTTAGCAATATCTTCCTCTGTAACTCCAGTCTCACTTTTAATTGATCTAATATCTATAATACATTCATGGGCTACATTTCCATTTGAACCTTTATAAAGAATTGGATAATGATCTTTTAATCTATTCGCTATATAATTAGCGTTTAATATGGCTATTTGGGTTGCTAGTTTAAGCCCATTAGAACCCATCATTTTGATATACATCCACGAAATAGATAAAATACTTGAACTTCCCCATGGAGCCGCTGAAACAGAACCTATTCCAGTTGCAGGTCCACAATCTTTAACAACTGGGTGATTAGGAAGATAAACTTGTAAATGTCTTTTACATGCAATCGGTCCCATTCCAGGTCCTCCTCCACCATGTGGAATACAAAATGTTTTGTGTAGGTTTATATGGCAAACATCTGGGCCAAAATTTCCAGGTTTAGCTACTCCAACAAGTGCATTTAAATTTGCTCCATCCATATAGACTTGACCACCATTTTTATGAATTAACTCACATATATCTGTGATTTTTTCTTCAAACACACCATGAGTTGAAGGATAAGTTACCATTAAAGCCCCAAGATTTTCAGAATGTATTTCTACTTTTTTCTTCAAATCTTCAAAATCAACATTTCCCTCTTTATCACAGTTTACAACTACTACTTTCATTCCAACCATCTGTGCGCTTGCTGGATTAGTTCCGTGAGCCGAACTTGGTATTAAACATATATTTCTATTTTGATCTCCTCTATCTAAATGATATTTTCTTATTACCATTAATCCTGCATATTCTCCTTGAGCACCTGCATTTGGCTGAAGCGAAACTCCAGAAAAACCAGTAATTGATCTAAGCCAATTTTTAAGATCAGTGAACAATTCCCTATATCCTTCCATCTGCTCAATAGGAACAAACGGATGAGGCTCAGCTAATTCTCTCCATGAAATAGGTATCATTTCTGCAGTAGCATTTAATTTCATAGTACATGAGCCTAGTGCAATCATAGTTCTATTAAGAGCTATATCCTTATCCTCTAACTTTTTAAGATATCTAAGCATTTCTGTCTCTGAATGATATGAATTAAAAACAGGGTGTTCTAAATATTTTGAAGTTCTTAATAAATTTTTTGGTAGATTAGGTAAACTTACTGTTGGATCTTCTTTTTTGATTGATTCTGCTGCATTAAAAATTTTTAATAATTGATTTACTCTATAAACATTTTTTTTCTCATCAAAAGAAACAGCAAGCATTTCTGAATTTACTTTTCTAATATTAACTTTTTGATCTAAAGCATTTTTAAAAATCTGATCAGTCTTTTCTTTGGTGATAATAGTTACAGTATCAAAAAAATAATTTGAATATAGTTCATATCCAGATTGTTTTATTTTATCAGCAAAATTCTTTGCTAATTGAGATACTCTTTCAGAAATATTTCTAATTCCATTTGGACCGTGATATATAGCATAAGCAGCTGATACAATTGCTAACAATGCTTGGGCAGTACATATATTGCTTGTAGCTTTATCTCTTCTAATATGCTGTTCTCTGGTCTGCAGTGATAATCTGTAAGCCTTATTTCCATGTCTATCAACTGAAACTCCAACTATCCTACCTGGCATAGATCTTTTATATTCATCTTTTGTTGCAAAAAATGCTGCATGGGGACCTCCATAACCCATTGGAATTCCAAATCTTTGAGAGCTACCGACAGCAATGTCGGCTCCTAGTTCTCTAGGAGTTTTTAGCAAAGCTAACGCTAAAAGATCTGAAACTAATATTGACTTTCCGTTTCTTTTATGAATCTTACTAATTGCTTCACTTGGATCCTTAATATCCCCTAATGTGCCTGGATATTGGAGTATTCCGCATACTAAGTCCTCTTTTAATTGATTTAAAACCTTGGTCTCATCTCCAACTAACACTTTAAGTCCCATTGGCTCTGCTCTTGTTTGAATAACATCGATGGTTTGAGGGTGACAATTTTCTGAAACAAAAACCAAATTACTTTCTTTTTTATTTAATCTGTGACTTAGACCCATTGCCTCTGCTGCTGCAGTTCCTTCATCTAATAATGATGCGTTAGCGATATCCATACCTGTGAAATCAACAATCATTTGTTGAAAGTTTAAAAGCATTTCTAATCTACCTTGTGCGACTTCAGGCTGATATGGTGTATAAGATGTGTACCATCCAGGATTTTCTAAAATATTTCTTAATATCACATATGGTGTGTATGTTCCGTAGTATCCCATCCCGATAAAGTTGGAAAAAATTTTGTTCTTTTTTGAAATTCCTTTTAATTTTCTTAATGCCTCATACTCTGAATTAGATTCCCCAATATTTAATTCACCTTTATAATGAATTTTTTCTGGTACTGTGTTTGCAATAAGATCATCTAAAGACAGATAATTTAGCGTCTTAAGCATTTTTGATTGGTCCTCTTTAGAGGGACCTATATGTCTTCTTAAAAAATCTTTTTGTGGGTTATGTAACATTATCCAGCATTCTCCTTTGCAAATTTTTCATATTCTTCTTTATTCATTAAGCTATCTATTTCAGATTTATCTTTTAGCTTTAGTTTAAAAAACCAAGCTGACCCCTCAGGATCATCGTTAATTTTAGATGGATCATCAACAATTTCTTGGTTTGTATCAACTACCTCTCCACTAACTGGAGTATAAACATCGCTTGCGGCTTTGGTGGACTCTACTACACCTGCATTTCCATCTTTATCTACACTTGATCCTTTTTCTGGTAACTCAGCAAATACTATGTCTCCAAGCATTTCTGTTGCATGTTTTGTGATTCCAATTGTTGCAACATCTCCGTCTAAGGTAATCCACTCATGTTCTTTTGAAAATTTTACCTCACTCATAACTTGCTCCTTTTATATGGTTTTTTTTATAAAATGGTAATCCACAGATGTTTGCTGGATATTTTTTTCCTCTAACCTCTACTAAAACTTTTGTATTAGTTTTGGAAAACTCTTTGTCGATATAGCCCATTGCAATAGGCCCGTTTACACTTGGGCCAAAAGTGCCACTTGTTATTTCGCCGATTGGTAAGTTTGATTCATTAAATATTTTTGATTTCTCTCTAGCGATTAATCGACCATCGGGTTTAATTCCTACTCTTAATTTTTTTGGTCCTGCTTGAATTTGTTTTTTAATTTTATCTGATCCTAAAAAGCCACCATTTGACAACCTTTCTTTAGAGATGGCCCATTTAAGATTTGCTTCGATTGGAGTTTTATTTAGGTTCAATTCCTGTCCATATAAGCATAGTCCCGCTTCTAATCTCAAAGTATCTCTGGCGCCAAGACCAATTAATTCTGCACCATTATTGATTAAATTTTGCGTAAATTTTTCAACTAAATCGTTGATAATTGAAATCTCAAAACCATCTTCTCCCGTATATCCTGATCTTGTTATGAATATCTCTTCACTTTGATAATCAAACCAACCACCAGTCATAAATTTCAATTTATTAACTTCCGGTATAACTAGTTTTAGAATTTCTGCTGATCTTGGCCCTTGTATAGCAATCAATGATCTCTCATTATCAAGTTTAATTTTAAATTTATTTTTTAATAATTTAGATAAAATTTCATAATCTTTATCTTTACATGCTGCATTCAGAATAATTAAAAATCCACCTTCTATTTTTGTAATAATTAAATCGTCGAAAATTCCAGCATCATCATTCATCAAAAAACTATATTTTGAACAATTATTTTTTAAGTTTTTTAAGTCTAAAGGAAAAATTTTTTCAAGTTCTATAGTCAGATCTTTTTCACCATAAATAAAAAGTTGGCCCATATGAGAAACGTCAAAAATACCAGCATTAGTTCTGGTAAATTTGTGTTCTTCTATAATTCCTTTTGTATATTGAATGGGCATTTCATAGCCAGCGAACTCTACAAACTTAGCTTTATAATCTTGGTGAAGTTTGTTTAAAGATGTTTTTTTAATTCCCATACTAACTCTGTTTTACCCATCTGTATATTTGCCTGAGAGTTTTACTCCTTCGGCGAGAATTGAATCTCTTTCCAGAGTTAATATTTTACGGTCCTTTTACCTGAGAGTTTCCTGGGTGGTTGCTCCTTCGGTGCCACATTTATTTGTGATCTCTCCCGTTAATAAATATTCTATCAAATATCAATTAAAGTCAATTAGTATTAAACTACTTTTTTTTCAGCAGAATATAGATTGTAAAATTGCAGTAATACTGCAGATATAACAATAGCACCTCCAATAATCACTATAAATGGAGGTTGTTCATTTATAAATAGCCATGCCCAAAGCGGCCCCAATACCGCTTCCGTTAACATGATTATTCCTACCATTGCTGAAGGTGTTCTTTGAGCTCCAATTGTGATGAAAATAAAACCTAATCCTAATTGTAAAAATCCAGCCAAGAAACCTAAAAAAATATCGTGCGCAGAAATTAAAATTTTACCCGACATCACAAATCCTATAATTAATGCGAAAATTCCAGCAACGAATTGGGCAGGTACCATGTCTATGTTGGGATATTTTCTTACAACTAAAATTAAAACTGCAAATGATATTGGCATTATGAAAGCAGCAATATTTCCTATCATTTGACCTGAAGTCAAAGAGCTACCTACCATTAATAAAATTCCTGATATTGCTAAAATTATAGAACTGAGCGTAATAACTGATATTTTCTCTTTTAAAAAAAAATATCCAAATATTGCTAAAAAAATAGTTTGCGTCTGAATTATAAAATTCGCATTAGCAACAGTTGTATTGTACATGGCAAACACGTAACCACAAAAACCAAATGATAAAATAAAACCTCCCAAGAAACCTGCGAAACCTAAATTATAAAATGACTTAAAAACTTTTTTTTTATAGGTTATTATCAAATACAGACTGATTACGATTAGAAAAAATATAGTTCTCCAAAACAAAATTTGCCATAACGTTGCTCCTTCAAAAGATTTAACTATAAGACCACCAAAACTTAAACTACATGCACCAAAAAAAACTAACAAAGGTCCAGGTAATTTTCTGATGATATTCATTAAATTTGAGATAAAAGATTTTGAGTCTCCATTTCATACAACTTAAATAATGTTTCTGCATCAGATAATTCTATTTCTTGAAATTTAATTTTTGATCCTGGGGAAATTTGAACTAAACGGTCATAATCTACACTAGCAACAACTCCAATTTTTGGATATCCTCCAATAGTTCCATGATCTGAAAGCATGATTATTGGATTTCCATCGGCAGGAACTTGTATTACCCCTTTTATTAAGCCTTCAGACTTGATATTAGAGTTTACAATATTTTCTATTTTCGGTCCTTCTAATCTCATCCCCATTCTGTCAGAAAGCTTTGAAACAATAAATTGTTTACTAAAAAAATTTTTTGCTCCTTCTAGTGAAAAATAGTCAAAGTTTGTGCCTTTAATTATTCTTAGGTTTTCAACTTTACTATTTATATAATTTAACTTTTTTTTATTTTGTTTTGTGTTTATATTTAAAAGATTAAATTTTTGACCGTCAGTTAATTTATTTCCATTATTAGAGCCTATTTTTGCTCTTGTATTAATAGAGCAACTTTTCCATTGATAATTTAAGTCAATTTCAGCACCTATAGCTAAATAACCATAAACAGATTTATTTGTTGATAATATATTGATCTCATCTCCATTTTCTATTTGATAACTTTCATAACAATTGCCAACAATTTCTGTGTCATTTTTTTTAATTTTAAAGACAACATCTCCAGTAACAGAAATGTTTAATTTATCTCCAACATATTTTAATTGGGGTCCTTGGTAAGCAAACTCAACTATTGGTGCATTCAAAACATTATTTACCAATTTATTTGCTAGGTAAAAATTTCTTCTATCCATTGCACCACTAAATGGTATGCCAATATGATACAAATTATCCCTACCTTCATCTTGGAATGTGGTATTAATTCCAGCTCTAATTATTTCAAAATAGTTATTGTTCATGATAAGATTTATATTCATCTAGCGATATTTCATTAAAGGTAACTTCATCTCCTGGGCTAATCATATTTGGATCCTTTTCGTTGCCACTATCAAACACTTCTACTGGTGTATTGCCAATAATGTTCCATCCACCTGGACTTTCGAAAGTATATATATTTGCAAATTGTTCTGTAATTCCCACTGAGCCTTTGGGAACTCTAACTCTTGGGGTTTCTAACCTTTTAGTATGCATATTTTTATTCAAATTACCTAGAAATGGCATGCCGGCAATGAAACCTGTCATATAACAAAAATATTCTTTATTAAAAAAATTCTCTAAAATTTTTTCCCTTTTCAAGGAAAGTTTTTTTTCTAAAATATCGATATCAAGCCCAAATGTTGCTTCACAACATACTGGTATTGTTATTTTTTTATTATTTTGAACAAAAGCTTCATTAATATTTAGATTTTCGATTTTTTTTTTTATCTCTTTAAAATTAGTTAATTTTAAATCAAATGATATAATTAGCTTGTTATAAGACGGGGTAAGATTATTTATCCCCTTAATTTTCTGATTTCTGATTGAATAAAAATACTTAATTACATTTGAATTTATTTCTTTATTTACTTCTTTACCAAAGTCACAATAGACAGCTGCGTCACCAAGATTTGATATATTTTTTATCATGACATGTTATACTTCAAGTATTAGGTCATGGAAATTAATATCAATTGTGATTTAGGTGAAAAATCAAAACATCATTCAAACGAAAATGATCCTGAATTACTTAAAATAGTAAATTCTGCGAATGTTGCTTGCGGTTTTCACGCAGGTGACGAAGATTCAATGAATCAGGTTGTTAAAATATCTAAAGAAAATGGGGTAAGCATTGGTGCTCATCCTTCTTTTAAAGATCTAGAAAACTTTGGAAGAAAAAGGATATATCTTTCATCAAGTGAAATCAAAAAATTAATGATAAATCAATATGAGATCCTTCAAAAAATAGCCCAAGATCATGGTGAGAATGTAACACATATGAAGCCACATGGTGCATTAAACAATATGGCATGTGAAGATATAGAGTTGGCAACTATCTTAGCTAAAGCAATTAATGATATAGATAAAAATTTGATATATTTGGTTCCTACAGGCTCAAAAATGGAAGAGGCAGCTAAAAAATTAAAAATGAAAATCGCTTGTGAAATTTTTGCTGATCGAAATTACGAAGATGATGGAAATTTAGTATCAAGAAAAAAAATAAATGCATTGATTATTGACCCTGAAGAGGCAAAAAAACATGTTCTAAGAATGGTAGAAAATCAGTCACTTAATTGTCACAGTGGGAAGCAAATACCTTGCGAAATTGACTCAGTTTGCATACATGGTGACAATATGAGTTCATTAGCAACTGCTAAATCGATAAAAAGTAATCTCGTTGGAAATGGACTTGCATTAAAACCCCTTAACTTAATGAAAAAATTTATATAATGATTAAAAATTCAATAATAGCTCTTTTAATATCAATCTTACTTACAACAAATTTGTATTCTGCTGGTTCAGATGGGGGTGATAATTCAAGTAAAGTTAAGTCAGATTACGATAAAGCAGTAACACATATTAAGTCAGCGAAAAAATATGAAAAAAAAGGAAAGCTTGAGAAGGCCAAAAAAAGATATAACAAAGCTCAAAAGCTGCTTTTAAAATCAAATAAGAAAAAACCAAATCAAGCAGATACATTAAATTATTTAGGTTTTACAACAAGAAAGCTTGGTGACTTTGAAAATGGTGAAAAGTATTATCTTTTGGGGTTAGAGATTGAACCAAACCATGAAGGTATAAATGAGTATTTAGGTGAACTTTATGTTGCAACCAATAGATTAGATCTAGCTAAAGAAAGATTAAAAGTATTAGAAAAATGTAATTGTGAAGAGTATGATGAGTTAAAACAAGTTATAGATGGGACAAAAAAATCTAAATATTAAATTTTGATTGAACAATTAATAATTTTAACTCAAATAATTTTTATAGATATTATCTTAGCAGCAGATAATGCAATAATTATAGGTCTTATTGCTGCAAATTTTAATCCAAAACATAGAAAGCAAATAATTTTATGGGGGGTTGCAGGAGCTTTAGTCTTTAAAGTAGTCTTTGCGATTTTTGCTACCTATCTTTTTGAATTTTATTTCATTAAAATTTTAGGAGGTCTATTACTAATCTGGATTGTAAATGATTTAAGAAAAGATTTGGTTGAAATAAAAAAAATAAAATCGCCTACAAAAAAAACAAAGGAACCCTCATATATCCAAAGTATATATAAAGTTTTGTTCGCTGATATTACAATTAGTTTTGATAATGTAATTGGAGTTGTAGGTGCTGCTAAAGGATATTTCGGATTTATGATTTTTGGCCTTGTTTTGTCTGTTGTTTTAACAGGAGCGTTAGCAACATATATGGCTAAGTATATTCAAAATCATATTTGGATAGCTTATGTTGGTTTAGTATTTATATTAATTGTTGGTCTTCAATTAATAATTGGAGGATTGGTAGATTTAGAAATTCTCAAGATCAACGAAGAATTTAAGAAATATTTTTAGTAAAATTTACTTACTCTTACAAAATTGCCTTTAAGACCTTTGGATTCATAGGTAAATAGGATAATTTTGTCGTTGAATATTGTGTATATTCATAATTTAATTAACTTTTATAAATTGTTAACAATAAAGAGGAAGATAATGAGAAAACTATTTATCGCTGCATTTATGTTTGTATCAAGTTTTGGATCAAACGTAATGGCAGACGGACACACGATCAAAATGGGGATTATTTTAGGATTTACAGGTCCTATTGAATCTCTTACTCCAGCAATGGCTGCATCTGCAGAACTTGCTTTTAAAGAAGCCTCTGACTCAGGTTCACTATTGGGTGGAAAACAAATTGAGCCAGTAAGAGCGGACTCAACTTGTGTTGACTCAGCAGCAGCAACAGCAGCAGCTGAAGGTATTATATCACAAGGTGTAGCAGCAATTATGGGTGCTGACTGCTCAGGTGTAACTGGTGCTATTGCATCAAATGTTGCTGTACCTAATGGTGTAGTAATGATTTCACCATCTGCAACTTCTCCAGGATTAACAACTCTAGATGATAATGGATACTTTTTTAGAACAGCTCCATCAGATGCTAGAGGAGGACAAATCTTAGCTGATATTACTAATGATAGAAAAGTTAAAAGTGTAGCAATTACTTACACTAACAATGACTATGGAAAAGGATTAGCTGATGTTTATAAAGCAGCAGTTGAAAGTCATGGTATTAAAGTAACTACTGTAACTGCTCACGAAGACGGTAAAGCAGATTACTCATCTGAAGTTGCAACTCTTGCTTCAGCAGGTGGTGATGCTGTAGCTGTAATTGGTTACCTAGACCAAGGTGGAAAAGGAATTATTCAAGCTTCTTTAGACTCTGGTGCATTTGATAAATTTATTTTATCTGATGGTATGATCGGTCAATCTTTGGTTGATGCATTTGGAAAAGATTTAAGTAAATCTTTTGGATCTATGCCTGGTTCTACTGGAAAAGGTGCTGGTGTTTTTGCTGATGTTGCAAAAGCAAGTGGTATAGACTCTTCTGGACCTTACACAGGTGAGTCATACGATGCAGCAGCTTTAATCGTTTTAGCTATGCAAGCTGGAAATTCAGCTGACAGAGGTTCTATTGCAAAAAATGTAATGGATGTTGCTAATGCACCTGGTACTAAAATTTATCCAGGTGAACTTAAAAAAGGCTTAGACTTACTAGCTAAAGGTAAAAAGATTAACTACGAAGGTGCAACCGGAGTAGCATTTACTGCAGTTGGTGAAGCTGAAGGTTCTTTTTTAGAGCAAGAAATAAAAGGTGGAAAATTTAAAACAAAAAAACAAAGATAATTATAATACTAAAAAACCCTAGTAATTTTGATTACTAGGGTTTTTTTTTAAGTAATCTGCTATCATAGTCGAAAAAATTATAATAATTAAAAAAAATAGATAAATTAAATTCATAGTTTTCCAGCTAGTTAAGCTCAAGAACAAACCAGCTGATAAACTAGCTATAGCTTGAATTGAATATACTATTAAATCGTTAAAACCCTGTGCTTTAAATTTTTCCTCTTCCCGGTAACATAAAACAAGTAAACTTGTTCCAGATATAAATAAAAAATTCCATCCTAATCCTAAAAAAATTAAAGCAATTAAATAATTATTAAAATTTTGTTCAAACAAACTAGTTACTATTGTTACTGAAAATAATAAAACTCCCACATACATAATTTTACTATGACCAAATCTTTTAATTAAATTTCCAGTGATAAGTGAGGGTAAAAACATAGCTGCTATATGAAACTGAATAACAAAACCCGTTTTGGACAAACTTATGTTCTCCATTAGATGCATACTGATAGGTGTAGCAGTCATTAAAAATGTCATAACTGCATAGGCAAATGCAGAAGCTATAAGCGCCTGTAAAAATCGTGGTTGTGATAAAAGTTCAAAAAAACTTCTTCCAGCTTTATATTGAATATTTAATGGTTTTTTTGGTTCTTGGTAAAAAAATAAAAATATTGTTGATGAGATCGCTAATACAGCAAGAGCAAGATAAGAACCGGCATACAAATGATCTGAGATTAATCCTTTAGAAATATTTGCAACATTTGGTCCAATGAATGCAGAGCCTATTCCTGCTAATAATATTATAGAAATTGCCTTAGGAGCATAATCTTTACGAACAACTTCGACCGCTGCAAAACGATATTGGTGACTAAAGGCTATCCCACCACCAATTAAAAAACATCCTAAATTAAATAATATAAAGCTTTCTATTATTATTGAGTAAGCAGTTATTAGGGATGCAAAGCATGTACCTATTGATGCAAAAATAAATCCAAATTTTCGACCAATTATACTCATCAGTTTTGCAGCAAAAAATGCAAATAATGCGATTCCAACAACAGACAAAGCCATAGGAAGCGTTGCTAAAGATTTTGTAGGACTAAATTTTGAACCAATTATACCACTTAAAAATACAGTGACAGGCGCAGCTGTAAAAGCAAAAATCTGGCTTAAAATAAGTAACCATAGATTTTTGTTCATTAAAAAAACAAATACTTGTCAGCTATATATAAAGCCCAAGCAATTGCAGCGCCTAATATGATATATTTCATTGAGATTACTTTATTTCTATTTTTTCTGGAAGTATACCTTTAGGTCTGTACCTCATAATTAACAACAATCCTAGGCCCATCATCAAAAATCTAAAATATGGTACACTTTGAATTAAATGAGCTTTAAGTGTGTTTGATTCTGGTATTCCAACTGTGAAAAAGTTTATTAAAAATAGAGCTATTGGTGCAGATTCGATCCATAAAAACCAAACAACAAATCCCCCTAAAATAGCACCAAAATTATTTCCACTACCCCCCACTATTACCATGACCCAAATAAGAAAAGTATATCTCATTGGTCTATAACTGCCTGGAGTGAATAATCCATCTTGAGTGACCAACATTGCGCCAGCTATTCCAACAATTGCTGAGCCTAAAACAAATATTAATAAATGTTGCTTAACAACATTCTTTCCCATTGCATTTGCAGCTTCTTCGTTATCTCTTATTGCTCTCATCATTCTTCCCCAGGGCGAGTAAAGAGCTTTCTGAGTTAAGATTAAAAGAATTATAACTACAATTAAAAATAATCCTGAATAACATAATTTTACAAACACTGATGAACCTTCAATTACAAACTGATTTAAAGCAGCTTGTCGATCTGATAAATTCGAAATTAAATCTAATTTTCCTGAATTAAATTTTTCAACTAAATTGATAAACCAATCTGTAGTTTGAAGATCAACCTCATAAGGTGCTGGTCTTTTTAAACCAATTACGTTTTTGACACCTCTAGTAAGCCAATCTTCATGTTTAATAATTGCTATTACTATCTCTGAAATTAAAAGTGTTGCAATTGCCAAG
>ERZ802830.4001-NODE-4001-length-12050-cov-7.05869_pt1 | contig 12050 bp, 14 predicted proteins | sample MGYA00345654_ERZ802830 | MGnify/ENA primary metagenome ERZ802830 (study PRJEB30503, sample SAMEA104212375) | marine metagenome | biome: Westerlies Biome; feature: [SRF] surface water layer (ENVO:00010504) within the epipelagic zone...; material: water... | reverse complement strand
CGGATCACCCTTTTGAACGGCCCTGCGATCTCCCTCACTTTCTTCCGTTACTTCTCGTGACGCAAAACTGGCACCGCCCAGTCCATCCCTACCCGTGCCTGGACCAACATAATAAACCGGGTTGCCCACTCCAGTCGCAGCTCCCTTCTGAATGTCCTCATGTTTAAGAACACCGGCACAAAGTGCATTCACAAGTGGATTGCCCTCGTAGCACTCATCAAAATAAACATCCCCTCCCATATTTGGGATGCCAAGACAATTACCGTAGTGAGAAATTCCACTCACCACACCCCTAAATAATCGCTTCACCTGCTTGCTCTCAAGATTTCCAAATCGCAGTGAATTGGTCAACAGAATGGGGCGGGCTCCCATTGTAAAAATATCACGAACAATTCCACCGACCCCAGTTGCTGCCCCCTCAAAAGGTTCAATTGCACTTGGGTGGTTGTGGGATTCAATCTTAAAAGCAACCCCCCACCCCTCTCCAACATCAATTACACCGGCATTTTCATCTCCAGCTTTTACCAGTACTTGACCAATCGCACCTTTGTCCCGTTTCTCAGTTGGAAATAATCGTAATAATTTACGAGTATTCTTGTAAGCACAGTGCTCCGACCACATGACGGAAAAAATGCCAAGTTCTGTAAGATTAGGCACGCGGCCCAGAATTTTGAGGATTTGTTCATATTCATCCGCTAGGATTCCATGCTGAGCAATCAGTTCCTCTGTAATCTCAACATTGAGAACTGGGTCTGGATTTGGAGGTAATAAACTAGGCGTAGAATCACTCATGATACGGAGACCTCGATTGGACCTGCTGAAAACAATGGATCAAAAAAGGCTTTCAGTACAGGAAGCCCGTCAAGACAAGGATGATGCGAAGAAACGGCTCTTTCAGGATGGGGCATCATACCGTATACATTACCAGCTGAGTTTCGAATGCCAGCAATATCATTGATCGAACCATTTGGGTTGCCCGTATACCGTAACAAGACTTGATCTTTTTCCTCAAGTAAAGAAAGAGTTGATTCATCCGCACAATAATTACCCTCCCCATGAGCAATCGGTAAAATTAAATTTTCACCTAAAGAATTTATATTAAAGCGATCGTTGGAATCTTCAACCTTCAGCGGTTGGTTCAAACAACGAAAATCGATACAGTCATTACGAATTAAAGCACCAGGTAAAAGGCCAGACTCACATAGGATTTGAAAACCGTTGCAGATTCCAAGAATGGATCCTCCCCGTTCTGAAAACTCTTTAAGATCTTTCATAATTGGCGAAAATTGGGCAATGGCTCCACACCTTAAGTAGTCACCAAATGAAAAGCCCCCTGGCACAATTACAGCTTCTGTTTCAGATGGAAGTTCAGATTTGTGCCAAATTCTTTTAGCAGGAATACCTAAAACATCCATCACCGCATGTTCAGCATCCCAATCACAATTAGAACCCGGAAATTGCAGGATTGCTACCCTCACTGATTCCCCCCTTCTTCAAATACTTCCTCAACCACTGGGTTTGTTAAAATACCGACTCCATCAATTTCTACAGTAACCTCATCCCCTGGGACTAAGAACCTTTTGGGGTTTCGGGCCTCGCCAACTCCGGATGGAGTACCGGTAAGAATAAGGGTTCCGGGAAGCAAAGTTGTACTGCCACTAAGGAAAGAAATAAGAGTCGGCACATCAAAAATCAAATCATCAACTCCTGATTCCTGCACTTTCTCATCGTTAAGAAAAGAGCGAACAATCAGTTTCGAAGGATCGGGTATTTCATCTGCCGTCGCTAAACAGGGGCCAACGGGACAAAAGGTATCGAAAGTCTTCCCTCGGCAAAACTGGCCACCACCTTTCTCTTTCTGCCAGTCACGAGCACTCACATCATTGGCACAAACATAGCCTAGAACATAAGAAAGTGCTTCCTCCATCTTAACATTTTTACAAGGTCGACCGATTACAACACCCAACTCTCCCTCATAATCCACTTTATCACTTCGCAAAAAACGGGGAAGTACAATAGGGTCACCCGGATTCTGCGTTGCAGTCGGTGCTTTCATAAAAACCATAGGATATTTTGGAATATCCATACCTGTCTCTTCTGCATGAGCACGGTAATTTAATCCGACTGCATAAATGCAGCGAAAATCTATAGGGGTAAGAAATTGAAATGGAGTAATCGCCTGATCTGTGGCCTCAAAATCTCCATCCTCTTTTTGCAATATCAAGTAGGTCTTACCCTCTTCATCAAAACGACCAAAACCCATTTTACCGGATTGGTCCAGGTAGCGAAAAATTTTCACCCTTCCGTTATCTCATAGCGAAAATCCTCAATGACCGGATTGCTTAGCAATCCGTCACATAGCATGTCCAACTTTTCCCTCAAGTCGGGGGTATCTTGGCCATCTATATTGAAGGTAATCGTTTTACCAACGCGGACACCCTGCACCGATTCGTGGCCGAGACTTTTCATTGCCTGCTCAACCGCCGCTCCTTGTGGATCCAAGACTGTAATCTTGGGAGATACAAAAACAGTTACCTTCACGCAATCAGTTGAAACGATTGATGGGCACATCTTTCAACCTTATTTTGCGCACGTTGGAAAAAACTTTGCGAATTACCCAGTTTATTGACCCAAAGGATGAAAATTTGCATGCTCATCCAGCAACCTTTCTGAACCGACTTGAGTGTAAATTTGAGTCGTTCCAATATCAGCATGACCAAGCATTTCCTGGACAGACCGAACATCAGCACCCCCTAGCAAAAGATGGGTCGCAAAAGAATGTCGTAAACCATGCGGACTTACTTTTTTTTCAATGCCCGCTTTTTTGGCATACTCCTTCACAAGAAACCAGACCATCTTTCTAGAAATTCCTTTTCCACGCATACTTAAAAATAATTCACTTCCAGTTCCATCCTTTGTCAAAAAAGGGCGCCCACCATGAAGATAGTTCCTAACTGCCTGAATTGCCTCTCTGCCTACTGGAACGACTCTTTCCTTCGAACCTTTTCCAAACACTCGGGCAAACCCTTCATCCGGATCAATCGCATTCATGGGGATTGTACAAATTTCGGAAACACGCAGACCACTGCCATACATCAGTTCAAGCAAAGCACGGTCTCTTTTCCCCAACGGAGTATTTAAATCAGGAGCCAAGAGTATTTTCTCCATTTCATCAATACTCAAGCTATGCGGTAATGTTCTTCTCTTTTTGGGATTACCCAGCAGCTCAGTGTGATTCTCTTGAAGTTCCCCTTCAGAAACCAAATATCGGATCATCATACGCAAGGCCGATAATTTTCGGGCTAAACTAGCGGCCGCATACTGGTCGTCAGTTAAAGAAGCTAACCATGCAGCGTAGTGTTCAAGTTTCGCTTCAGTCCAATGCTTAACGCCCAAACTATCGAGAAATAAAGCACACTGGGCTAAATCTGTATCATAAGATGTAATTGTGTTTCCTGATAATCCTTTTTCCAACTGTAACCAAGCAAGAAAGGCACTAATCCATGGCTCAAATAAAGCAGGAGGTTCGGCTCGATGGGTTTCTACAGGACCTGCCAGTGTGGGCTCTTCCATGGATTCCAATTAAATCTGAGGTGGCTCAACCGGATTAAGTTCACCAGCAAATAATTTTCGATATATTCGGTTAATCGGAGTCTTTAAACGGCTGACCATAAATTGTTCTTTCCGTAAGGCTCCATAACCATATCGGTAACTAGCCGCCAGGCGAGGATAGGAAAAAAGAGCCTGACTTTCCAGCATACCCTTTAACCTCTCCAAGTAGAGCATGCCGATCTCTACATTGGTTTCCCATTCAAATGCTTGACGGTAGTGAAGTTTTGTCACATCTGACCAAGCTGCTTCTGTAAGTTGCATCATACCTTTAGCCACCGAGCTCTCGGCATTTGCATTTAAACTGCTCTCGGCGTGACAGATTGCATACACAAAGGTAGGTTCTAGTCCAAGAGCAGGTGCTTCCTGAGTAATTTTTCTCCAAACTTCATCTTTCGCAATATATCTGGCATCGCGATCGATCAGTTCACATCCACAAAGCAAACCCAGAAATATCCAAGCTATCCACAAAAATAACTTTCTGCTCAATCTACTCTTTTCACCCATCACCAAATAAACTTATCTGAAAAACAGGAGTGGAGGCAAGAATCATTGAGACATTTCATACCCCAAAGAATCAGGTTGCCCGGAATTATTTTCCTGCGGAAACAAATAGAAAAGCCAACATCAGAATAATCACAAAAAGAGCCGTTACGCCTACAGGGTATAAACCTAGCTTAGCTCTACGTTTGACAGTCTGTTTACTCTTCTTACTGAGCCAACTGGAAAGTCCGAAAATCTCTAAAATGAGAATCAAAAAAGTTACGCAATTGACTTGAGCACCCTTCGCGAAACCACACACCTTGTTGGTCAGTCCACCGACAAAAACAGTGTGCGACCACCTGTTCAGACCATTCCAGAAAAAATCTCCGAACCCAAGGAACCCACGCCCCGCTTTCCGATATACCCAATCAATGTCCAAATTTACCGATGGTAATTCCGGAGGATATTTACCCCATAAATTTAAAAGAGTAAATGCCAGAGCCGAAAAAAGTAAAATTTCCAACTGGGTAATTACATGAGTCGCGTCATAAGGATGATACCCCATTGCTCCATTGGGAAGTAAGTCGTAAAGCCACTGCGGATTGCACCCTAGGAAAATACAGAGAAAGGAGGATATGCCCATGGCAAGAAGCATATTAAAGGGTGCTTCCTTGACCTTTAACCCAGAGTCATGAGCAAAGAAGGCAAAAAATGGAATCTTGATTCCGGCATGATGAAACACTCCCGCGGATGCAAAAAGTAAACACAACCAAATGATAGAATGTCCATTACGAGCAGTTTCTGTGATAATGATTGATTTACTGACAAAGCCGCTAAAAAGAGGAAAAGCCGAAATGGAGGCAGCACCGACTATACAAAAGCAGGTTGTCCATGGCATAGATTTATATAAACCGCCCAGGTGGGAACCGCGAATTTCACCAGTACGAAATAAGACTGCTCCCATACTCATAAAAAGCAGTCCTTTGTAGAGTACATGAGTAAATGCATGGGCAATTGCTCCATCAATCGCCAGCTCTGTACCGATTCCAATGCCCACCACCATGAATCCAATCTGATTGATTTTACTGTAACAAAGTACCCGACGCAGATCATTTTCAATCACTGCATAAAAGATTGGAAACATCGCCATCACCCCGCCGACCGTAATCAGAATCTCAGCACCCGGGAATAACCTGGCCAACATGCAAACAGCGCATTTGGTGGTAAAAGCACAAAGCCAGACCGGCCCAGTTGGAGTCGCTTCAGCGTAACCATCTTTAAGCCAGACATGAAGGCCGGGAAAGGCTGCCTTAATTCCAATCGCAACCAAAATAAGCATTGCGCCTGTATCTCCTCCCTCCAAAGCACCTGTCAATGATTCCAGAGAAAACGCACTTGCACCTTCACCATGATACCTTAGGAGCACCCCAAACAAAAGAAGTAATCCAGAAGATACATGGAAAAATAAGTACCGGAAACCTGCGTCCTCCGCCATTTTTGTCTTACGTCCCCAAATTTGAAAAACAGAAGTAATCGCCAAACCCTCCCACCATAGGAAAAGCGAAAGCATGTCTCCGGCAAAAGCAACCCCCACCGCAGTAGCCGCATAGAAAAGTGCCATCGAAACCTGCCATGGATCCCTAACATGCAAAGAATATATACCTGCGACAAATGCAGCGACATGAAAAAGATAACCAAATACCTTGGCTTGCTGGTCAACGGAAACGCCCAGGATCTCGTAACCAAAAATATTCAGGATTGAGACGCCTCCAATTTCCAAGGCATGAACATGCCATAATCCGAGTAGAGGGGCTAAAATCAGTGCAATCGATGCAATTCTTCCACGAAAAATAGCCGCTATTAATCCGCCAAGCAGAAGGGCGGTGGCCGGATGAGCTACAAGTTCGTAGGATGATGCAAGTGTAATCATGTTCACTTTTTCTCCCAGTAGTCTTCGTCACGCATCAGAACATTTTTCCCGTTCCAACTTCTCATCAATTTCGAAAGATAGACCAACCCCACGCAAGCAATAAAACCATAAACTCCGTAAAATGCGGGTATCGTCTCCATAGCGTGCAACGGAGAATCCTCGGCAAATGCAGCATGTTTATGCCAACCAAAACTGTAAATTAAATCTGCGACTATGACGATTCCGCAAAGCCAATAGAACCACCGGATCAACCTTTTGACATTTGATGGGCTGTCCAACCAGGCCTCGGCCTCTGTATTTTCCTTAATTTTTGATTTAGAACTCATGGCATAGGAATTTTATGGATTTACGCCTGCTAATTGAAGAAGTGAGTCGGACCAAAAAAACAAAGCGAAGCACCCGAGGGCAGTAAAAGCAAGGGGGGCCACACATGGCCAAGGGGCTTCTTTTATAGAATCTTCCTTGCCGTCACCAGAATCATCCGTTCTGAAAAAAGCGGTGACTGCAACTGGTAAGAGATAGAATACATTTAAAAGCGAACTGATCAACAGAACTACCACCACCCAAGTCGCATCGCGATCCAACGCCCCCAAGGCCAAGTACCATTTACTGATAAACCCACCGAGCGGGGGCAAGCCAATCACACTGAGAGATCCAATCATAAAAGCCCCCATGGTAATCGGCATTCGACGACCAATCCCTCGCAATTGACTGACATATTTTTTTCCCGAGGCCACAAAGATGGCACCAGCACAGAAGAAAAGTGTAATCTTTCCACACGCATGCATCGCAATATGCAAAACAGCTCCCCCCTGTCCACGATCCGTAGCAATCGCAGCTCCCAAAACAATATACCCCAACTGGCCAATTGTAGAAAAGGCCAACCTGCGCTTCAGATTATCTTGTGAAAGGGCAATCAAGGATGAAATAAGGATAGTCGCAGAAGCAATGACCATCGCCCACTCTTCACCACTCATCTTCAAGAGAACATCCACCCCAAAGACATCGGCATAAACTCGATAGACACAGAAAACCCCAACCTTCACAACCGCTACGGCATGTAGTAATGCAGAAACCGGGGTGGGTGCAACCATCGCACCCGGCAACCAAGAATGAAGCGGCATCAAACCAGCCTTAGCAAAGCCGTAGGTAAATAAAAATAAAAGTACGATTTGTGTCGTCTCGCTGAATTGCCCAATCTTTCCAGTATCAGTCATGAAGTCCATTGTCATCTGACCACCGTCCAGCCAAACATAACACCAACTTAATGCAGGTAAAAGAAGGCATAGGGAAGTAAAGAGCAAGTAGCCTAGATAGGTGCGACCTCCCGTCCTCGCATCTTTATCCTGCATATGAGTGACAAGTGGAAAGGTAGAGATCGAGAGCATCTCGTAAAAGAAATAAATTGTCAGGAGGTTGGCAGAAAAAGCCACCCCCACGGTAGCTGATAAAGAAAGGGCAAAAAAGGAATAGAATCGGGTTTGAGCGTGCTCATGTAATCCACGCATATAGCCGATAGAGTAACAGGTTGTGGCGATCCATAGAATAGATGCCACGCAGGCAAAAAGCAGGCCGGGTCCATCGACCCGAAGAATCATCGGAACATGGGAAAATATTTGCCAGATATGATACTCGAGATGCGCCCCACTTAAAACAACCGGAACCATCGAAAGTACCACCGCAGCCTGTACTGAAGCGGTAAAAAAAGTGATCAACTCGCGGAGATTGGCCCGCTTTTCTCCAGCAATCAGGATTCCGATCAAACCGAAAAATGGAGCCACCATTGCCACCAATGGGCGAATATCTTCAATGATTACCGGCATACTCATTTATGTTCGACTCCTGTTGGTAAGTCATAAGATTGCAGAAAAACTTCAATCTGATTAACCACATCCTGATTATAAATCCCAATTAAAATAACAACAGATGCAGAAATGAGTAGTGGAATAAGCATAACCAAGGGAGCTTCGTCAAACCGCGTCTGCTCTTCACTCAACCCTAAGTCTCCATGTCCTTTGCCAAGGTTGGTTCCGCTTTCACTAACAGCCAAATGAATTCTCTCAATTAAGCGGAAAAACAGCACAACCATGACCATAGTTGAAAACATCAAGACGATCATATACTCCCATCGCTCGGATACCATGCCACCAGTTATTAAATACCATTTACTGAAGAAACCACAGGTTGGCGGTAATCCAATGATCGAGAAACCGCCCACAAAGAAGCCTGCCATGGTCAGTGGCATTTTTGCGAACAAGCCTCGAAGCCCATCAAAATGGGTTGTCTTGCATTTCCTTAAAATAATACCGGCTCCCAGGAAAAGGCAGAGGGTCATACAGGCATCACTTATTATATGAAAGATCGATCCAATCAGTCCGTAGTAGTTATAAATCCAAATTCCCCCTACCATGTATCCAACTTCCGCCACGATTAAATAGCCTAGCATACGCTTGATTTCTCTTTGAGCCAAAGCCATAAAGGCAGCACAAACAATCGCAATCACCACCAACCACGGCATCCAGTTTACCCAGATGGTGGATTCTGCGAAAGAAAATTCCACACCGAAAACAGATAACACCATGCGGATCATAACATAGATCATTACCTTGGTGACTAAAGGAGCCAGCAAACAGGATGTGGTCGTGGGAGCATGGCAATAGGCGTTGGGTAACCATGCGTGAAATGGGAAGAACGCCATTTTAATAAGAATCCCCACTCCAATTAGAAAAAATGCGACCTGCATGGTTGCCGAATCTGCCAATTTTTTTACTTCAATAACTTCATTGATACCGACCATGTTTAATGTTCCGGTCTTGATGTATAGGTAGCCGACCCCTAAGAGATAAAACGATGCACCAATGGTTCCGAGTATAAGATAATTGAATGTTGCTGCCGCTGCCCGGTTGGACCCAATCGCAATCAGTCCATATCCAGTAAGAGCGGCCACTTCGATCAGGACATACAAGTTAAAAGCATCTCCTGTCATACAAATTCCAGCCAAGCCGGTAATCTGCAAGAGCATCAGGGAATAGTAGATGGATTCTTTATTCGGGGTTTCTTCCTCCACTGAAATCTTGGAGTAAACCGTGACGATCAATCCGACGCCCAATACAACAATAGTTATCAGTGCAGCCAAAAGATCAGCACGAAATTCAATGCCCACCCCCCGGGGAAAAAGATCTACACTCCAACCACCAAGGAAGTATGAAACTTCATGGGTAGAAGAATTCATTGCTTGGAATAAAGTTTCCACACCGGCCCAGAATCCACCGATCATGGAAATCACAGCCACTGGATAAGCAAACTTCCGGTTCACGAATCCGGTCAGGGCCGCCACCACCGATCCCAAAAGAGGGAAAATGAAAATCCATGCAATTGCGTTTTCCATCATTTCTTAGGACCTGCAGGTTTACGGCTGGTCTTGGCTGAGGGTTTGGGAGCTTTCCCAGTTTTCTTCTTGGTTGATTTGGAGGAACTTAAAGCGGCCACGGTCGAGTTTGCTGACTTGGCCTTGCCTCTTTGCCTGCTTGTCCTCCTTTTTGCGTTTAGATGACTTTTCTCAATCGGTGAAAGACTCGCCCTTTCATCAACACGATCCAATTTATCAAGGAGCACATCTTCTTCAATCGTACCATATCCCTGATATATCCTTAGGCACAAAGCTAAGGCTAGACCTAGGGTTGCCACCCCTACAACAATCGCGGTTAACATCAAAACATGTGGAAGAGGATTAGAGTACTGCTTGATAGCCTCCGGAGCTAGTGCCATAGGGGTATGAGCCGTACCGACAGCTGAATCATTGTTGTCAGTCAACTTTTCGGGGTGACTTCCATGTGGATCGTGTTCGGGAAGATAAATAGGTATGGTAGCTTCCTCCTTTACCGCAATGGAGACATAAAAAAGAATGATCGCAGTTTGGAAAATTGACATACCGATCAACTTCTTAATCAAGTTGCGTTTTGCGAGCATCGCCCACAAACCGATCAAAAGAAGAATTACATAGATGCAATAATTTAGCTTCTCAAGTAAAAGTTCACTTATCATGTTAGCATCAGGTATTTTGAGTCAGAGCCCTTCCTTTAGACGCCCCTCAGAAGCAAGGTTGGCATACAATACAAACATGATTGCAGTTACCGTGAAACCCACCCCTATTTCAACTCCCAGCATAGCGTGGTAACGAGCCATCTCACGGGATACCGGGAATACCTTTTCTAGTTCCGCATAATCAAGAAATTCTCCTCCCAAAAACATCGATAGCAGACCAATCCCTGCATAAAGAATAATTCCTAGAGCCGCCACAAGCAGACATCTTTCGACAGGAAAACGTAATAACGCCTTTTCTAAATCCCAAGACAGAGCAATCAGGATAAAACTCGCACCCATTAGCACTCCACCTTGAAACCCACCACCCGGGCTAACATGTCCATGGGCTAATACATAAAAGGCAAAGATTTGAATGACCGGGATGATCAAACGAACCGTGTTGGTAACGATAAGATCAGGTTCTGTGTCCACTTCATGATCTTTCCGTTTAGAATTACCTTTAACGGAGCCTTTAAGAATTGCGATCACCGCCATCCCAGCAATGAACACAACCACTGTCTCAAACATAGTATCAAAACCTCGATAATCAGCAAGTACAGCGGTCACCATATTGGGCACTTCAGTGTCTACACCTGTATTGCCAATAAAATGACCAGAAACCGGTGAATTGGAAGCAGGAGAATTTACATCACCCCATTGAGGGAAATCCCGGGCTGCCCACAATAAAAGAATACCGACCGCAATCACTGGAATAAGAGACAATGCTTTCATCAATCGTTCGATTTCCTGCGTAAGTTAAAAATAGTCGCGACCAATACCACAGTGCTGATTCCAGCTCCAACAGTTGCCTCAGTAAAAGCGACATCGACCGCCCCCATTTCCGCCCATAACAAGCACATCAAAAAACTGTAAACTCCGAAAACAACCGCTGATACTAATAAATCTCTGACCCAAAGGGAAGCCGCTGCAGCTACAACTAAAAGTAGGAGTATGAATGTGTTAAATAATTCCAATCCGATCATTTCTTACCTTTATGTTTTTGACTAGAGTTCTTTAGATCCTTTTCTGTCATTGGCATTTCATCATCCTCAAAAGCAGCTCGCATCAACGCGTGAGAACTAGTTGGGGTAGTCAAATAAATAAAAAGAATAACCGCCAATATCTTAATAAAAACTAGCCAACTCTCTACGGAAAAATCATCCATCGTTACCAGTGCAAAACCGGCAAGCATCAGCATGGTGGATAGCGTATCCCCTTTACCTGCGGCATGCATCCGAGTGTAAAAATCGGGAAAACGAACCATACCCACGGCGGAACCAAAGAAAAAAGCCAGCCCAAGTATTCCAGAAATAATACCTATTATATGAAGTAGGGAGATCCCAAGACTGACATCTTCAGATACTGACCCTAACACGCTAGCTAGAGAAAAATCAAAGGTCATGCTCTGCTTCTTCCTTTCTTTTTTTCCCTGGCTTCCATTTCTTTTAATGAAATCGTTCGATTTAGGTAGCGAGAGACCACAATGGCAGCCACAAAATTAAGCAATGCATAGGTAAGTGCGAAATCAACAAACATTTCCACTCTTCCATAGAGGGTTCCGATGATAACCAAAAGGACTGCGGTTTTCGTACCAATAACATTGACTCCCAAAATACGGTCAAATCCAGTAGGTCCCTTGCAGATACGATAAATTACTGGAATCATTAGAACAAATAGACTCGCTCCCATTATAATGGAAAACCATTCGATCATTTATTTTCTAAGACCGAGGGTTCAAAGACTTCAGCGACTTTTCTTTCAATTCCACCTGTTAAAAGATCATCTTCCAGGAATTGGCTCATGGTATGAACATGAAAGATATCTCCACGAATCAGCATGGTGATCGTCCCGGGAGTCAAAGTGATTGAATTTGCCAGTACAAACTTTGCAAAATCTGTTTTTAAATAAGTTTTAAAAGTAACCACACGGGGGGACATTTCTTCGA
>ERZ802830.4000-NODE-4000-length-12051-cov-6.56836_pt1 | contig 12051 bp, 7 predicted proteins | sample MGYA00345654_ERZ802830 | MGnify/ENA primary metagenome ERZ802830 (study PRJEB30503, sample SAMEA104212375) | marine metagenome | biome: Westerlies Biome; feature: [SRF] surface water layer (ENVO:00010504) within the epipelagic zone...; material: water... | reverse complement strand
TATTTCACACTCATATTTTATAGAAATCTCTTTAAAAGATAAATTTTCTTGTTTAGTTATTTTTTTACACCCCTTCTCTGAAGCTAGGTTTGTTATCGAAATATCTGAAAGCACCGACGTTATTCCTTTTCGCTTTAAGTCTTGCATCATAACCTTTCTCAGTTCGTTTGCTATACCCTTTCTTCTATGCGAGGTTATTGTTGTGGTTAATATTCCTACTGCCATTTTCTTTTTAAGGTTATATGCTGTATTAACTCCTGTTGAGCAGCATGAAATTGCCACAGGTTTGTCTCTATCAAAGGCTAGCAAGCAAGGGTCTTGATTTATAATTGCGGGCCTTATTTCTAGCATATAGAAAACCGTAGCATTGTGCTCTGTCGGCTCTAATGGTAAAAATAACCCTTCGTTGTTTTTAAAAGCTGTCAGTGCTAAGCTTTTAATTAATTCTGCATCGTCTAGTGTTGCATTTCTGTAATTGATTTCATTAATTAACGACCTCATACCTGACTTTCTTGAAACAATCTAAATCTTTACCTCCTGAATAGGAAATTGAGCTCTGTAAATCTTGCTTAATCTCCGCAAGCTTTTCGCCGGTAGTCATATTATTGAAAGGGATGTTTGTTAGTTTTCCTTCAATGTTGTTGTTGTGCCCTTTGTTTTCTGCGCTAGCTGAGCCAAAATAAGCTTTGTGTTGTAGATTATTAACTGTACTGCACGGCGCAGGGCTGTCGCTACAAGAAGCAAAGATGCCACCCGCCATTACCATTTTCGCCCCCGCAACCAAAGCTTTTGCAATGTCCCCGTTGAATTCTATCCCTCCGTCTGCAATTATAGGGATTTCTTTCTCGGGCAAATCAGCGCATTCAAAATTAACATACTGCCCTGAGCACTCTTTAACGCAAGAAAACATCGGCATAGTAAAACCTGTTTTATCTTTCGTCGTACAAGGAGAGCCTTGTCCAATTCCAACTTTAACTACGTCCGCACCCCACGAGGCCAAGTCTCGCACGGCGCTAGGGGTCGCAACATTTCCAGCTATGATTTTTGTATCTGGAAGGTGTCTTTTTATCCAATTGATCATCGCTTTCATTCGTCCGCTATGACCATGAGCTATATCGATGGTTAGGTAATCAACTCGATGATTTCTCTTCTTGATTTTTTGAATAGCCATCTTGTCTTTAGCCTTAACTCCCACACTAAATGAAATATTATCCCAGTCTTGAGCGTTGGCAACATCTTCAGCTACATCACGATCAAAACGATGCATGATGTAAAAGAATTTATGCGAACTCATCCACTCGCATAGATGCATATCTATTACAGATTTCATATTCGCAGGAATAATAGGCAGTAGGAATTTTTTTTCAAAAAGCCTAACCGATGTATCCAGGTCTGATCTGCTATGGCAGTCTGTGTAGTTTGGTATTAAGCAAACGTCTTTATATCTTAAACACTTCATTGTATATTCTTTTTGATTCTTCGTCGCCTATTGTTTGGTATAACCTTTCCACATCCCCGCTCAGCATAATGGATGAGAAGTATCCGTCTACGTTTCTTTCGTCTATAAAATCCCTGCTCACGCTAAGGCTTGCTTCTAAACTGTTCGCATAATGACCCCAGTTTGATGGAAGATAAACTAAGTCACCTTTAAAAAGATCTCCATAAAGGAGGGTTAGCTCCTTTAAAACTCCTAAGTCTCTTTCCCCTGAAAGATCTAAAACCTTGCAGCGGTTTTCTGATTCTAATTTAAACTCTATCGTGGAAAAAAAATCCGGCGGACATTCACTTTCAATAAACGACATATCTTTCGGACTTAAAAGAAAAAACCTTTTTACCCCATCAAGCTGCTGAATTGTGGTGTGGATGTTATCATGGTCTGTGTGCATTTCGCTTTTTGTATTTTTTGGACCGATAAAAAACCACGTATGCCTCTTGCCGTATACAACCAAATCTCTATAGTTTGACATGTATTTGTCAAACCAATCTCCTAGGTAACCTGGACAAGACACAAACTTTTTTAAATTTTCATCATGGCATACGTTTTTAGAAATCATGTAAATTGGTTCGTCTGTGTAAGTTTTTACCCCTGCTACTCCTGTTGAGTCGTAATAATAATTTGCTTCTAAGTTTATTTTTTGCAGGCAATAATCTACATACTTATGCAGCGTTGTTTCAATAATGAGATCTTCTTCCTCTAGGGAGGGATTTAGTTCTATCTCTTGATCGTGTATTAAGTCTTTTATTGTGTCGAAGTTTAATTCTCTAGCATAAGGATTTGTTATTCCATTGAAGAAAATTCTCGCACGATCCCTTAAGGGTATGAAATCCTCAAGGGTTTTTGGGGCTTCTTGTTTTTCGATTTTATGACAATCAATAGTAATGCTCATCATCATCTGCTTGCGAGCCTCCAAAGTTACAGTTGTCTTTGATTGCCCAAATTATTCCACCTAGCACACCGAATACTATCCAATCTCCTTGGAAGAGTGATAGATAAGAGGTGTCTGGAGCTGTTGCTAAAATTTCAATCATCTAAATTCCTTTCGAAGTAGTCTCCACCTATCTGAATCAATTTCTTTGTTGCCATTATTAATAGCATACAACATTTCTACGATTTCGTCAAGGTTATTATAAATATATTTGTGAGGAAACATTCCTAGCATCCATAGTGGAGTTTTAGATTTTCCACCTTCCATGCTTACAAAGACCGGCTTCTTCATTCTAACTGCGGTTACAATCTCTTCCGCAGAACCCCAAGACGCAACATCTGGAACAAGATGAGCAATGATAAAATCAGATCTATCTACCAAGTTTAAATCGTAAGCCCTTACGGTTTTCATTCTGTCTGTAACTCTATCGTACTGCTTGGTTTTCATCCACGTCTCCATTTCTTGTCTAGACGCTTCATCTTCCTCCACGTCTTTCATGAAGGGTTTTTTGTACGGATCGAAGCAGGTTACATTTAAGGGTTTTAGTTTTTCGGCCACTTCTTCTCTCCAGTTTCTCCCAGAGAGGTATTGCATGTGGCCAACGAGATAAGTTTTTGTTCTGTATAATAAATCTGACATATATTAACTCTACTACATGAGTCGAGTTTTGTCAAGTTTATTTTTCTGGAGCTTTTCCGCCCTCCCAGGCTTCGTTATAATCTGGAGTGTCTGGATTGTCTGGAATAAATTTTCCGTTTTCGTCCCTCGCTCTTGTGGGAACATTGGTTTCTATTTCGTCTTTATGTACCCAAAGTCCTTCTGCGTTTTTAATAAAAGTTTTATCTTCTGATTCTTCTTTAACCTCATTATTAAATATAGATTGTTTTTGTTTATTTTTATTTAATTCTAGTAGCCCTTTTTCTTTTTGCTCTTCTGCCGAAATTTCTCGAAGTTCTTTTAGCTTTTCTTGACCCTCTTCGTATTGAGTGATTAAGCTTGGGTCTTTTTCTAATGCAAGAGCTTTCATTTCTTCTTCTGAGGCAGGTTTAATTAAATCATTTTCGCGAGGCTCCCCGATCTGCAGGCCGAACGCTTCTGTAAAAGCTTGAATTGCTTCTTTGATATCTGGTACATGTGGTAAATCCTTTGGCCAGTTAGAGTTGTCTGGCGCATCTCTGAGTTCTTGTCTCCATTTTTTAATTGAATCAAGGTCCTCTTTATTTAATGGACTGTCGCCTTGCATAAGCCAGTCTGTTCTTTTTAGTAAAAGATTTCTTTGTGTTCTTGTATTATTCTCTCTAGTCCTGAGGTCTTTTTTCTTGATATTTTCTGTTCTTTTCTCGTGAAATTCTTTATATTCTGGTTCTGATGGAAGAGGTTCTTCTTCTTGGAAATCTAGTTCGTCTTTTAAGTTAAACGCTTCCTCGTTCATTTTAAAAGTATCCGTCTTGTTGGCGATGTCATAATCTGAAACCAGACCACTTCCTTCGGCTGTGTCGTAATTCGCTCCAGCTACTTTAAGTAGTTTAATTTTTTCTTCTTCAGTTAATTTATAATCGTTCATAATTTTAGCTCCAGTCGCTTATATAGTTCATTCCCCCTCCTTCTGCTCCGCCAAAGGCAAATTTTCCTGCATTAGGATGGCTTCCGTTGATGTAAAAGCTTTTCGACGCCCAACCGTTATTCATGGTTGCTTCAGATGGATAATTTTGTAAGCCTGTTGAACTATCTACCCCCGCACCCCATGGTACAGTATGCATTTCTTGGTAAGCTTCTAAACCGAAGGCTACCTGTGTCATGTTAACGCGTTGATCTCCGTACCCTGCAGCGCCCGCGATGTTTGGTAAATCCCCGTCTTTTTCTGCATTGTCTTGGTCGAACCAGCCCCAATCCCTGAACCAACCACTGTGAGCTTGTATCGCACTAGTCATTGGATGAAGAACTAATCTATTGTTTCCTATGGCTTTTGCCGCAGTAGTCATTGGTTTTTGAGTTCCTGGCCATACGGAATTCTCTTCTTTGCTTCCTCCGCCAATAGTAATTGACGAGCCAGCCGGAGTTTCTGTGGTAAGCTGTTCTGTTAAATGGTTTCCAAAATCACCCCTGTATCTAAAAAAGCCCTGAGGTTCATAGTAAAAACTACCCCAACTTTGTGATGCTCCACTAGGCGGAGCACTCCAGTAAACATCTTTAGCAAGCGGTAAAACTGATGCTCCGTAAGATTGCGATAAAGCATATGGAGTTAGGTCTCTACCAGTATTATTAACGTTAGTAGGCTCTTGCACACTAACCCCAGACGAATTAAACATTCTCACGTTTGGAAGTCCGCCGGTTTTTCCTGTGTTTGGTAGATAAAAAGACATCATGTGTCCGCTATTAGTTTCAAGATGGCTTGTCTGTGCCGTTAATCCTGTAAAGTCTCCAAAAAGCCAATCTACCCATCCATAATAACTTGCTATATTAAATTGCTTTTTAATGGCTATCGATCCGTTGTCTGTGCTAAAATTATACGCTGACTCTGGAGTGAATAAAATTGCATTGCCGATTCTTGCGGTCCAGTCTGTAAAAAACATTTGATGAAAATTCGTGCCGCCTTTTGTGTTTAAGAATTTATAATTATCTGGGTGAGCTGGATTATGATTGTCTAATGCGTCATCTGTAAATATATTTTGCAAGCCTCCAGCAAAATGCCTGTAACCTCTCATTGAATACACCTGATCTCCGTTGGTGCCTTGATTGGGGCCGTATATCGCTCCAGGCGTTGCGCAAACAAAGGTTCCATTATCATTTATGCTCGCTATGTTCCAAGTTGTACAGGGAGCATGATTTGTTCCCCATCGATTATCCCAAAGAAAACTACCATCTGCCGGGGTAACCTTGCCATAAAAGTAATTGTAACTACTGGTAAAGCCTGTTGACCCTGTGTAGCCCCAAGATTTATACATTCTGGGAATTGGAAGCGAGCCTCCGCCCGCATGCATTCCCTGAGATTCGTTGCTAGTTAATAGCCAGCCACTTGGCCCTGTTTGAGGCAGTAGCCTTCCGTCAGAGTTGTGAGACTCTCCCCAGTCAACAGCCGGAGGAGTAAAAAACCCTACGGTATTATTATCTGGCGCATCATAATCAATTAAATTAGCACCAGCAGGAATTTGAGCCGTGACTCCGCTGAGTGGTAATTGACCGCTGTTGCTACCGCTTTTGATGGTAAAATTATTGCTCAAAGAATACCCTATCATTTTTTCGCCATTTGAGTATTTTAAGTCACCATTATCCGCACACAACGTTCCTAGATATCTTCTCCAACCATGAAGAAGAGGATCGAATACAACATAAGACGGAATATTTATTCCTGTTGAGTTGATTCCTAACTTGCAGAGAGTTAGCGCTTGCCTTGGATACGGAAGCCAGTCCCAATAATTGCTTGCTCCTAAATTGCTGGGGATATTTGCTCCTGCTGCAACCAAGTCTCCACGAAGTGACTGAAGCTTATCCCAAAAAGATTCTGTTGCTCCAACACTGTATTGTCTTATGTTGGACATGATGTAAATCTTTGCTCCTTCTGTGCATTCAAATATAGTGGAGCTTTGATGCTTGGTGTAAAATGCTGGGCCTCTTTGATTTGCAAAGACGTGTCGTCCAGCTTCTACGTTTGATGTTGGCTCTCCTAAAATTGTGACCAAGCAATTTGAAATTCTAAAAAATGTCTGATCATTGGCTTGGTTTCCGAGGGCATAATCGCACCAATTGATTCCTACTATATACATAGTCTGAACTTTTCTAAACCAAAATCTGAGAGGCGAACCCCCACCAAGATGAACCATTATGTCTTCGGGAACGTGTGTTGTAATATTATTGTAGCTTGTTCCCATTGTTGTCGCAACAGAAAAGCCTGCCTGCTGGCCATAGTCCCAGTTCCATGAATTTTTTGTTGTACCCGTAAGATGGCTTTTGTGTTTTCTTGCGGTTCCTGTACTATTTAATACCATTCCAGATCCATCTCCGCCTCTTGTTTTGTAATTGATATGGTGAGAGCCTGGGTTATTAGAACCAAGGTAATTGTATCCAGCTGTTCCGAAATTTAGGTCAGGAATCCATCTTCCTAAATATGGACCTGGATCCCAAAAGCCTGTTGAGTCATTATATTTTCCAACCCATCTCATTTTGGGCACGAAAACTAAATTGGAATAATTTAACTCTTGGGTTAAGGTGGGACTAAATTGACCCAAACTATCTGCATTATGATACGCTGTTGTGTGCCCCCAAAATTCAATCTGCACTTCTGCTCCTGCTGGAATATTATATCTACACCAAACTAACGCCTCATCTAAACTAATAAAAGGCCTATTAATCATCAAGCAGGTTGAGGGTTGTTGAACTGCGCAGAAGTAACAAAAGTCTGTTTGCCTTACTGACTCTTCATCTTGTCCTGCCTGCGGCTGAACAACCATGAATGCTTTATCTGTCCACGAATTACTTGCACTTCTTTCTACCCCATCTAAGCCTTTGATGTGGCTATCGTGCCCTACCGCAACCTTGAATCGATTTGTTGAAACCGACCTGCCGTCTACATCTGTTACCAGCTTTGATTGAGATGAGAAATCAGACATCGCAATTTTCTTTGTTGTTCCGTCGGTTTGAGCGATAACCAAAAAGTCCCCACCGTTTAATTGGGATGCATTGTTTAAATTTCTAATTGTTTTGTTTGGCATAATAAATAATACACCTAAAACATTTTAAAATAAATTTTTTTTTAATTTATTTGTTCGTGTATATAATAGCATGTCTAAAAACTTTATAGCCCTGTTTAATAAGATCCAGCAGTTTAGGGATTTTGTTGATCCTGATAACGATGCGGCATTTGATAATTTAGGTAATCTAAGCCGTGGAACTCTGGAGGGTGGATCATTTTCCCTTAATAGGGCTGCAATGTTATCATCTCTTGCTAACGTTTACCCTAGGTCATTGACATCAATCGTTAATGAGCATGTTGAACCTAATTCTGGAGGAAGCGGAGGGTCTAATAATGACACTGGTAGTGGTCAAGGTTCTGACTCTGACGACTTTGAGAGAGTTGGCAACGGTAAAGCTGGAACTGGAGTTGGTAATACCTCTAATCTAGACGGGGGTACCGAGGTTAGCGGGGTAGAGGAAATAACTGGAGGTGGTAAATGCAATGTTGGCGGTGGAGATAATAATATTATTACCGACATAGTCATAGCCGACTTAGAAGTCGGAGACACAATCATTGTTGGAACCCCTCCTAACACTCAAATTTGCGTTATAACTAAAATGTTTCCCCCTAACTCAATCGAAGTTACTCCAGGTTTAACTTCTCCCCCGCTTGGCGGAGGAACTGGCCCGTTTGATGTAAAAAAGAAAACTGGAGGCGGTGGATGTTCTTTTGGTAATAATGGTGAAACGGATTTAATTACAGGTATTGATACTAGCGATTTAGAAATCGGAGACACTTTAATTGTCGGCGAATTTCCGAACACCATCGAGGTGAAAATCGTAGGATTAGTTCCTCCCGATGGGGTAAGGGTTCAACCTAGTCTAACAACCCCGCCTTTAAACTCCAGTGGTACAGGTGGAGATGGTACGGGGCTCAAGGTTGAAAAGAAAAATAGCACAGAAAATAGTGATACAGGGGTTATTGATTTAAATGAAGATGCATTCAAAATATGTGGTTTAGATACTTCCACTTTATCTATAGGGGATACTATAGTCGTTGGTGGAAACTTAGATTCTGAAATACAAACGCGGGTAATAACGGAAATTTTAGACGGATCCTGTGTTAAAGTTGGTGAGGCTTTTACCTCTGGTACAACCGGCACTGGGACAAAAGTAAGAAAAGTTACTTCTAGTAGTGGGTGGTATTATAGTAATCTTTGGGGTGATTTCTGGATAAGTTCCAAGTATCCGAATTGGATATGGAGTAATAAATACCTGTCCTGGATTTACATAGGCCTGCTTCAAACAGTTGGCGGCAAGCCTTATGGGCCTGTTTGGTTTTCTAATCCTGGAAAATGGTACATCGTTGGCGGCGGCAAGGTTGTCGATAAAGATGGATCAGAATTAGGTGATGGATTATCTCTAGGGCAAATAGCTATAAGGCCTGTTGCGGGGTATGATGATTTAAGTGGTGATTTAGAATTTAAAGTCGGGCAGAATGTTAGTGACGGGGGTTTTTGGGAAATTGAGAACCTTGTTGTTACATGCCCTCCAGGTTTAAATAAAAACAAAGGAAATGGCGGAGGCGGAAACGGTTCTGGAGATGATGATTCTGGGGGCGGAGACGAACTTCTTAAATTATTTCATCCTGTATTTGGGTGGTTTTTGTGGAACGGCGTTTCTAGGGTGGTTTACTTTTTTAAATGGGGTGTTTGGTTGAGCTTCCCAGGTGATGGAGGATTTGACCCTTTTAATATCGGACTGCCTGCTGTTTGTAAAATATGGAACCCTGACGGCGGAGAGGGCGATGGAAGTTCTGTTGTAACTTTAATTGGTAATCCTCCTAGTTTAGAAAGACCTAGTGGGGAATTAGTTGATGAGGTTAATGAATCTGTAGAGCCAATTGATGAAATCATAGAAAAAGTAGGTCCGCCTGGCAACATTAAAGTTGAGGGATCAACAACCATGCCTGCTGGATGGTTTCAGTCTCCACATTTTGGTTTGTATTACATGACTTACCCGTGGATATATTCTGCAAAATGGAATGGTTGGTGGTATATTGGGGAGCTTGGCGAAGAAGGCCATGGAACTGTAGGTTGGGTATATTTTGGAACAACTCAAAAATGGTATTGGCTCATGTCTCCCAATATATATAAGGTTACTAGCGTTGGTGGTGGAGGAGATCCTTCTGGTAATGATGCTCTTGACCCCGAAGACTTTGAGGATTCTTCAGGAAACATTGAGATTTTGTCAGCATTTATGACTGACGTCGACGCCACTTCTGGTACTGCAACAGTATCATTTTCTGGGCAACATAAAAGCGCTGGAAGTAGGGGGTTGTTGTTATATAGGCTTAATGGTTCATCCTGGGATGTTTGGGAAAATTTTGGCACATACGATGAAAACGTTTTGATATCCGACAAGAAAGAAACTGGAAGTTCTGCCGCTCCAGGGCAGAAAATTAAATTAAGATGGGGCAGTACAGACATTTACTCAGAAGAATTTGAAATAGAGATTAATCATAGTGTGTCTATTGGGCCTGTTGTCGGCGGAGGAGACCCACCTCCTAGTTCTGGAGGGGGTAGTGAAGAGCCCGGATCTAAGGAAAATACTGATGTTGCGGTTGTTTATCCTAAGATATTTACGCATCCTATTTTTGGAATCTGCATTGTTATGCAGGCTCAAGACCCTCTAACTTACGGATGGTTTTATACTTTAAGATATGGTTGGATTTGGGGGGACTCTTCTCAAGACTGGTTCTATATCGTAAGCTTCTCTGACTGGTTTTGGTTTGGAAGTTTAATCGGCAACGGCGTTGGTGATGGCTGGGTTTATTCTCAAAGTAAAAAATCATGGTGGTGGAATTCTTTTGGAAATTTTACGAACGAAGGTGGAGAAGATTACTTTTCAAGCGGATCTGGTTCGTTTGTTAATACAAACCCTGTTGGTGGAACTGGTGAGCCTGGGGATAGTGGAGGTACCGAACAAGGCAACCTAACAGAAGAAAAGTATCTAGTGGCTGCTAATGGAGAAGAAATTACCCTCGCAAATGGAAACTCTATTTTAATAGGAGATGGAGAATCTGCTCCAGCGGATACTAGTGACACTGTTGATAATTCAGCCGAATTATTGGTTGCAGATAAAATTCAAAATGTGTTGACATATAAAACCATTACTGATGCTGATGGCTCAATCCAGGTTCCGGATCAAGTTGAGGTTATTGGCGGGGAAATAATATGTGCCGACATTATGCTTGAAAATTCAACCACATCATGGCTAACAAGCAGGGTGCTTGACGCCTCTGATATTCTACAAGTTTATAACCTGTACTACGGAAGCGGTAACCATGGGTTTACTGGTAGTCCTTCTGATGCTGACGGAGGTGGTTGGTTTGGTCTAACATGGGGGGATTTGCAGCCAGCACTGTTAACTGACGCAAGGTATCATGAGCCCCCTCCTGTTTGGGAATTGGATAGAGTGCTTAGCGCTGACGATGTTACGCAAGCTTATGATTTATATATGACTCCCCACGGATTTACTGGCAGCACCTCTGATGCTGACGGAGGTGGTTGGGTTGGTCTAACATGGGGAGATTTAAAGAATGGAATACTTAACGCTTATTATAATGGAGATTTTAGATACGAAAATAATTGTTACAGGATTCAGCTTGAGCCAGAAAATACTTCGATATTACTTTTTTAAAGTGTATACTTAACTAGAAAGAAAAATTATGGCAAAAAAAATATCACAACTAAATCCTGCATCTAATCCAGATCCTGCTTCAGAGGTAGTTATCGAACACGCTGGGCAGAATTATAAATTAAAAATAGAAGACTTGTTGTACGATAATATAACCCAAAGAGCAGACGGGGGTATATCGGTCACTAGAAATCAAGTTATGACAAAACTTTTTAATGATTCTGGTAACGGAGCTGCTGGACCGGGTTTTAGGTTTGTACATGAAACTAGTAGCACTAATAATTTTACGCAGGACTTTTATTTAACAAGTGAAGGCTACATGAGGTTTGCTGATGTATCTTACCGAGATATCAATGGCACTCAAAGTAGGGGAACTTATGCAGATTTTCGTGTTGGTAATTTAAAATTTTATGGACCCTCAGGCAGCTCTCTTGATCAAAATGTTGATTATGGTGGAGCTGCAGATATGCTAACTGAACTTAGGGCTCCATACGGCCAATCCATATTGTATCTTCAAGGTTTTGGTAAAAACGCTATCTCGGGAATGGAAATGAAAGGTTCGGTTAATATTATTGCCCTTAGGGATTTCGATCAAGATTCAGTTGCGGGCACAAATTATACAGGATCACAAATGACATCAAACTTTGATCTGAGGTATAACGAGCGCGACTATAGGAACTTTAATATAGTTAATAGTAATGGAAAATTTGGAATTGACTCTCTCGATTGGAGTACTAGTAACTACTCCTCTCTTTTTAGTCTTTATCCTCATAAAGTAGTTGACGGAGTTGATGGCAATGGAGGTCACTACGGCTGGGGCGGCGGAACGCATCCAGTGTGGGGTCAATTTAATTTCTCTGGAGCTTTTGTTCTTGGGCCTCTGGATACATCCGACGTAACAAACATGCTTATTCGTGAAAATGGAAATGGTTGTTTTTATTTAGACCAAGGAACTTCATGGTGCTTCAGAATGCGTGAAGACAGAAGTTACCACAGAATGTTTATTAATAATGAAGGCTCTGGCGGAACCGCAGGCGATGGTACTGGAGCAGGAGGAACCACGCTACAACTAAATCAAGAGCTCGACGGATTTAATCCACAAGCAGAAATCAAAAGAAACGTGGGTACTGCTCCTGGGCCAATAGCCTACAACGTAACCACTGACTATCCAGGTGACCTAGTTACTTCACACCAGGCTACATTACAAGTACAAGCCTACGCTGCGCGCGTAGCTTTAGGATACATGGCGCACTGT
>ERZ802830.3998-NODE-3998-length-12052-cov-7.08719_pt1 | contig 12052 bp, 12 predicted proteins | sample MGYA00345654_ERZ802830 | MGnify/ENA primary metagenome ERZ802830 (study PRJEB30503, sample SAMEA104212375) | marine metagenome | biome: Westerlies Biome; feature: [SRF] surface water layer (ENVO:00010504) within the epipelagic zone...; material: water... | reverse complement strand
GATGATCTATATTTGGCGTCTCGGTTGGCGATTTTTCATTTACGAAAAAAGGCGTATGGTCGGTTTGAGCCGCCTCGGTTGTTTGAGCATGTGAGCCGGATGGTGAAGGAGAATCGGTATGATTCGGCGTTGCTGAGAGATTATACGGAGGCGGATTTTGATGCGATGGATGGATTCCTTGATCACAGTCGGGATTTAACGTTTTCGTATGCAGCGGTGAAGCAGTTGCAGGGAAAATATTTGGTGCAGGATCGTGTGGCGGGTCGGATTTATGAGAGCGCTCAGTTTTTATATGTGCTGGTGGCGGCGAGTCTGTTTGCGCACTATCCTGCTGCGACGCGGCTTGATTATATTGCGCGGTTTTATGATGCGGTATCGACTTTTAAGATTTCGTTGCCAACGCCGATTATGTCGGGCATTCGCACGCCGACGCGCCAGTTTTCTTCGTGTGTGTTGATTGAGTGTGGGGATAGCTTGGATTCGGTGAATGCGACTTCGAGTGCGATCATTAAGTATGTGAGTCAGCGCGCAGGAATTGGGATTAATGCGGGACGGATTCGTGCATTGGGCAGTCCGATTCGGAATGGAGAAGCATTCCATACGGGTTGTATTCCATTCTTTAAGCATTTTCAGACGGCGGTAAAGAGTTGTTCGCAGGGAGGGGTTCGCGGTGGGGCGGCTACCCTTTTCTATCCGTTGTGGCATTTGGAAGTGGAAGACCTCATCGTGTTGAAAAACAACAAAGGGGTTGAGGAGAATCGGGTGCGGCATTTGGATTATGGCGTGCAGTTCAATAAACTGATGTATCAGCGGATGTTGAAGAACGAGAAGATCACGTTGTTCAGTCCTTCGGATGTACCGGGGTTATATGAAGCCTTTTTTGCGGATCAAATCGAGTTTGAACGGTTGTATGTACAGTATGAAAATGATCCGACCATTCGGAAAAAACAGATTGGTGCTCTTGAGTTGTTTACGCTCTTTGCACAGGAGCGCGCGAGCACGGGGCGGATCTATTTGCAGAATGTGGACCATTGCAATACGCATAGTCCGTTCGATCCAAGCGTGGCGCCCGTTCGGCAGAGTAATTTGTGCCTTGAGATTGCGCTACCGACTAAGCCGTTGAGCGATGTGAATGATGAGAGCGGTGAGATTGCGCTTTGCACGCTTTCGGCGATTAATTTGGGCGCTCTTAAATCGATTGATGATATGGAGGAGTTGGCGGATTTAGTGGTGCGGGCGTTGGATAGTTTGTTGGATTATCAGGGTTATCCGATTCCGGCGGCGAAGCATGCTTCATTAAGTCGCCGGACGTTAGGTATTGGTGTGATCAATTATGCCTATTATTTAGCGAAAAACGGCGTGCGCTATTCGGATGGATCTGCCAAAGCACTCACGCACCGGACGTTTGAGGCGTTGCAATTTTATTTAATGAAGGCCTCGGCTCAGTTGGCAGAGGAGCAGGGGGCCTGTCCGTATTTCAACGAGACGACCTATGCGCAGGGGATCATGCCTACGGATACGTATAAAAAAGAGCTGGATGCGGTTTGTGATGAGCCGTTGCATTTGGATTGGGATGGGTTGCGGGAGCAGATTCGCACGCATGGTATGCGAAACTCCACGTTGACGGCATTGATGCCTTCGGAGACGTCTTCTCAAATCTCCAATGCGACAAACGGCATTGAGCCGCCGCGCGGGCTGATCAGTGTTAAAGCGAGTAAGGATGGTATCCTGAAACAGGTGGTTCCGGAGATGGAACGCTTGAAAGATCAATATGAGTTATTATGGGATATTCCGAACAACGCCGGCTATTTGGAGTTGGTGGGTATTATGCAGAAGTTTGTGGACCAGACGATTTCGGCAAATACGAACTATGACCCTTCCAAATATCCAGAGGGGAAGGTGCCTGTTCGTGATATTATTAAAGACATTCTCAAGGCGTATAGCTTGGGCGTGAAAACGCTTTACTATCATAACACCCGCGATGGCGCATCTGATAGCCATGAAGATTTAGGGGGTTGTGAAGGTGGAGCGTGCAAGATTTAACCGGTTGATGCGAACCCCGTCAGCCAAGGAGAACCGATCATGAATTTTTCAACGTTTAGACAAGAACAAACCGATACCCTCACTGAACCGATGTTTATGGGGAACAGCGTGAATGTGGCGCGATATGACCAGCAACGGCATCCGATTTTTGAGAGTATTATTGAGAAGCAGCTTTCCTTTTTTTGGCGACCGGAAGAGATCGACGTTTCGAAGGATCGAGCTGATTGGCAGTCGTTGACGGAATGCGAGAAGCACATTTTTATTTCGAACTTGAAGTATCAGACGTTGCTTGATTCGGTCGCGGCTCGAAGTGTGAATGTGTGCTTGCTGCCCTTGGTGTCGTTGCCGGAGTTAGAAACGTGGATTGAGACGTGGGCATTTGCTGAAACGATCCATTCGCGTTCGTATACCCACATTATTCGGAATCTGTTTGCCAATCCAGGCGAGGTGTTTGATGACATCGTATTGAACGAAAATATTATCGAGCGGGCGGCGGATATTTCAAAATATTTTGATGAGATCATCATGATGTCGCAGATCTTCAATATTCAGGGTGAGGGAACCTATGAGATTGAAGGCCGTCAAGTGGAAGTGACCACACGGAATATCAAGCGGCGACTCTACATGGCGATTTGTGCCATCAATGCCCTAGAAGCGATTCGCTTCTATGTCTCGTTTGCGTGCTCGTTTGCATTTGCGGAGCGGGAGTTGCTGGAGGGGAACTCGAAAATCATTCGATTGATTGCCCGTGATGAAGCGTTGCACCTGACGGGAACACAACACATGTTAAATTTGTGGGCCGATGGTCGCGACGATCCTGAAATGGCAGAAGTCGCGAAAGAGATGCATGAAGAGGGTAAAGCTCTCTTTATGGATGTGGTTGAGCAAGAAAAAGCATGGGCGGATTATCTGTTTAAAGATGGATCGATGATCGGCATGAATGCGGCGATTTTGAAAGAGTATGTTGAATATATTGCCAATCAGCGTTTAACCGCGATCGGCTATGAGCCTCCGTTTGATATTAAAACCAATCCTCTGCCGTGGATGAATTCTTATCTCGTGAGTGATAATGTGCAGGTGGCACCACAGGAAGCGGAAATTTCTTCCTACTTGGTTGGCCAAGTTGACGCCTCGGTGGACAGTAGCGACTTTGCCGACATGGAGCTCTAAGGAGAGGGCAATGGGGCACCGTATCTATGTAGACGAACAGCTGACACCTGCTGAGTTTGACGAGACGGTGGACTACAACATCCTTTCAGCCTTGGATCGGGCTAAGATCGAAAGTGATAGCCATTGTCGTGCCGGATTTTGCGGAACCTGTCGGGTGACATTGCTACGTGGACAAGTCAGCTATCCGGGTGGAGTGCCGCTTGGCTATGTGCGTGAGGGTGAGATTCTCCCTTGTTGTTGCGTGCCTACTTCCGATATTGAGATCCGCACCTATTGATTATTCGGGTGCTTCGATCCATCGGTAGAAGGCGTGGTCGCTTCCCTTGGGTACAGGGATTTTTTGAAAACCAAATATACCATCGGCGACGTAACCATTAATTCGGCTCCATTGCGTTAAATTGGTGCTAACTTCTAGGTCGTAAGATTCTCCGGTGGGTGGAGCATCAACGATGTAGTCAAATTCGAGGTTGCCGTTGGAGTTTGTATTAAACGAATAGGTAAAGTAGAGCTCATTGGGAACCGCGATATTATCAAAGTTTACATGGGTAAGAAATGTGCCGATTGTATCGGTTGAACCATAATCCCAGGTAGCAATAAGGAAACGGGCCTCGGCTGGATTGAAAATAGGTTGCGCAAACGTGGCGGAAAAGCGACCGTTGAGTGCTTCACCGGGAGCTAGATCCTGATCAAAGCCGAAATCGATATCATTATTGTAATAATATGCCTGCGTAAGGGTTTGTGTGCCGGTGAAGGAGGCTTCGATAGCGGGTGTATTATTGGCGTTTTCAAAGAGGAAAAAGGTTCCCGGATTCCAGATCGGATGTTCTTCTAAAACTAAATAATTAAGAAGATTATGGGGGTTCGTATCTAGGGGGATGGTTCCGCTGATATCGAAGGCGACGGAGTTGCTGGTTATCTCAAAGTTCGAGAGGGTGATCTGTGCATAGGCGGTGTGGCCGATGAGCAGGGCGGCTAGTAGGTAGAGGGGTTGGAATGGTTTCATAAGATAAATATACTTTTTATTTTAAGTATAAGTCATAAATTTATTTAATTAATTGTTTAAAAACAAGCGGAAAAAAGGGGGATGACTGGACAGAAGAAGAGCTTTGTGTTGGGATGTTGGGAGAAAGGTGAGGCACATGAAGGTTTTATTGGTAGGGGATATTGTGGGGCGTCCGGGGCGAAATGCGTTTACGCAGATTGTGGGGCGGATGCGGGATGCGGGTGAGGTGGATTTTGTGATCGCGAATGGCGAAAATGCGGCGGCAGGTCGGGGGCCGACGCCGGAGATGGCTCAGGCGATTTTGGCATCGGGTGCGGATGTGATTATTTTGGGGGACCATACGTGGGATAGCAAGGAGATGGTGGCGGGGATCGATTTGGAAGAACGGGTTATTCGCCCAGCAAATTTTCCGAAAGAGGCGCCGGGTCGAGGTTGGGTTCGGGTGGAGACGCCGGAGGGTCCGTTGGTGGTGATGCAGTTGATTGGGCGGGTTTTTATGCAGCCGCATCAAGCGTGTCCGTTTACGACGGCGGATCGGATGTTGAAGGGGGAGTTGGCGAACGATCGGGCGATTTTTGTGGATATTCATGCTGAGGCGACATCGGAGAAGATGGCGTTTGGGCGGTATCTGGATGGCAGGGTGACGTCGGTGACGGGCACCCATACCCATTGCCAGACATCGGATGGGCGATTGTTTCCGAAGGGGACGGCGTTTATGACGGATTTGGGGATGACGGGTCCGCAGGATTCGGTGTTGGGTCGGGCGGTGGAGCCGGTGGTGGCGAAATTTGTCACGGGGCTGCCGCATCGGTTTGATGTGGCGTCGGGAAATCCGGCGTTAGAGGGTGCGTTGCTTGATGTGGATATGACGACGGGTCGGGCGCGGTCGATCGAGGCGTTGCGGGTGTATACGGAAGCGGAATAGCGATGTCGGAGCGGCGGCGTATCGTAAGCGTTAGTGAGTTGAATCTGGAAGCTCGGCGGGTGCTGGAGCGGGGGTTGGGCGAGCTGTGGGTTTCGGGGGAGCTTTCTCGGGTGACGTTGCATACAAGCGGTAATTGGTATTTTACGTTAAAGGATGCGCAGGCTTCGGTGAGTTGTGCGATGTTTGCGCGGGAAAATGCGTCGGTGGGTTTTGTTCCGGAGGAGGGGATGCAGGTGGAGCTGCTGGGACGGGCTTCGTTGTATGAGGCGTCGGGTCGCTATCAATTGATTGTTTCGGAGATGGAGGCGTCGGGTCGGGGCGATTTGCAGAAGCAGTTTGAGGCGTTGAAGGCGAAGTTGGCGGCGGAGGGATTGTTTGATCAGACGCGGAAAAGGGCGTTGCCGCAGGTGCCGCAGCGGATTGGCTTGGTTACGTCGCCGACGGGGGCGGCGGTGCGTGATTTGGTGGAGGTGTTGACGCGTCGATTTCCCCATCTGGAGATTTTGTTGGCACCGGTGACGGTTCAGGGCGAGGGTTCTGCTCGGCGGATTGCGGCGGCGATTGAGTATCTGAATCAGCGGGGGGGTCTGGATTTACTGATTGTGGGTCGGGGCGGTGGTAGTCTGGAAGATTTATGGGCGTTTAATGAGGAGATTGTGGCGCGGGCGATTGCGGCTTCGGAGCTGCCGGTGATTTCGGCGGTGGGGCATGAGATTGATTTTACGATTGCAGATTTTGTAGCGGATGTGCGGGCGCCAACGCCATCGGCGGCGGCGGAGTTAGCGGTGCCAGAGGAGGCGGAGCTGATGCGGTTGTTGGGCGCAGAGCAACGGCGGTTGGTGGGGGCATTACGGGATACGTTGCAGCGGTTGCAGATTCGGTTTGAGCGGGTGGCAGATCATCCGGTGTTTCGGGAGCCGGCTCAGGCGGTTCAGTTGTATCGTCAAGAGGTGAAGCAGTTGAAGGGGCAGTTGGCGGTGGTATTGGTGGAAGCGCAGCGGTCGCGAGCGGAGCGGGTGGCGCAGGCGGGCATGCGGGGCGGGCATGCGTTGGAGCGTTCGTTGCAACAGACGCAGCAGTGGGTGGATGAAGCGGGATTGCGTTTGCGACATGGGTGTGAGGTGCAGCGGCAAGATCGGCGGCGGCGCTTGGAGCATGTGGAGCGGCAGTTGGCGTTGTTGAATCCGTTAGCTGTTTTGGGCCGGGGGTATAGTTTGACGTTGCGGTCGGATGGCACGGTGATGCGTTCGGTGGCGGGGGTTGAGATGGGTGAGGCGATTACGACACAGTTGGAAGATGGTCAAATGGTTTCAAGTGTGAAAGAGTTGAAGAAGCAAGTAGGAGAAGAAGATGGCAAATAAAAAAGAGTCGTTTGAAGAGGCGTTGGAACGGCTGGAAACGTTGGTGGAGCAGATGGAGAGCGGGGAGCTGAGCTTGGAGGCGATGATTACGCATTTTGAGGAGGGTTCGGCACTGGTGGAGCGGTGTTCAAAGCAGTTGAGTGAAGTAGAGCAGAAGATTGAGAAACTGGTGAAGCGGGGCGATTCTTTGGAGAGCGAGCCGTTTGATGCGGAGGCTTAATGGATGAATAGGAAGTGGTGGCTGATTTGTTTTGCGGGGCTTCTAGTGGGGATGGTGGTTTTTTCGTCGGGGCTGATTTTTTCGCAGGCTTGGAAAGAGTCGGGGCGGGGAAATTCGGCGCGGCAGTTTAGCAATTCGATTGCGGATGCGGTGGCGGAGGTGATGCCTTCGGTGGTGGTGATTCGGACGGAAAAGATTAATTATCGAATTCAGCGTGATTTTTTTGGGATAACGTATCGGATTCCAGAGCAACTGGCTGGGCAGGGTTCGGGTGTGGTGGTGGATGAGTTGGGCCATATCGTGACGAGCTGGCATGTGATTGAGGGGGCGCGTACGGGTGAGGTGGTTTTGGATGATGGCACGAAGTTGCCGGTGGCGTTGGTGGGGTATTGTAAAGCGACGGATTTGGCGGTGTTGCGAATTCAATCGGAGGGGTTGACGTTGCGGCCGGCCTCGTTTGGGAATTCGGATCGGGTGCGTGTAGGGGAGGTGGCCATTGCGATTGGTTCTCCGTTTAGTTTGCAGAGTTCGGTGACGGTGGGGCATGTGAGCCAAAAGGGACGGCAGGTGCAGATGTTGCCGTATGAGGATTTTATTCAGACGGATGCGGCGATCAACGAGGGCAATAGCGGGGGACCGCTGATTGATGTTGAGGGGTGTGTGATTGGCATTAATACGGCGAAAAAAACGGATGATCAGGAGCGGGGCGTGGGCATTGCTTTTGCGGTTCCGGCAAATTTGGCACAGGCGGTGGTGAATTCAATTATTGAGACAGGGCAACATAGTTGGCCTTGGTTGGGCATGTCGTTTTCGGTGTTGAATGTACAGATGCAGCAGGAGCTGAAGGTGGGTACACCAGTGATAATCGGGCAAGTTTGGAACCAGACTTCGGCTTCGCGCGCGGGGCTCCAGCCGGGGTGGGGTGTGGTAAAAATAGATGATATCTCTATTCGTTCTTTGCGGGATATTGAGCGGGTGGTGTATAGCAAACGGGTGGGTGAGCAGGTGGCGTTGATTCTTCAGATGGGGCAGCAACAACAACGGGTGGAGCTTGAGTTGGAAGCATTCCCGGGAATGGTGAATTGATGGCACGAACGGGTCTGAATAGTCGCTTGATGGCGGCGCAAATTATAGCGGAGTGGTTGGAGAATGGAAATTTTCCGGAACGGCGTTTGGCGCGATTGAAGCGTGATCGGGGCTTTGTGATGGAGCTGGTGCATGGTTCGTTGCGGCAACAGGCGGTGATGGTTTGGTTGGAGCAGCGGTGGGTGAAGCGAACGCCGAGTGTATTGACGCGCGGTATTCTCCAGGTGGGATTTTATCAGCTTCTTTTTTTGGATGATGTGGAGGTGTATGCGGCGATCAATGAGTGTGTGGAGGCGGCCAAGTGCCAGCCGAATGGATTGGGCGCAGCCAAGTTGGTGAATGGGGTTTTACGGCGGTGTGATCGGGAGCGGACGGCGGTTCAAGAGGCGTTGGCGAAAGAGTCGGAGGCGGTGCAACTTTCGCATCCGGCGGAGTTATTGAGGGGTTGGCAGGCGGCGTATGGGGTTGAGCAGGCGCGGGCGTTGGCGGAGTGGAATAATTGCCCGGCAGAGACGATTTTACGGGTGGAGCAGTCGCGGGGGGCGGCGGGTGCGTTGATAGGTGCGTTGAGGGGGGTGGGTATTGAACCGTTGCTGCATCCTTCTTCGGAGCGGGAGGTTTTTTTGGTGTTACCTCGGGGGGTGTCGGTGGCGGCGTTGCCTGGCTATGAGGAGGGGTGGTTTGCGGTGCAAGATCCGGCTACGGCTCTTTCGGTTGATTTGTTGGCACCACGGGGGGGTGAACTGGTGTTGGATGCGTGTGCGGCACCGGGTGGAAAAACCATTTTGATGGCGAGTCGGATGCGGTCGGGCGCGGGTGTTGTGGCGATGGAGTTGCATGCGGATCGATTGCCGAAGTTGGAAGCAAATTTAGGGCGGTTGGGCTTTGCGGGGGTGGAGGTGGTGCAAGGGGATGCACGCGCACCTCAGGAGGCATTGGGTGATCGAGTATTCGATGCGATTTTGTTGGATGTGCCGTGTAGTAATAGTGGTGTTTTGCGGCGACGCTCGGATGCGCGCTGGCGGATGGATGCGGATCGGTTGAAGGCGTTGAATGTGTTGCAATTTGAGATTCTTACGGCGTGTGCGATGCGGCTGCGGTCGGGGGGACGTTTGGTTTATAGCACTTGTTCGTTGGAGGCGGGTGAAAATGAATTATTGGTGAGCCGATGGGTGGCAGCGCATCCGGATTTTCAGCTAGACCGGGAAGTGAAGGCATTTCCTCCTGAGGCGCAAACAGATGGGGCGTTTGCGGCGTTGATTCGTCGTCGGTGAGCAATAGACTTTTTTTGGAGTTGGGATTGGTCTATTGTGTGGTGCATGAATTTTAAAGAGGCATTGAATGCGGAGCAGTATGCGGCGGTGTCGGCACCAGACGGACCGGCGTTGGTGGTGGCGGCGGCGGGGACTGGTAAGACGCGTACGCTGATCTATCGATTGGCATGGCTGGTAACGGAACGGGGCGTGGAGCCGTGGGAAGTCTTGTTGCTGACGTTCACTAATAAGGCGGCGAATGAAATGTTGTCGCGAGCGGAAGCGTTGGTTCAACGTCAGTTTAATAGTGGCTTTAGTGGGACGTTTCATTCGTTTGCGAATCGGTTGCTTAGGCAGCATGCGGATCGGGTGGGATTTGGCAAAGATTTTTCGATTTTGGATTCGGATGATTCAAAGAAACTGATGCGAAATTGTGCGGATGAACTGGGCATGGATAAGAAGATGTTTCCGAAGCCGGATGTGCTGTTGAGTGTTTTTGGGGTCGTGAGCGGGCGGCAGGGTGATTTACGGGCAGCGGTTGAGGAGCGTTTTGAGCATGCGGAGGTGGAGATTGAAGATATCCTGAAGGTGCAGATGCTTTATGTGGAGAAGAAGCGGGCTACGAACACGATGGATTTTGATGATTTGTTGATCTATGCTCATCAATTGTTGAGTGATCATGATGATTTGCGGCGGTTCTATCAGGATGCGTTTCGGCATGTGTTGGTGGATGAGTATCAGGACACGAATGTTTTGCAAGCGGCTATTGTGCGTCAGTTGGTGAGTGGGCATGGTAATCTTATGGTGGTGGGGGATGATTTCCAGAGCATCTATTCGTGGCGGGGGGCGGATTTTCGAAATTTTTTAGATTTCGCGGGCGCGTATGAGGGAGCGGCTACGTATAAACTCCAGACGAACTATCGAAGCACACCGGAGATTTTAGAGACGGCGAATGCGGTGATTGCGGGCAATCCGGAGCAGTTTCAGAAAGAGTTGCGGGCGGTTCGTCCGGGTGGTGAGGCTCCTCGATTAGCCCGCATGCGGGATGGTTCGACGCAGGCGCGCTATATCATTGAGGAGGTGCGACGATTGGTGCGGGAGGGCATTACGGCGTCTCAGTGCTGTGTCTTGTATCGATCGCATTTTCATGCGATGGAGCTTCAGATGGAGTTGGCGCGCGAGCAGGTGCCGTATGTAGTGACATCGGGTGTTCGATTTTTTGAGCAGGCACATATCAAGGATGCGTGTTCGTTATTGCGACTCATTGCAAACCCATCAGATGCATTGGCGTTTAGTCGTTTGATGGAACTGTTTCCGAAAGTGGGCGTGAAGACCGCGCAGAAGATCTTCCAGAAATTGGGAGGGCGTGTGAATGTGCTACACGAGGAGACGTTAGAGCAGCTGAGTGGGCTGTTGCCGGCGGCAGCACAGGAGTCGTGGAAGTCCATTAAGCCGATCTTTCAGGCTTATCGTGAAGATCAGCTAGATGAAGATCCGGGGGAAGTGATTTTTCGTTTCAACAAGGCATTCTATAGTGAATACATGGTGGAGACATTTGATAATGCTAAGTTTCGACAAGAGGATATGGATGGGCTGATTGATTTTACGGCGAAGTTTGAAAGCGTAGAGGTTTTTTTGGCGGAGGTGGCGTTGCTGACCAATCTGGATACGGATGCGGCGGCGCAGACGGCGCAGACGGCGGATGAGCATGTGTTGCGGTTGAGCACGGTGCATCAGGCAAAGGGGTTAGAGTGGAAGGCGGTCTTTGTTCTGTTTGTGAATGAGGAGATGTTCCCGAGTCGCAAGACGGTTGAGGAGCAGGGAGACAGTGAAGAGCGACGCCTTTTCTATGTGGCGGTTACGCGAGCGGAAGATCGGCTCTATCTTTGCGCACCGATGGTTCGACGGCAGCGAGATGGCGGTATCCAGTTTCTTGATCCATCCCGGTTTATCGAAGAAATTCCAGATGAATTCCTTGTGGAAGAAAAAGGATTTTTCTAAGGCTATTGAGAGACGTTGAGCGGGATGATGCGTGCGAGGGTGAGTTGGTATCTCATTCAAGATTTTTATCTAAAACAATTCCACACCATTCCCCATTTCCATCGCGTGAAATTTCTTGAACTCCGTATTGAATAAAGGAGTCGGCAACGGCGTCGGCTTCAATTTCACGAATGCCGGAGAGGATGAGTCTTTGCTTGGTGGCTTGCGTGAGTTTGGGGGCGGCTTGAAGGAGTACCCCTGTGAGCATATTGGCACAAAGGAGATCTGCTTGTGGCAGATGAAGGTCGTCGTTGAGGAGATCTGCGGTTTGGAAGGTGAGCGAGATTTGATTGATCGAGGCGTTGGCTTGGGCTTGTTCGGTGGCTATGGGGTCGAGATCAAAGGCGTGGATTTGTTTGATGCCAAGTTTGTGTGCGGCGATGGAGAGGATGCCGCTGCCGCTGCCGGCATCTAGGAGGGATTGTGGTTGTTTTTGTTGCAGGGCTATTTCGAGTTGTTCGAGGCAAAAGCGCGTCGTGAAGTGACCTCCGGTTCCAAAGCTGAGACCGGGATTTATAATGAGGTTTTTACGTTGGTTATCAGGGGGTTTTTCCCAGTAGGGAACGATGCGTAGTTGACGGCCTATCTCTTCGATTTGAAAATGATGTTGCCAGAAGGTAGTCCAGGCTTCTGCGGGGAGTTCGGTTGCTTCGGCGTGAAGGAGTGGCAGGGTGGCTGGAAGTATTTTTTGGGCGATCTGTGCGTGTAGTAAGGTTTAGAAATAGGTGTCTAGTTGCACGATGGGGGATGGGGGATGACGTGTTTCTACGGGGCTAATAGAGAAGGTTTGTTCGAGCCAGTGATGCACGGTTTGAGTGTGTTGCGGGTGAACGGTAATGGAAAGTCTGCCGCGGTTATTTTCATTTTTTTGCATGGAAGGGGATATACCGCATGCGATGTGTTTTGGAAAGAGCGTATCAAAAAAAAACACTCCTCCTGAAGGAGGAGTGC
>ERZ802830.3996-NODE-3996-length-12054-cov-5.72098_pt1 | contig 12054 bp, 9 predicted proteins | sample MGYA00345654_ERZ802830 | MGnify/ENA primary metagenome ERZ802830 (study PRJEB30503, sample SAMEA104212375) | marine metagenome | biome: Westerlies Biome; feature: [SRF] surface water layer (ENVO:00010504) within the epipelagic zone...; material: water... | reverse complement strand
GGAGTGCCGAAGAGCACAGGACTAGACTTCCAATTCGCTGCCACGTTGGGATCTGTTGAAGCGTTCTCGGATTTAATCACGAGAGAAAAACCGGCCCCATCTGGTTCAGTAGGCCAAGGCGTCTTATCATCATAGGAGAAATCTTGAATTGGAACCCCTGCCCCAAAGGATAGTTTGATACGCTCTCCCCCATTATTGAGTTTATCTTTTGTGTCCCATTCGCCAGCAATTGGAAGCCCCAAGCCATAGCGCATTTCCATTGCCTCAAGATTTGAAACAACAAGAACGAATTCACCTGGATCGAGCTGCGTTATTTTTGATCCTAAAAAATCAAAGTCTACCCCTTTGGTGAGACGTAAATCAGTGAGGTCAAGAGAGGCCATTCCAATATTGCGGAGCTCAATGAACTCAAAATCATCGTCGTTTGTATGACCCGCAGCATACTCTGCATTGCTAGGATCACTTGGATGATACATCACTTCTGATATGATCAGGCCATCTAAATAAGGAGAAATATCTGGAAGAGTCGGAGTAAATTCTATCGGGGATGACCAATGACTCCAACGACCGGTATTGTCCTTGTGGCGTAGCCGAGCTCGGTAAGTATACCCTGGGTAGACCACGCTGGAAGAGAGAGCTAGAGAAGGGTCAAAAGTATTCAGTTCACCAGATTCCCACTCGGCTTGCCATTCTAGTTTGAAACGTTCTTCCGGATTGTGTCCTGGTGCATTAGGATTGGTAATTTTGGAAACTCGCCACTCCATAGCCCCGAAGGTATTTTCTCCTTGAGGGTCAGAAAAACCACTACTCTCAAACACTAAACCATTAGCAGGAAAATTTAATAGTCCAGAGTATGTGATGGTCGGGGTGGAAGGAATACTCGCACCTTCTCCATTTGAAGCTTGAAGCTCGTCAAGATAAGCCGCCCGCCCACCCGGACCGACACTTGCACCTGGCCAATTTCCCCCGACAAAGGCGAAGCTTTTCATATCACGTGCAAGAGAAGAAATTGACTTTGCACCTGCACCACCTAGCCCAAAATAATTTCCTGCATCCGATGGAGCGTCCTTCCAGCGGGACGCGTCGGCAGCTTCGAAGGGAGTAATAAAGTCGGCAAATTCATCAATGAGCGGAAAAATTTGATCGCGCTGCCATAACAAGTCTCGTAATTCCCGAACCGTGTTGAAATATTCCGGCCAGAGTTCGGGGGTAGTGTTAGTATCTCCCCCATCGCCAAAAGCTGGGAATAGAGAATTATAAACTAAATCATGCCCTCTGTTCCAGTTTGGTCCCCAACTTGCATCCGTGTCCCATGGTAGGATCCAAAGCTTTCCCTTGTAACGATTCGCTGCTGGCTCGAAGTAGTAGACCATGTTTTTATTTGCATCGGGCCAATAGTCGTAATGCCGGATTGCCTCTACCAAAGCATGCCAGCGATTCCAGCGATCAAGGTTCACATGTTGGGAGATAAATGAGGCCGTGTCTGCTCCATCTAACGACCTCTCAACATGGTCGTGATCTCGGCCCATTGTAATTCCATTTTTTGCCTGATAACGTTGCTGCTTTTCCCAGTCACGGGTCTGGTTAATCAGCTTATATAAGTTTCCTTTCTCTAGTCCATGCGCCTCAAGAAATCGAACGTCGTAGGTCTCCATGACGAATGTCATTCCTTGGAAATCACCATTCCACTTGTCTGGCGCTTCGGCGGTTCCGTCAACCACCCGCCAATGGGCCCAATGAGTATCAATCGCGGGGACTCCGATCTTGTTGAAAAGATAAAGACTAAGAGCCTCGTTGAGCCCAAAGGTTAAAGTAGTTCGATTGTCAAAGCCTTTTCCAAGCGTGAGGGTCCGCCATTTCTTTGGGTATTTCTGACCAAGTTGATTTCTAGCCTGAAAATAGTATCCATCATTCAAACGGAATCGTATCGACCGTTTTCCTTGGCCGTAATATCGTCCGTTTGCCCCCCTCAGTCGGTAGCGAATGTTATCATAAACGACGCCGTCGTAGACGATCGTTCCACTCCAGTTGTAAAAAAAACGAGCCTCTCGTCCTTGGGTGATTTGGTCAGCGTTATCATAGGCGAAGCACTCGGCATAGTCCTCTTCTCGTGTGATGAGATGGTAGACTGGAAGGGTATTAAGAGTTTCAGCAGACTCTCCGAAATAGTCGGGAATTCCGTTATAGACAAAATAGGCAAAGTTGAGAGAGCGATCGTCTAAAAAAGGGGCTCGGGCGGATAGTCCAGGAATATCCTCTACCGTGATACGATAGCGGACTAGCGTCCGGTGTTGTTGCGGAGGCAAAGTTACGGTGAAGATATTATCGTCAGCGAGTAAATCATCCCCTAGTCCATCATCCAACATGGGTAAACTTATCCATCCAGAAATGTAGGCAGGGTTGATTTGTCGAGACTTCGAGAGATCAATATTCTTATTTTCAACTGGAAGAGGAAGATGAGATGGAATGTAGTCGCCCGCTGCAGCAACTTGATATTCTAGGGTGACCGCCGCGACCTTATCAGGGTCGGTAACAAGGGCAGTAATGACTACTGGGTCGGTTACAGTTGGTTGCTCAGGCAGATGATTGACTTTACGGATGTTCGGAGGCGCATTGGTAAAGTAGACACTATTCGGTTTTCCTGGGGTTGGACCATCACGGGATGATCTCCAGGAACTCCCTAGCGAATTATCCAAAAGAGGATTGATTAGCTCGATTGATGGACCATCTCCATTTGCTGCCACCGGCCACGGGAAACCGACCTTGTAATCAGTTTCGTCGGCGATCTGATCGTTTAAATCGCGTAAATAAACGGTTTCGCCCTCCGAATCTAGCTGGCCACGATATGGACCAATTGCGGTAATACCAAAATTAGAAGTCAGAGTGAGAGGGTCTTCGGCAACGACTAGAAAACCACCAGCTGGAATGGTCGTCCCTTCAGGGAAAGAATATTTAATTGCGCCAGAGAGCCGCCACCCGGAAATGTCAGCAGCCGATTTATCTGTATTATAAAGCTCAACAAACTCCTCACGGATTGGATTCTCTGGCGGGTTGAAATGGATTTCATTGACCACAACAAGACCCAACCCCGACTGCGACCAGAGGAGCAGTGAGCAGCACAAGAAGAGGTGGAGAATAGAAGGGGGAAAACTATTCAAGACGCAGGAAAAAGTTCGGGAGGGATCAATCTGTTTATAGTTACAGATGATACCCTCCCGTAAGAGATTTTTGTTTTTAACCTTCTACTTGCGGCGACGCAGGAGAAATAGTCCGGCAAGACTGATGAGTGCTATGCTTGATGGCTCCGGAACGGCATCTCCCGACGTTTTGAGACTCCAATCGTCAATTCCAAGGTTGGGCTTGAACTCAGAAGCTCCCCACTTGAAGACTTCCACTTGAACAAAATTAGAAGCTAGGTCCCCAATCGGGCCATCAATTCCGCCCCCTGAGTAGAAAGCCATCGCATCACCTCCGTTAACAGAATAGGTCAATTCAATCGTATCCGACGTGGCGTTGTAAGCATTTGAAAGCGTGAGAAGATCACCATTAGCCACAGCGATGCGGGTGTTCGGCTGGATGTTACCACCACCACCATCAGAGTCATTATGATACAAACGCATGTCTCCAAAACTATTTAGAACGATCTCCATGAAGCCATCTTTCCCGAAGCTTTTCCATTTGAAATCAGACTGGGTATTATCGCCTCCAAACCCAAATTGGCTGAATACTACCGAGATGCTAGTCTCATATGAAGAATCGAGGTCGCCAGTGGTTGATCGGGTAAGCTTGGGATTGCTTCCACCACCTTGATTGGCCGTTAGACCATACTTTCCGTCGCTAATCCCGAGGTGACCCCCTTCAAACGATTCCTGGCGCCATGCCTCATCAAGAGGGCCCGAAAAATCGTCACTGAATGTTAAAATAGCTCCTTGGCTGCTGCCGAGTAAAGATGCGGCTAGGAAAGCGTATGTCGTTGGTCTTTTCATGTGTTCTCTTGGTTTGGTGTTTCAAATGCTCGGGGAGTCGAAATAGCATTTTCAGCACCGACAATTCAATTCAATCGATCCTTAATCCTCAAGGCCGCTAACTTGAGGATTTGAGCCATTCTTTGTAGAAATTGAACCAACAATCTAATTTTTGATAACTACAAGGTATCAAAGCTGATTAGATGCGGTTGCAACTTATTTGGATCCCTTTATAAAATAACCATGACTCAACGGGCGATTGTATATCCTTCAGAGGACTTTGAGGGGCTCATCTTTGATTTAGATGGGACCTTGATCGATTCGATGGAAGCCCATTACGAAGCCATGGGACAGGCTTTAGAGGAAGAAGGCGGAATAGGCCTCTTCACGAAAGAGCGTTATTCTGAACTGGGAGGCAAACCAGCTGCTGATATCGTAGACTTATTAAACCTTGAAAATGGATTGAGCATGGATGCTCGAAAAGTTTGTGAACGACAACACGCCATCTTAGAAGGAAAGGTCAGATTTTTTAAGGCCATCCCTGAGGTTGCAAATTACGCGGAAAGATATCGTGGAAAAATCCCAATGGCGGTGGCAAGTGCAGGGACGAGTAAAATGGTAAAATCCTCTTTGGAGAGCGTAAACATGCTTTCGTGGTTTGACGTTGTTCTAGGCTCCGATGAGGTCAAAAATGGAAAACCATCACCAGATATTTATCTCGAAGCCGCACGGCGTCTTAAAGTTAATCCAGAAGCTTGCGTTGTTTTTGAGGATAGTGAGGCAGGCGTCCGTGCGGCCCAATCCGCAGGAATGAAAGTGGTTATTGTGCCTCCTAAAGACTGAGAGAAAAGAAGCTGTAAGTCTCCAATTTTTCGAGACGAGTCATCCCTGCTTCCGAGTTTCTTACGGTTTTGCACTGTTCCTTGTTTGGGATCTTTCGTTTTCTTGCTTTCACCATGAATTTCCCGCTCGCTGTCTTCTCGACAACGCCTACATCATTGCTAAAAAAATTTTGGGAATTCTTTTTCTTCAGAGATTTGCATTTTTTGCGAAAAAATTGAAGAAACTCCTCCCAAAACTAGTCAGTCCCCCCAAGCGCGCTCTTCATGAAAAAATTTCAATTTCTCTTCATCTTTTTGTTTTCCAACGCTTTACAGGCAAAAAATCAGCCAAACATCATGGTGTTTTTAGTGGACGATATGGGTGTGATGGACACCTCGGTGGCATTTTTGACGGATAGCAAAGGAAACCCGAAGCGCTACCCGCTGAACAAATTTTATCGGACGCCATCTATGGAACGGCTGGCGAAGCAAGGTGTGAGATTTAATCAGTTCTATGCCATGAGTGTGTGTTCACCTTCTCGGATCTCTCTGTTGACAGGGCAGAATGCGGCCCGACATGGCGCAACGAATTGGATTAACCCATCGTCGAATAATCGAGGGAAATTTGGTCCTCAGGAGTGGAATTGGAAGGGACTGAAGAAAGGGGAGGTGACCTTGCCTGGCGTTTTGGCTCAGGAAGGATATCGGACGATTCACGTGGGAAAAGCTCATCTTGGGCCGAAGGGAAGTGAGGGCGAGGAGCCTTTGAATGTTGGTTTTGAGGAGAATGTGGGTGGGGCGGCTTTTGGGGCGCCTGGCAGTTATTATGGCAAGGCAGGGTATGGAGCGTTGACCAAGAGAAGGTCGCACGCGGTCCCGCATTTGAAACAGTATCACGGGAGCGAGACATTTTTGACGGAGGCGCTGACTTTGGAAGCGAAGAAGCGGGTGGCTCAGTCAGTGAAGGATGGAAAGCCTTTCTTTCTTCACTTTGCTCATTACGCGGTGCACGCGCCTTTCCACTCAGATCCGAGGTTTGCGAAGAATTATGAGAGGTCGGGGAAGCCTAAAAATGCGCAGGCTTTTGCGACTTTGATCGAAGGCATGGATAAGTCGCTGGGCGACATGCTGGATTGTTTCGAAGAGCTGGGAGTGGCTGAGAATACGCTTGTTATTTTCCTTGGTGATAATGGTTCTGACGCACCTTTGGGACATCAACACGAGGTGGCTTGTGCGGCACCGCTGCGGGGTAAAAAGGGTGCGCATTATGAGGGTGGAATGCGTGTGCCCTTCATCGCGTCATGGGCGAAGCGGAACGATGACTTGGCAGCTCAGAAAGCTCTGGCAATTCCGGCAGGTGTGATTCAGCCGCAGGTTGCTTCGGTAGAGGATATTTTTCCGACATTGCTAAAAGCGGTTGGAGCAAAGAAACCTGAGCATCATAAAATCGATGGAACCATGTTGCAAACCTTGTTGACGGGTGAGGGAGATGAAGCGCGCAAAGAGCAATTTCTGATGCACTATCCGCACGGGCCACATCGCAGCAATTATTTCACGGTGTGGCGTGATGGAGATTATAAGGTGATTTATCATGCGCTCCCTGAGACGAAGACCACAGGTAATCGGGTGCAGTTTAGTGGCGGAAATTATGAGGTTTATCATCTGGCGAACGATCCATTCGAGGAGCGGAACTTGGCGGCTGTAAAATCGACTTTGCTGAAAAAGATGATGGCCGACATGATCCAGGAACTCGAAAAATGTGGGGCAAATTATCCGGTTGATGAATCGGGCAAGGAGGTAAAGCCAAGGATTCCCGGAAAGTAAGTTAATTCATTTTAAATTGAACATTGGCAGTTTTTAAACTACCTTTGCGTCATGTCCGGCGAGGTGGGTGAAAAAACTGGGTTGAGCGAATTTGAAGCTCAGGTCATTGGTTTCTTTTGTGATGGGGTCAAGATGTTAGGGCTGCCAAAGTCGATCGGGGAGATCTACGGTCTGCTTTATGTCACGCAAGAGGCTCTGTCGCTGGATGACTTGGTGAGCCGTCTGGGAATTAGTAAAGGCTCTACAAGCCAGGGACTTAAGATGCTTCGAAAGTTGGGCGCGGTTCGGGAAGTCGAGGGAGAGCTAGGCCGCCGGGTGTATTACGAGCCTGACGTGGAACTCAAGCAGTTGGTGGGAGGTTTTATAAAGGAGCAGGTGAGGCCGCACCTAGCGAGTGGTGAGGAGAAACTCGCAAATTTGAAAGCAATAGTTCGCGAAATGCCGGGTGACGCGAAGTCTGACTTTTATGCGGGGCGGTTGGAGAGATTGGGGCGGTGGTCAAAGCGATCGCGCATTTTATTGCCGATTATCCAGAAATTTTTAGGGCGCTAAGCTTATGAATGATCAAGTTGCTTGGTATGTGCTCCGAACGCAGTTGAAGCGCGAGAAATTGGCGGCGGCCAATTTGCGACGACTTGATGGAGTGGAGGTTTTTTTGCCGCGTCTTAAATATCAAAAAACGACGCGGCGGGGCCGGGTTTGGTGGACAGAACCTTTGTTTCCTGGTTATTTATTGGCGCGTTTTTCACTGGTTGAGATGGGCAGAGCAGTCACTTATGCGGGGGGAGTGAGCAAGATTATTGGCTTTGGAGGCAAGGTCCCGGAGGTTCCAGCAGATTTTGTGAAGAGCCTTCAAGAGGAAGTGGCGAAGGTAGATTCTGGTGACGAAGAAATTGTGGTGGATTGGAAGATCGCAGTTGGGGAGGAAGTTGAACTTGCGGAAGGTCCATTTAAAGGGATGTCGGGAGAAGTGGTTGAGGTGAGGCCCGGAGGTGAACGGGTGGGGTTGTTATTAGAATTTTTAGGAGAGCAACAAACTGTCGAGGTCAGTTTGTATTCCTTAATTTTAGCGGGGCCAGAGATTCCCGCGGGTTGGCAGGGGGGAGATTCTGGATAGTTCATTTTTAATTGAACAAAAGACGGTTTTATGCGTCTATCTTTCGACAGCTCGGATGTTTACTCGTCTTAGTCCATTCAATAACTCTCAAAAAGGTTTCACTTTAAGCGTAGGTGACTGACCAAGGGCGGTAGCGTTTTCAGCTTTAAACTTTTCGATTTGATACATCATCAACCTTAAATATTCATATCTCTCAACTATGAAAATCTTTATTGCAGGTCATCGTGGAATGGTCGGCTCGGCCTTGGTTCGCGAAGCCCAGCTTCGTGGCGGTTATGAAATTTTAACGGCTGGACGTGAGGAGCTTGATCTTCTCAATCAAGCGGAGTGCAGAGCGTGGCTTGAAGATCAAAAGCCCGATCAAATTATTATTGCAGCCGCAAAAGTGGGCGGGATCCATGCGAATGCGACTTATCCGGCGGAGTTTATTTATGAGAATCTCGCGATTGCCACTCATCTGATCGAAGGGTCTCGTCAAGCTGGGGTCGAGAGAGTTCTTTTCCTAGGTAGTTCGTGTATTTACCCCAAGATGGCTCCCCAGCCGATGCCGGAAGATTGCCTTTTAACGAGCCCGCTGGAAGTTTCCAACGAAGCCTACGCAGTAGCCAAGATTGCAGGTCTTAAAATGTGCCAGCACTATCGAGCCCAATATGGATTAAAATATCACTCGGCAATGCCAACCAATCTCTACGGACCGGGAGATAACTACCATCCCGAGAATTCCCATGTCATTCCTGCCTTAATTCGACGCTTTCATGAGGCGAAGAAAAAGGGTGATTCCGAGGTGGTGATCTGGGGAAGTGGAACGCCTCGTCGCGAGTTTCTCCATGTTGATGATCTCGCGGCAGCTTGTTTCCACCTTCTTGATTTAGAGGATCCACCTGATTGGGTTAATCTAGGGGTGGGCAAAGATGTTACGATTCTTGAGCTAGCTGGGCTGGTGGCGAACACGGTGGGTTTTAAGGGGAAGATTAAGACCGACCCTTCTAAGCCGGATGGCACTCCTCGAAAGCTTTTGGATGTGTCGCGGTTGACGGAGAGTGGATGGAAAGCAGGGATCTCGTTAGAGGATGGTTTAGTGAATGCTTACGATGATTTTCTTCAAGCATTAGGCGACGGGGTCGCACGACTTTAAAAAAATAACTTATGAAAAAAGCACTTATCACCGGAGTGACCGGACAAGATGGTTCTTATCTTGCAGAACTTCTGCTGGAGAAGGGTTATGAGGTCCATGGAATCAAGCGACGGGCTTCCTCTTTTAATACGGAGCGAATTGATCATATTTACGAAGATCCGCAGGTTGAAGATGGTCGCTTCAGATTACACTATGGCGACCTTTCTGATACCTCAAATTTAACGCGCATCATAAGCGAAGTAGAACCAGATGAGGTTTACAATCTGGGAGCCCAATCCCACGTTGCAGTTTCCTTTGAGTCACCGGAATACACTGCGGATGTTGATGCCATCGGAACGCTTCGGCTCTTGGAAGCCATTCGATTTTTGGGCTTGGAGAAGAAGACCAAATTTTATCAGGCATCGACCTCCGAGCTCTATGGTCTGGTTCAGGAGGTGCCCCAAAAAGAGACGACCCCATTTTATCCCCGTTCACCGTATGCTGCGGCAAAGATGTATGCTTACTGGATCACAGTGAACTACCGTGAATCATACGGGATGTATGCCTGCAACGGAATCTTGTTCAACCACGAGTCGCCACGTCGCGGCGAAACGTTCGTAACTCGAAAAATTACCCGGGCCCTTGCTAATATTTCGCAGGGAGTTCAAGCGTGTCTTTATCTTGGAAATATGGACGCCTTACGCGATTGGGGGCATGCCAAAGATTATGTGAGGATGCAATGGATGATGCTTCAGCAAGACGAGCCCGATGATTTTGTGATTGCGACAGGAAAGCAGATTTCCGTCCGAGAGTTCGTTCAGTTATCAGCCCGCGAAGCTGGGATCGAACTCGAATTTTCTGGCGAAGGTGTCGATGAAATCGCGACGGTAAAATCGCGGGATAGCGAGAAAGCCCCCGCGGTGAATGAAGGTGACGTCATCGTGAAGGTGGATCCACGCTATTTCCGCCCGGCGGAAGTGGAAACTCTTTTAGGTGATCCGACCAAGGCCAAGGAGAAGCTGGGGTGGGTTCCAGAGATTACGGTGGAAGAAATGTGTGCCGAAATGGTGGCGAACGATCTAGAGGTGGCGCGTCAACACGCCCTGCTGGTGGAACACGGCCACGCAGTTTCGATGTCGCAGGAGTGAAGTTATTAAAAAATTAACAAAATGAAAATCGCAGTTGTTACCGGCTCAGCCGGACTGATTGGATCGGAATCCACCAAAGCTCTCCATGAAGCGGGGTTCGCTGTTGTTGGAATAGACAATGACCTTCGCGCTTACTTTTTTGGGCAGGAAGCATCAACCGATTCGACAAACTCTGAACTCCAAGAAAAACTTCCCAACTACCATCCTCGTAAAGTTGATATTCGCGACTTTGAAGCGGTAAAAGAAGTCTTTGAGGAGTTTGGACCGGACATCAAATTGATAGTTCATACTGCCGCGCAGCCTTCGCATGATTGGGCCGCCAAAGAGCCGTTCACCGATTTTGGAGTAAACGCGAATGGGACTTTAAATCTTCTCGAGGCCACCCGCCAAGTTTGTCCGGAGGCGGTCTTTATTTTCACGAGTACGAACAAAGTCTATGGTGATACACCGAATCAGCTTCCTTTGGTTGAATTGGAGGAGCGATGGGAAATTGAAAAGTCACATCCCTTCCATGTGGGAATTGACGAATCGATGTCGATTGATCAATGCAAGCACTCCTTGTTTGGGGCCAGTAAGGTGGCAGCAGATGTCTTAGTTCAGGAATATGGTCGTTACTTTGGAATGAAATCTGGTGTCTTCCGTGGGGGTTGTCTCACTGGTCCTGCCCATGCTGGAGCCGAGCTTCATGGCTTCTTGGCTTACCTCATGAAGTGTATTGTGGAGGGACGGCCTTACCGTATTTTTGGATATAAGGGGAAGCAAGTCCGCGATAATATTCACGCGCATGATTTGGTTTCCGCATTTCTGCAATTTTATGAGAATCCACGGGTGGGAGAAGTTTATAATATGGGTGGCAGTCGCCATTCCAACTGCTCAATGCTGGAGGCGATTCGGATCGGTGAGGAGCTCTCAGGAAATAAGCTCGACTTCACCTATCTCGAGGATAATCGGGTTGGGGATCATATTTGGTACATCAGCGATGTCCAAAAATTCCAGAGTCACTACCCAGCTTGGAGCTACAAATACTCTATTAACGATATCTTAGGTGAGATTTACGAGGCCTGTGCTAGCAATACTTCGAAATAGACGATGGTGACTCCGGAGAAGACAATCGAGGTCATCACCACTTCGTGTCTGGTGACGGATGCAGCTGATCTTACCGAGCGGATCGAAAATAAAATTCGCCATCATCCAAAGTTACCGTGGTCTATTGATTTTACGAACGTTCATATCGTCGCGATGCGAAAAGTGGACGAGGACTTCCGGGAGCAGACTTCAAGGGTTGATTGGTTTGTCCCTGATAGCCAAATCCTGACATGGGCAGTGAGTTGGTTGGGAGCGAGAGGTAATGAGCGGGTCTATGGTCCTGCTTTTCTTGACTACTTCGTTCGCAATGCTGATATAAATCTGACTCATTACTTTTTGGGAGCCTCGCAGGAATGCTTGAACCAGCTTTTAAAGAAGTTGCGAGAGAAGCGTCCTGGGATCAAGATCGTGGGTTCGCATGATGGGTATTTCAAAAATGCTGATGAAGGGGAGATCAATGGGGAGATCAATCGATTGAAACCAGATCTGGTGTGGGTGGGACTTGGAACACCAAAGCAGCAAGCCTGGATTCATCGTAATAAGGAGAAGATCAAAGCCGGTGCAATTTTGGCGGTGGGATTTGCTTTTGATGTCAATGCCGGAACCAAAAGCGATGCGCCTGACTGGATGGGGAAATTTGGAGTGCTCTGGCTTTACCGTTTCATTCGCGAACCTCGCCGACTCTTTAAACGTTATGCGATCTATAACTCGGTTTTTCTATGGCATCTCTTTCGCCAGGTGATGGTGAGTAATCGTAGCGGAGAGTAATTTATTCATGAACTTTGTGGACGTCAGATTTTGGGGAATCCTAGCAGTTTCTCTTTTGGCGATTTTGATGATCCGCGTTGTTGTGGTGAAGGTAATGCGCTCTGATCCGGGTCATTACGATCGGGCTGCACTCGCGATCATGGGGCTTGTCCTTTTGGGTTGTGTGAGCTTCCTGTCACTGGGAATTTTTGCTGCGGTTAGTGTGACAACT
>ERZ802830.3989-NODE-3989-length-12066-cov-8.364_pt1 | contig 12066 bp, 10 predicted proteins | sample MGYA00345654_ERZ802830 | MGnify/ENA primary metagenome ERZ802830 (study PRJEB30503, sample SAMEA104212375) | marine metagenome | biome: Westerlies Biome; feature: [SRF] surface water layer (ENVO:00010504) within the epipelagic zone...; material: water... | reverse complement strand
ATGGAGGGGGGCTATGCCGTCGAGGAAATCGGTATCAATACTGTCAACGTCTTGATGGGGTTTGAGGATGCAAAGGCGTAGGTTTAATAATTGTATATTGTTACAAGGTCTGGTTTAGTTTTTATGATGTAAACTGAGGTTACCATCCTTGGCGCTTGGTCAAAAAATATTGAATAGTCCTAACATGCGCTCAAACCATTCAAGTTCTTAACTTAAGAAAATGGTCATTTATTCAGTCAATTATGGATAAATATCTTAAAGTTTATAGTAGGATGTTTTGTTTTTGATTAATAGCTAAAACTATTTGAAAATTTACACGAGTTAAGTAATTATATTAACACGTGAAGTTATTGGTGTTGATTGAGCTACTGAGTACACACAAGGTTTTGGCTATGAATTATAAAATTAAAAACATGGAAGACTTCGCATCCGTGATTGGCATTTCCAGACCCACTGTGTCAAAATATTTTAACGATCCAGATAGTGTTAAGAAATCAACACGGTTTAAAATCGAAGAAGCGCTTGAGAAATACGAATACCGGCCAAACATCTACGCGATTAATCAGAATAGAAGGCAAACAAAAAATATTGGGTTGGTAGTCCCCAACTTAACAGACCCATTTTTTGCAGGAATTGCGCGAACGATTGAAGAATTGATTATTGTGGCAGGCTATAATCCTCTTCTTCTTAGCTCACACGGAGGTACGGAACAGGAAAGAGCAAATCTCGACAGCTTGCGATCAATTAAACCTGCGGGGGTTCTGCTTGCACCTCTAGGAAGAGCCTCTGATCGGAAGTGGGTGGAAGAATTTGCCCGAGAAGTACCAACAGTACTATTTGATTCCAATCTTGAGGGCGTAGGTGAAGCATTTTTTGGGTCAGATAATACTCAGAGCATTGGTTTGATTGTTGAATACCTCTGTAGGACAGGTCAATTGCCAGCTTTTTTTGAAATGAAAAATCCGATAAATCCAAATGCTTTTAAACGTCGAAAAGCTTATCTTCTTGCAATGGAACGCTTGGGTCTAGAAGCTGAATTAATACAAGTTGATGGCGATGGTTGGAATTTTGAAGAGGTTGGTTTCGTAGAGGGAAAAAGGGTTCTTGAAGACGGTCATCTTCGAACAAATACGCTTCTTTGCTCGAATGATAGGTTAGCAATCGGCGTTTTGTCAGCTGCTTTTGAAAGTGGAATTCGGGTGGGTCATGCAGATGACTGCGGACTGCGAGTAGCGGGCCATGACGATCATCCATTCTCCCGGTACACGTCTCCTTCACTGACAACTGTTTCCCAAGATTATGAGGCAATAGGAAAGCGCAGTGTAGAGACACTTATGACGATTATCGATTCGGGTAAGCGTGTCCTAAAACGAGAAGTGAAGCTCTTTGAGGGACGAATAATCATGCGTGGGTCTGCCTAACTATGTGTATTTACGCAAGTATCTATATAAATTTACTCGCGTTAATTTAATGTTGACGTCTTGTATCTTATTCATTAATGCTTGCTCTGTATCATTCAATTAGGGAGGTTCTAGGATGTTTTTGAAAAAATCACTATTTGCTGCAGGTGCGGCGGCCATGATGGCTGGCGGCGCGTATGCGGCAGATTCACTAACAATAGCGATCGTGAACAATGGTCATATGATTAATATGCAAAAAGTTGCTGAGGCTTATACCGCAGATACGGGAGTATCATTGAATTGGGTCGCATTAGAAGAGGGGGTGCTTAGAGAGCAGGTCACATCGGACACAGCTACCGGTGGTGGACAATACGACATTATTAATATTGGTATGCAAGAAGCGCCAATTTGGGGCGCAGCTGGTTGGATTGAGGCACTAAACTTTGGTGCTGACTACGATATGAACGATATTCTTCCTGCTATTCGCGCTGGCTTATCACACGAAGGAACAATGTACGCAGCGCCTTTTTACGGTGAATCTTCAATGGTTATGTATCGCAAAGATTTAACTGATGCGGCAGGTGTTGTTGTTCGGGACAACGATTCTTGGGCAAATATAAAAGGTGCAGCCGCTGCAATGCATGATCCAGATAATGGTGTATACGGCGCGTGTTTGCGCGGTAAGCCCGGTTGGGGTGATAATATGGCGTTTATCACAACGGTCGTAAACTCATTCGGCGGAGCATGGTTCGATGCTGATATGCACCCCACAATAAATACGATGGCATGGGAGGAAGCAATTAACTTCTATGTCGACCTGTTAGGTAACTATGGGCCTCCAGGTTCAGAAGGTAACTCATTTAACGAAATTCTCGCCCTCTATAATGAAGGCAAGTGTGGAATGTGGATTGATGCAACAATCGCAGCTTCGTTCTTAACAGTGGATGGTGTTGCATATGCGCAATCACCAAATGCTGGTAATCCAGTTGGTGCAAACTGGTTGTGGGCATGGGCAATGGCAGTTCCAGCGGGATCACCAAACTCAGATGCGGCGAAAGCCTTCATTGAATGGGCAACATCTAAAGATTACGTTCAGGCAGTTGGAAACCACCCAGATTTCGGCTGGGGTTCTGTTCCTACTGGTCAGCGAGCATCAACATATGCGTTGCAAGAGTTTCAAGCGGTTGCTGGTTTTGCAGCAGCTGAGATGGCAGCAATTGAGTCAGCTGCTCCGGAAGCAACTGACCTGAAACCATACGTTGGTGTTCAATTTGCGGCGCTCCCGGAATTCCCGGAGGTTGGCATTGCGGTTGCGCAAGAAATGGCAGCAGCACTTTCAGGAGCCAAGTCTGTAAAAGATGCGCTTCAAGCATCACAAGCAGCAGCTGAAGCAATTATGTCAGAAGCGGGTTACTAGTAAGTATTCTCCCGAAGATGTAATGGGGTACGGAGATATGATCCGTACCCCATTACGTTAAATCTAGCTCGGATAAGTATTTACGAAATAATTATTTCGTGGAATGAATTGGCCAGTGTCTTCTAAATAACGGACCATATAAAATGTCAAATCGTAGTCTTCCACGCCTTCTTCAAGCGCCTGCAGTGTTTCTGCTGATAGTTTGGATGTTAGTACCTCTTTCTATGACGTTATATTTTTCGTTTATCCGTTACGTTTTGAACAATTTGCGTCGTCCTGAGTGGACAAATCCAAACATCAGTAATTGGCGTGGGTTTGGAAACTATGAATTTGTACTAAATAACAAAGACTTCTTACTGGCCATCCAAAATAGTCTGATTATAGTTTTTGGCATTCTCATATTGACGGTAGCTCTGGGAATTTTGATTGCTATTCTAATTAATAAACCATTCCAAGGTCAGGGTATTGTTCGAGTTCTGCTTATCTCGCCATTCTTCGTAATGCCTGCCGTGAACGCCGTTCTTTGGATCAACATGATACTTGATCCAGTGCTTGGTCTGCAGGGACTTGCGGTAGAAGGGCTTAATGGAATAGTTGAAGACTTATGTAATCTCCCGGTTCTTGGTGGTTTCTTCTCTCTTTGGCCAGAACTTGAACCGATCTCTTTTCGCGCGACACAGACATCAGCTTATGCAGTAATAATGATGGTAACCTGGCAATGGACGCCCTTTGCGGTTTTAATCTTCATGACCTCGCTGCAATCTGAAGATCAGCAGCAAAAAGAGGCGGCAGTTTTAGATGGTGCTAGTACTTGGGCGCAGTTCCGCTTTTTGACCTTACCACACTTGGCTCGCCCTATCGCGATTGTGATAATGATCCAAGCAATCTTTCACCTTTCACTTTATGCCGAAATCGAAATTGTCAGCCGTGGTAACGGGAATAAAAACTTGCCTTATCTGATTGGCGAATTCGCTAACAATAATATCGGAGCTGCCAGTGCTACAGGCATTTTTGCAGTTATTCTCGCAAATATCGTTGCTATCTTCCTGCTCCGGATGATTGGCAAAACCTTAATGGACTAGAGGGACAAGTAATGGCTATAGTTGCGCAAACCTCAAAATTCTCCCAAATTAGTCGCCCAGTTCTGGCCTGGGCTATAGGATTTCTGTTCTTCTTTCCAATCTTTTGGATGGTACTTACAAGCTTTAAGACAGATGCGGATGCTGTGAAGCCAGAGTACCTTTTCTTTTTTCAGCCAACACTGGAAAACTACATTAACATGACCAGTAACTACAATTATTGGCGTTTCGCTCAAAATTCTGCAATCACTGCTGTTGTAGCCACTTTGTTTAATCTTGCTGTCGGTATTCCCGCAGCATACGCAATGGCTTTTAACCCAAGTAGGTCAACTAAAAATATCTTGGTGTGGATGCTGTCGACAAAGATGTTGCCTGCTGCAGCTGTGCTTTATCCGATGATTTTTCTGGCAAAAGGAATTGGAATTTTTGACACCCATGCTTTGGTCATCACAGTTGTAAGCTTGATCAATCTGCCAATAGCAATTTGGATGCTTTTCACTTACTTCAAGGAAATACCAAGGGAAATAATCGAAGCGGGCAGAATGGATGGCGTAAGCACTTGGAGTGAAATAAAGGAAATACTAGTTCCTCTAGCTTGGGGTGGCATTGCTTCTACTGCATTGCTAATCTTTATTTTTTGCTGGAACGAGGCCTACTGGACGGTCAGGCTAACAACTATCGATGCGGCCACCCTATCAAAACTGATCGAAGGGAACCGTGCACCAGAAGGGCTATTCTTTGGTCGTTTGTCTGCCGTTTCAACTGCCGCTGTCGGACCAATCGTAGTATTAGGTTGGTTCTGTCAAAAACAATTGGTCAAAGGCCTAACTTTTGGTGCCGTTAAATGAGGAAAGATAATGGGACGTATCGTATTAGATAGTGTTACCAAGAGCTTTGGAGAAATTCAGGTTATCCCGCCATTGAATCTGACGATTGAAGACGGCGAGTTTACAGTTTTCGTTGGCCCTTCCGGTTGTGGGAAGTCAACCCTGTTGAGAATGATGGCTGGTTTAGAAGATCTTACTTCGGGAAAGATTCAGATTGATGGTATTGACGTGACTGACGTTGCCCCTTCTAAACGTGGCTTGGCGATGGTTTTTCAGTCATACGCTCTTTATCCGCATATGACTGTGAGCAAGAATATTGGGTTCCCTCTCCGTATGGAAGGTATGATCCAAGCTGAGATTGACAAAAAAGTCTATGCAGCGGCAAAGTCTCTTAATCTTTTAGATTACTTGGACCGTAAACCAGTTGCACTTAGTGGCGGCCAGCGTCAGCGTGTTGCGATTGGTCGGGCTATTGTCCGCAATCCAAAGGCATTTCTATTCGACGAGCCGTTGTCAAACCTAGATGCAGCGTTGAGGGTTGGGATGCGCCTTGAAATTAGTGAGATGCACAAGCGAATGCAAACTTCAATGATTTATGTGACCCATGATCAAGTTGAAGCGATGACAATGGCAGATAAAATTGTTGTATTACAGGGAGGTATTATAGAGCAAGTAGGATCTCCGCTAGAGCTCTATAACCAACCAGTAAATCTCTTTGTTGCAGGTTTTATTGGGTCCCCAAAAATGAACTTTTTGGAAGGTGATGAGGCTTTTAAATATAATGCTCACACTATTGGTATTCGTCCTGAGCACATCAAAGTTGTTTCTGAGGGTGGCGATTGGCATGGAAAGGTAGGTGTGGCTGAACATCTTGGATCAGACACTTTTCTACACATTCATGATACTGGACTAGCTAAAATCATTACAGTGCGTGCACCAGGAGAGGTGAATTTAAAATACGGTGCTAGGATTAGTCTGTCACCGTATGAAGAAGTGATCCATAAATTTGATGCCCAAGGACATCGGATTGAATGAGGCGTCTTGAGGGAAAATCAGCATTAATTACAGGGGCAGCACGCGGAATAGGCCATGAATTTGCTAAGGCCTACATCCGTGAGGGCGCAAAAGTATGTCTCGCAGACATTAATATTGAAAGTGCATTAAGAGCTTCAACAGATTTAGGGGAAAATGCACATGCGGTTTTCCTTGATGTCCGCGAACAAGAAAGTATTGATGCAGCAGTAATGGAAACCATTTCGCACTTCGGTCAAATAGATATCCTTATCAATAATGCAGCACTGTTTTCTGCGGCACCCTTGTCGGAAATACAACGACTAGATTATCAAGATTTGTTTGATGTTAATGTTTCCGGTCCACTTTTTATGATGCAAGCGGTTTCGAAGCATATGATCGATAAGAGGATCAAGGGCAAAATTATCAACATGGCCAGTCAGGCAGGACGCAGGGGTGAACCTCTGGTTTCAGTTTACTGTGCAACTAAGGCTGCTGTAATCAGCCTAACGCAGTCTGTCGGCCTAAATTTGATAAAGCATGGAATCAATGTAAACGCTATTGCGCCTGGTGTAGTCGATGGAGAACATTGGGATGAAGTTGACAAATTTTTCGCAAAATATGAAAAAAAAGAAGCTGGGCAAAAGAAAAAGGAAGTCGGCGAAGCTGTACCCTTTGGTCGTATGGGTCACGCAGAAGATCTAACAGGAATGGCAGTTTTTTTGGCGAGTGATGATGCAAATTACATCGTTTCTCAGTGTTATAATGTCGATGGTGGACAGTGGATGAGCTGATGAAACAGGTGATACTAGAAAAAAATGTGGTAAAACTTTCTAATGCTTGCTTGCAGGAAGATTTTTCGAATATTAGTAAACCACTTTATGATCGGTCAAAGCTTAGTGCTGGGATAGTGCATATTGGTCTGGGAAATTTTCATAGAGCACATCAAGCATGGTATATTCATCAATTGATGCAGCGAGGGGAAGCCTTAAATTGGGCGATCGTTGGGGCAGGTATACGTAATTATGATTTTGAGCAACGAAAGAAAATGTTGGCTCAAGATTTTTTAACAACATTGATTGAATTAGACCCTAAAGGGCAATCTGCTGAAATAATTGGCCCAATGATTGATTACGTCCCGATTGTTGATGGCAACTCCGAACTAATTGCAAGAATGGCAAAATCAGATATTCGTATCGTTTCTCTAACTGTAACAGAGGGTGGATATTTTATCGATGCATCTTCATCTTTGTTAGATGTGTCGCATCCCGATATTGAGCATGATGCAAAATGTCCTGATACACCAAAAACAGTATTTGGAGCAATGATCGCTGCATTGAAGCTTCGACGTCAAAGAGGTTTTGGTCCTTTTACATGTCAAAGCTGTGATAATTTACAAGGTAATGGACGGATCCTGCGTCGCACTCTAGTTTCTTTGGCAGGCCTCTCTGATCCTGAATTGGCAGAATGGATTGATAAAAACTGTTCCTTTCCAAATTCAATGGTGGATTGCATTGTTCCTGCAACGGGGCCACTGGAACTTGAGCTGGTCAAGAGACTAGGCATTGATGATGAAGTTCCAGTTACTCATGAAAATTTCCGTCAATGGGTAATAGAAGATGATTTCTGTTCGGGACGGCCAGACTGGGAAAAAGTTGAAGTAACGATGTCATCCGACGTGCATTTATATGAGTCCATGAAGATTCAAATTTTAAATGCTGGACATCAAATTTTGGCAAACTTTGGTGAGATTGTTGGTTTGAGCACAATAGATGAGTGCATGCAAAATGATGAAATTGTTTCATTTTTTAATCACGTACAGCGTTGTGAAATAGTGCCTCACGTAGCTGAAGTTCCCGGGATGAAACCACAGAATTACGTTGAACTAGTTGCTGATCGCTTCGCAAACTCCAAAATTAAAGATACAGTTAGGAGAGTGGCTTTTGATGGTGCGGCGCGTCATAGTGGTTTTGTTCACCCTACAATACGAGCTGCACTTTCGTCCAATGAATTGATTTCAGGACTGGCTCTTACTGAGGCTATGTGGGCTAGAATGTGCTATGGAATACGTGAAGACGGGTCAGTAATAGAAGCAAATGACCCTCATTGGGGTTTTTTAACGTCATGTGCAAAGCGGGCAAAAGAAAATCCAATTTCATGGATAGATGAAACAAATTTTTACGGTGATATTGCTGAAAGTCATCTGTTCCGGACGGAGTTTTCCATGCAGTTAGCGTACATTTGGGAGCACGGTGTTAGCTCAGCCATTAAAAGTTTTTTAAGTGACCTTTAAAGTGTTTCAAGGCTTTTTGAAAAGATACTAGTTCCATGATGCTTTGAGTAAGAGTCCTAAAGCCGTGATAAATAACATTGCTAAAGCAGCCATTCGGAAACTATCTGGTGATAATTGACTTCGTATTTTTGCTCCTAACGTTAAGCCCAAAAATACAAAGATTAAGCCAACCATGGAAAGCTTTAATACATTAACAGTAAAAAGCTCGAGACGAATTAATCCAATAGCCATAACTAAGCTTGATACGGTAAAAGATGTATTTGTAGCTTGAATAAACACATTTTTATCTAACTTAAGGGCCATCAAATAGGGGACGCAAGGCATCACTTGCGATCCAGTCAATCCATTAATAAATCCAGTAGTTAAACCACTTAAAACCCCAAACTGGCGTTCTTTTGACTCGGGTAATCTAAAGTCTGGAGTGATATATGAGAACATACACCACAATATCAAAATTAACCCTAAAACAGCGCCCGCTAGCTTTCCGTCAATCGCGGAGAGTACAATCAATCCAAAAATAACACCTATTGAAGTAGCTAGTAGCATTGGTCGAAATCTGTAAAGGGTTGTTTGAAAGTTACCCACCTGTCGCATAATAATTATATTAGATAACAGTGATGGAATTATAAGTAGAGGCAAAGCGGCCTTAAGGCCAACGGTCAGAGCTAAAAAAGGCAGGCACACTGTAGAAAAACCAAGTCCAGTAACACCTTTTACCGATGAAGCAAATAAATAGGTCACCAAAATAATTACAATTTGAAACAGGCTGTAATTTTCAATCAAACTTATGCTCATGACTTCTAAAAAAGTAAGATAAAGTAAAATAAATTAAAACTAAAACTAAAATTAAAAAATAAATGGATCTGTATTTTTAGGAAGCACAAATTTCATATTTAATCCAATGTAACTTTAACAGTATAATGGCAGGCTAGCTTTAAAAAGTAATATTTTTTAATTCATCAGTTTTTTAACCACTCGGGCAAATCAGACCTTGCGAAACCACTTCGTGCTGTTTTTGCGCAGTCTTCCAAGCTACCGAAGCGTGTTTTCCTACCGGTTAATCCGTTTGCATAGTGTGCATATTTACCTGAATTAGTCATAATTACAGAAGTGTTATGTGGAAAAATTGGCTCAGTAATAGAACACCAGCAGATATCAGAAATAACCTGAACGCCAGCTCTTTTTAATTCCTCCAGTATACCTTCTTCTTTTACCTGGGAAAGTACATCACGTCCGATTGTGATAATTGTTTTGACATTTGGACTACAAGATTTGTCATCGAAAAATTTCACAAAATTTTGGCACTCTGATAAAGAAGCATGTGGGCTACCAATGGCCACTAAATCAACTTTTAAATCAGCAGTATTAAAGTCTTTCCAAAGCGTCGCTAAATGTTCACGAGTAATTGCGAATTTGTCAATTTGTTGGATATTTGCAAGCTTAGCTCCGGGTGTATGTCCATTTATGTGAAGCATTGGTGCAGCAGATGTTGTACCAAATGCAGCGCAAAGTGCTTTCAGATCATCGGCTGTCAGTGAGGTTTTTTCTAGACCAGTTACCAGCGGAATTTTGTTAGGAGAAAACTTGCCTGTTAACCACCCAACCATAGGCCAAATTGAGTCGTCAAATTTGCTTGGCAAGTCAATGCTAATTTCATATTTTGGCATTCTCTCCTCACTCAGATATACACCGGCTTTTGGTGCCCGACCTGTCATAGCAACAAATAAGTCAAAATAATCAGGATGCTTTTGAGTTTTTGCACCCAAAATTGAATTTGCATATATTACGGCATTGGACTCGGACCACGCAATTACTTCATTCTCTTTGGGTATATCTTCTAATAAATAGGGAGCACACGTATAGGTAGGATGTGCGCCCATTTTCACATAGGCATCCGCAAGACGGCTTGCCTTATTTCCAAAATCTGGTTCAATTCCTTGGCTCTGCCAGTTATTACGATTAACTGAAATTGCGTTTATTGTTGTTGGAATGCTTATGCCTGCCCCTAGCTGGCACATTTTTTCAGCAAAAATTAAATTTGCATCATGAGCAAGAATACAGCCGTCTATATGTCCCTTTGTAACGTCAACCAATTCTTTGGCGTTTTGTATTGCTGCCATTTTACATATAGTTTCCATGGCGATTTGTTGAGCAGCCCCATAATTTCCGTCTAGAATACTTTGGTCTTTTGAATTTAAAGTCAGTGCATCAATATTTAACTCTCTTAGTTTAATAGTTTTCGATCCAAACATCAGCGTATTTTCAAAAATTTCTGCTTTATTTACCATAGCGAGAGCAGAATATAGCTCTTTTGATACTCTAAGAACTGCGACCTGTTTATCAAATAACTGATCAGCAACAATTGCACCCAAGGTCAAAATTTCTTCTGTTTCATGAAAAATTAGTGCAGATGGAGCAAGTCCATTTTGTGCTAATTGTAAAAGAACACCGCTACCGCTACACGATCCTCTGGACGTTGGCATTAATATAAATTTTGTAGATAGAAAGTTGCCATGATTAGGATGGTGTACATCAATTATACACCCCGTGCCGGGGTCGACCCCACCCCAAAAGCTTAATCCTTCGTTGCACTCAAATATTTCACCTTTTACGTTGGCCTTTACAATTATCTCAGCGTTTGTAGGAAAATCATGTGACATGATATGCAACTTTAAAATGTTCCGGTTTTCAACTAATTAATATATTAAGTTATATCTTTTGACTAATAAATATGGTGATCTTTTCATGCTTTGATAGTTAAATCATAACTAGACTACGTAAGTTAGAAGACCTGTAAGGGAACCAGACTGTTCACTATGAATGATCAAATTAGTCAGATATGGTAAAAATACTTATGCAACTTTCTGATACAAAAGAGGTCATTTAATGGGTGATTTGCTGGCATTTAAGAAAGATATAATCAAAGAATTTGGTACACCTTGTGCTGTTGTAGATCTCAATGTTCTAGAAGAGAATATTAATCGTGTTCAGAAACTTTGTGACAAAGCAGGGGTCTCAAATCGACCACATATCAAAACGCATAAATCTGGAGAGATAGCACGCATGCAAGTTAATGCGGGCGCATCTGGGGTCACTTGCCAAAAATTAGGTGAAGCAGAAGTTATGGCAGCTGCGGGCATCAAGGATATTCTCATAGCAACTAATGTACTGGGCGCTGCCGCGTCAGGAGCACTAGCAGCTTTGCAGAGTCGTATTTCTTTGAAAGTCTGTGCTGACAACACATATTCGATAAAAGCGTATTCAGATGCTGCAAGGGATGCGGGACGCGTTTTAGATGTTTTAGTTGAATGTGATACAGGTCAAAAGCGAGCTGGCGTCGAAACTCCCGAAGAAGCGTTTCGTTTGGCTAAGCTAATTGAAGATGACAGCCATCTTAATTTTAAAGGACTTCTTTACTACCCTACTAAAGACAACTGGAATGAAGCAGAGTTTTTCAATGCCAAACTGGTAAAGCTCTTGAGTCAGATAAATTTGCTTCCAGAAATAGTATCTACTGGGGGCACTCCAAACCTTCAAAGCGTGGGAAAGCTAAGTGGGTCCACAGAGCACAGGGCCGGAACATGTGTCTTTAATGATTTAATGATGATTAATGATGGATTTGCTACGATCGACGACTGTGCCCTTAGGGTTTACACCAGTGTGGTCAGTCGTGCTGGTAAAGACCGCGGTATTTTAGACGCCGGCTCAAAAACATTAACCTCAGATCTTGGTGGGTTAAATGGTTTTGGTTCAATTCTAGAATATCCTGACGCAATTATTGACAAATTAGCTGAGGAGCATGGTTTTCTCAATCTTATGCATTGTGCAGTTCAACCTGAAGTAGGAGAAATTGTTCGAGTGATACCCAATCATGTATGCGTTGTAGTAAATATGTTTAATGAATTAGTTTTGGTTCGTGATGCAAAAATAATTGATGTAATTAAGGTTGAAGCCCGTGGGATGCTAGTATAGCTTTTTTTAAATAGATTTTTACTTCTTTAGACTGATAGCCATCCAGCATTTTTTGATGAATATTGTA
>ERZ802830.3988-NODE-3988-length-12071-cov-9.13357_pt1 | contig 12071 bp, 10 predicted proteins | sample MGYA00345654_ERZ802830 | MGnify/ENA primary metagenome ERZ802830 (study PRJEB30503, sample SAMEA104212375) | marine metagenome | biome: Westerlies Biome; feature: [SRF] surface water layer (ENVO:00010504) within the epipelagic zone...; material: water... | reverse complement strand
GAGATGATATTTTAGCAATCGTAAACTCTGAGACAATGGTTAGAAATTTAGAAATAGATTTTGAATTACTTAAAAAGATTAATGTTAGGGGTTTAATTGTCTCTGCAAGAGGTGATCATTGCGATTTTGTTTCTAGATGTTTTTTTCCTGGAACAGGTGTAAATGAAGATCCTGTTACTGGATCAGCGCATACAACCTTAACCCCTTACTGGAGCAAAAAACTTAATAAAAAAGAGTTATCTGCTATGCAGCTTTCACAAAGAGGCGGAGTTCTTAGTTGTGAGGATAAAGGTGAGAGAATTATAATAGGCGGAAAAGCTGTTCTATATATGAAAGGTAAAATTTACATTTAGATTTCTATTATTTGTTTTCCAAAATTCTTTCCTGATAAAACATCTCTCAAGGCCTGCGGAGCATTTTCAAACCCTTTAGTTATAGTTTCTCTGTAGCGAATACTTCCTTTTGATACATAGCCTGATAATAATTCAGTTGCTGCTTCAAATTCATCCACCCATTCATGAACAACAAAAAATCTATGTTTAGGTTTAGGCTTAAGTTTGCCTAATACATGAAAGGGAGTTTCAGCATTAAGCATGTCTGCTTCATTGTATTGAGATATAAAACCACAAACTGGTACTCGTGCATTCTTATTTAATAAGGGTGCAATTACTCTAGTCACAGCACCGCCAACATTCTCAAAATAGATATCGATTCCGTTAGGACATGCTTTTCTTATCTGCTCATCAAGGCTCCCTGCTTTATAGTCAATACACTCATCAAATTTTAAAACTTCTTTTACATAAGCACATTTTTCAGGACCGCCAGCTATCCCAATAACACGACATCCATAAATTTTACCAAGTTGGCCAACTACTGAACCAACTGCACCAGAGGCAGCTGAGACTACCAGGGTATCATCTTGTTTTGGTTTAGCTACTCTATTAAGACCAAAGTAGGCTGTTCTTCCTGGCATTCCAAGAGTACCTAGATGCAATGATAATGAATGATTATTATCAGGCACTTTTGTTAATGCTAAATCAGTATCTTTGGTTCTAATATATGTTTGCCATCCTTTATGTGTGCAAACTTTATCTCCAACCTTGTATAGGTTAGACTTGCTCTCAACAACCACTCCAGCAGTTTCTCCAGTCATTGGCTCGCCTAATTTTGCTGGACTAGCATAGGAGACTCCATCATTCATTCTGCCTCTCATATATGGATCAATAGAAAGATATTTAACCTCTATTAGGATTTCATTTTTATCTAAGCTTTTAATTTTTTCTTGATGTAATTTCCAGCATTCATCAGAAGGCATTCCTCGTGGCCTTTTATCTAAAAGATATTGAGTATTAAGATATTCCATAGTTTTATATTAATTTTGTAAGTTTTCTAAAGTGCTTTCTACACACCGGGGTGTAAATATCATTTCCACCCACAACAACTTTTGTTCCCTCCGTAACCACTTTACCTGAATCATCTCTTCTAACAACCATAGTTGCTTTTCTAACACAGTATGCGCATATAGTTTTAAGCTCAATAAGATTGTCAGCCAAAGCTAATAACTCAGAACTGCCCTCAAATAATTCTCCTCTAAAGTCTGTCCTTATTCCATAACACATTACAGGAAAATTAAGCTTATCAGCTACTTGTCCCAGCTCTCTAACTTGTCTCTTTGTAAGAAATTGAGCCTCATCAATTAAAATGCAGCTAAGTTTTTTTGATTTATGTTTATCAATATAGCTGATAAAGTCAAAGTCCTTATCTGCGATTATTGCTTTTGCATTTAGCCCGATTCTAGAAACTATTTTTCCTTTAGATAGCTTGCTCGTTTCATTTGGTAAAAAGATCATCGTATCTAAACCTGATTCTTTATAGTTATGATTAGATTGGAGCAATGAAGTAGACTTGCCCGCATTCATTGTTGAATAAAAGAAATGAAGTTTTGCCATAATTTTTAATTTTTAGTCTAAGTAGGTAATAATAGTTCATGAATGTTTTTCAAGAAAGAGGTATTACACATCTAGATCTTCATGGTGAAAGACATATTGATGTTGGTATAACTGTTTTAGATTTTGTTCTTCAATACCAAGATGAGATACCCCTCATTATCATCTGCGGTAATAGCAATCAAATGATTAATATAGTGATTAAAGAATTGAAAAAAAACTCTTTTATATATTCATCGCCAAGGTTTGGTATTATTAGAGTAGAAGGATTATAAATTATGAAAACCCAAGACATTTTATTATTTGATAAGCAACTTTCTGAAGAAGAGCTAAGTATTCAAAATACAGCTAAAGACTATTGCCAATCAGAACTAATGCCCAGAATTTTAAAGGCAAATAGAGATGAAATTTTTGATAAAGAGATATATAAAGAAATGGGTAACATGGGCTTCCTAGGAGCGCCCATAGAAGGTTATAGTTGTGCGGGTGTAAATTATGTTTCATATGGTTTAATTGCTCGAGAAATAGAGAGAGTCGATTCAAGTTATAGATCAGCTTATAGTGTTCAAACATCACTAGCCATGCATGCTATTTATAAGTTTGGTTCAGAAGAGCAAAAAAATTTCTACTTACCTGAAATGGCTAAAGGAAATCTTATTGGTTGTTTTGGTTTAACAGAACCTGGCGCTGGATCAGATCCATCATCCATGAAGACTAATGCAAAAAATTCTTCTAATGGTTTTATTTTAAATGGCTCTAAAACATGGATTACTAATTCACCTATTGCTGATGTAATAATCATTTGGGCAAAAGATGAGCAGGGTGTTTTAAGAGGTTTTATAGTTGATAGAGATTCCAAGGGTTTAAGCACTCCAACTTTAGAAGGGAAGTTTTCTTTAAGGGCATCTATCACTGGTCAAATATTCTTAGATAATGTTTTTGTACCTGAAGATAGAATGCTTCCAGAAGTTCAAAGTTTTAAAGGACCATTTTCATGTCTTAATATGGCGCGATATGGAATCGCATGGGGCTCTCTTGGTGCTGCTGAGTTTTGTTGGAATGCTAGTCTCGAATATACATTAGAAAGAACACAGTTCAATGAACCTCTTGCGTCAAAGCAACTTATTCAAAAAAAATTAGCAGACATGCAAACTGAAATCACATTAGGATTACAAACAGTCCTTCGAGTTGGAAGGTTAATAGACAGTGGTGATATGAAGCCTGAGATGATTTCATTGGTTAAAAGAAATAACTGCCAAAAGGCTTTAGATATTGCAAGAACATCAAGAGATATTCACGGAGGAAATGGTATAGCTGATGAATATCACGTAATAAGACATTGTATGAATCTTGAAGCTGTTAATACTTACGAGGGCACAAGTGATATCCATGCCCTAATACTAGGTCAAAAACAAACCTCTATTGCTAGTTTTTAGAATTAGATTCCAAATGTTTAGATAGAAATTTTTCATAATCTTGATACAGAGCAAGTCTTGCAACCTCACTTCGAAACCCATGACCTTCATCACCCTTGATTATATATTCATAATCTTTTCCATACTTTTGAAGTTCAGCAACCATATCAACCGTTTCTTGATACCTAACTTGTGCATCTCGTCTGCCAGTAATAATAAGAACAGGATCATTAACATTTTCAACAAAAAATATAGGACTATTTTCATATAAATTTTGATAGTCTTCAGCTATATCTGGATTACCTTTTTCAATATATTCCATAGGCATTCCGGCCTTACTCCACATTAACCCTCTTAAGTCTTTTGAAGTTAAATCAAAAGTCCCAACGTATGTAATAACGCATTTAAACATATCAGGCTCTTTAGTTGCCGCATGCATAGCAGCATAACCTCCATAACTTGCTCCTGAAATACATGTATTATCCATGTCTACGTAGCCTTGATCATTAGCCCACATTAAAGCATCGTATTTATCGGTTTGCATCGTTTTACCCATTTCATGATTTGCAAGAATCATTTCTCTTCTTCCATGTCCTGTTGACCCTCTATAATTAGGCTGAATAACACCGTATCCTCTTGATGCATAAAATTGAACTTCAGGATTATATCCCCAATAATCTCTTGCATTAGGCCCACCATGAGGATGCAAAATAAATGGAATCTTTGTACCTTTTTTATAGTTAGGTGGAAGTGTTATATAGCCGTGAAGTTTAAGACCATCTCTAGCTTGGTAAGTAAATGGCTCCATTTTTGCTAGTTTGTAATCTTTCATCCAAGGTGCGTAATCAGCTATTAATGATAGAGAGCCCTTTGAGATATCAAACATATATGATGCTCCAGGGTTTGTATCACTTCTAACATTGACCAAAAATCTTGTTAAATCTTCACTCCAATCTGTTAGGGCTATTCTTTCTCCAGGAAAAGCGCCTTCGAGAGATTTAACAACAGATTGGAAATATCCATCAAAGAAAATATCAACAGGTTTATCAGCCTGATAAGAGAAACCAAACAGACCATCTCCAGTTTCATCAAACCATAAACTTAGATTACTATCACCTTGCAGAGGACTTGAAATATCAAAATTAGGATCATGATAAATCATCTCAACATATTCTTCTGTTTCGTAATCCATTGCCCATAAAGCATTTGTATCAGTTTCATCAATAATAGAGCCATCTTTTTTTACTGCTTGACCAACACCCAACACTGTTTTGTTGTCTATATCAAAAGTAAGTGGAACAAAACATGCTTCTTGATGTCTGCAACTACCAAGCTTTGAATGGGCACCATTCTTGTTATATTTATAATAATTAGTGACCAAACCCATATCAGGTCCTTCCATAGTGAATGTTCCAAAACCCTTAGGGTTTCCATCCCAATCTAAAAGCCAATTTGAAACCGATTCATTTTTAATAGTTGGAACTCTCGCAACTAACTCTGTTCTTCTAGTATTGATATCCAACCAATATAAATCTCTATATTCTCTGTAGTTACTGTTCCTATTTAAAGTGATTAATATTTTATTTGGATACTTTGGATAGACTGCATAAAGAAAGGGCACTTGAAGACCGGCTTTGTTAGGAAATGATTTTGCTGCAATTAATAATTTAGTATTTGTACCATCTCTATTTACAGTATACAAACTGGCTGAATCTAAACTAGCTCTTCCATCTCTTGAAACTAATAGTGTTTCATCGTTTAGCCAATTAAAACCACTAACCGCAGATCCAGCTGTTGTTCCTGATATTACTTTAGGTGTCATGGTTGCCAGATCTGTAACCACCAGAACTCTTTTTGATTTCATCGCATCCTGATCAGACTCATCTTCAATATCACAGACGTTTTTGTCAACCGAAACCATAGCTGCATAATATTCACCAGAAGGAGAAAGAGCCTGAGAGGTACCTTTTCCATAACAAACTAATTTTTCAATTGGAATAATAGCTTCATTATTTGCATGTGAGTTTAAAGAAAATATACAAACAGCAAAAAAGAAATTTGTCATGGTTATTTTTAAAATTAATTTTTTCATAGTTAGCCTAAATTAGATATTAGATAATTGTTTCTATACAACAGAATATATAGTTGATTATTGTAATGTCAAGTTTCCTTTACAAAACATTTAAATATTTCAAAATATGTATTTAATTCTAATATTAATAATAGATACTAAAGTATTTACAATGATTGCCTATGTATGTATTCTTCATTATATACGCGTTTTTTCGCTTAACTTTTTGTATTTATTTGATACAAAACAATAAAACATATAAAGGGGATTTATTATGTTAAACAAAAATATTTTATTTTTAACTGCAATTTTGTCTTTTGGTAATCTTTATGCAGATAATCCAGGTGAAGAAGTATCTTCAGCACCTGAAGTTGTTGAATCTGTCGCTGATGAAGTACCAGCTACAACAGAAGAGGTAGTTTCAGAAACAGAAGTTGCAAATGATAGTTCATCAACTGATGATGGTGTTCAGGAGCTTGGAAGGGTTAGTGTCACAGGTTCAAGAATTAAAAGAACTGATATTGAAGGCGCTACACCTTTAATAACAATTACAAGATCTGATATAGAAGCACAAGGTTTCCAAACTGTTTATGATGCAGTTAGTAATCTTACTCAGAATACTGGTAGTGTTAATGGTGAAAACTTTCAAGCAGGCTTTAATGGATCTTTACAGCCTATTAATTTAAGAGATTTTGGGCCTGGAAGAACTCTTGTTCTTGTAAATGGTAAAAGAACTGCTGATTATCCCTTCCCTTATAATGGTGAGTCAGCATCTTTCAACTATGCGGCAATCCCTTTAGCTGCTGTTGATAGAATTGAAGTTCTAACATCAGGTGCTTCATCTATTTATGGATCAGACGCTGTTGCTGGTGTTGTTAATATCATTCTTGTTGATGGTCTAGAAGATAGAACAGTAAGAGCTCAAGTTGGTGGCGGAATAGGTTCTGGTACTGGTGGTGAAACTGTAAACTTTGAATTTGCTGGTGGTGGCTTCACTGACAGACTCTCTTACACATATGCTTTTGAATATAGAGATGAGCAACCAATCCCAATACAAAGTAGAAGTGAGCATGATTCATGGGAAGACTCAAGTAGGGCTGTGCCATTACTATCTAGAGGTCTCTTAATAAGAGATCAATACTATTATCCTCTTCATTTACATCCAGGTGCTACTAATGTTCCTTATGGTCAATTACAGGACCTTACTACTGGAGAATTACTAGCCTCCACTTGTGAAGACGCAGATCCTGGATATACATTAGCTCCACCTGAAATGCATGCTGCATATGCTTCATCTTTTTATGGTACATATTGTGGATTTGATATGAGCTCAAACGGAACTTTAACTAATGCAAGAGAAAGAGCATCGGTATACCTTTCAGGAACATATGAATTAAATGATAAAGTTGAGCTATATGCAAAAGTGGTTCATCTTGAAACTGATACCGAAGGAACATTAGATAATTTATTTACACCATTTGTTTGGGTTGCAGGTCCACAAAAGTATGGTTCTTCATTTACTCAAAATTATACTGTACCAGATGGTCAACCTAATGCAGGTGCTACTGCAGCAATGATGGATTTTAGAATACAAAAAATCTTTACTAATGCAACTAGAGGTACAAGCTACGAAGAAGATACAACTACTATTGATATTGGTGCTAGAGGTGTTTTATCAAATGGTTATGAATGGGATGTTTCTTATACAGATAATACATATGATGTAGTTTCAACAGGAAGAAATTTTTTAGCATCAGCAATGTATGACAAGATTCATAACATTGGTGGTGTAGATGGATGGGGTAATACTTGTGTTCTTGATACTAATGATCTTATTGATGGCGATGCATCAAACGGAGAAGTAGTGGATACTTATGGATGGTATGCATATTCAGCATCATTCTCACAACCAAACTGTTATAACTGGGACTGGTATCTATCTACTCAATCTTCTGCAGATTTAGAAGCGTTAAGAGTTGACAATGTAGAACCTGCTGACGCATTTTCAGAATTATTCCAAGCTTCCATAACTGGTGACATTATGCAATTACCATATGGTCCATTAGGATTTGCTGCTGTAGTCGAACATCAAACAAAAGGCTACGACGTTCAATTAAGTCAAGCTAACAAAGATGGTCTATTATGGGGTATTGGTGGTGTTGATGGTGGTGGTGAAAGAGATAGGACTGCTTTTGGTGTTGAATTCTCTATACCTGTTACTGAAACTTTCCTTGTAAATCTATCTACTAGAATGGATGAGTATGATAGTTCAAAAGTCAATGTTGACAGAAGAACAATGGGGGCTTCATTTGAATGGAGACCTCGTGACAATTTCTTAATGAGAGGCTCATGGTCTGAATCTTTTAAAGCTCCAGACTTACCTTATTCATTTGTAGGAGAAAGAAGATTCTTTGCAAGTGAAACTGACTATTATCAATGTTATGCTTCAGGCGATTTTGGTGCTGTTGGTGAAGGCTGTGCTGTAGCATCTCCTGGTTATGGAATTATCAACATAGATGGCGTTACAACTGGTAACTTAAACCTTAAAGAAGAAGAGGGTGACTCATTCTCATTTGGTTTTGTTTGGGAGCCAGCCGATAGACTAACGTTTACCCTGGATGCTTTCCATATTAAATTAGGTGATATTGTTTCAACTAAAGATCTTACTACAATTGTAAGGGATGAGGCTGTATGTAGAGCAATAGAGGCTGGAGATACAGCTACTGCAGGAAACTTCTCTGCATATCCTGCATCTTATTGTGCTCAAGTTTATGCTTCAATTGTAAGGGGCGGTAAAGACTTTACAGGTACTGATGGTTATACAAACGTACTAGCTGAAGGATCTATCACAGCTTTATATGAAACTCCTGTTAATATTGCAGGACAAGAGTTTATAGGTGTTGATACTTCTATAAGCTATAGCTGGGTAACAGATGCACTTGGTGACTTTAGTTTTTCAATAGTTAACACTAATCAGATAGATCTTAAGTATGCTGAAGATATTGGTGATCCATTAGTAAGTTATATGAATAGCACATACACACCAAGATCTAGACAATCACTAAGACTTGGTTGGACAAGAGGTGACTGGTCAGCAAGCACTTCTACTCTAAGAGTTGGGCATATGGAAGCTGGTGGCGGTCGAAAAATGAGCCCATATTTTGATACAAACGTTGCAGTTGGATATGATATAACACCTGAATCGTTTATATCACTAACTGTTACAAATGTATTTGATTCAATTCCTGATACTGATCCAGCATATGATACTGGTAGTTCATTCTACCCATATGGATTTAACTCATTCAGATATCCTAGATTTGGTCCACAAGCCTTCTTAACATATCAATTAAGATTCTAGGTAATTAAATTAATAAAAAGGAGGCTTTGGCCTCCTTTTTACTTTAAAATATCCCTATGAAATATATATATATTACGGCAGTTCTCTGCCTCAGTGCATTTGCTCAAGAAAACAAAAATGATTCTAATGTTGTCTTAGATTCAATAAATTTATCATCATCAAGCATAAAAAAATCTGGTCTGACTCAAGAACAGATTGAAAAGCTTGATGAGCAAACAAGAATTTTATTAGCTGATTACCAATCAACATCTAAAGAGCATGAGTCATTAAAGCTTTACAACGACCAAGTTCAAAAAATTATTAATTCACAAATTAATGAGATAGAAAATATTATTTTAAAAATTGATGAATTAGATAAAACAAATCAAAGAATTGTTCCATTCATGCTCCGCATGATAGAGGGTTTAGAAAACTTCATACAACTAGATCTGCCATTCTTGATTAATGAAAGAACAAAAAGAGTTAATAATCTTAAAGTTACTATGGATAGAGGCGATGTGTCTACTTCAGAAAAATTTAGATTAATTATAGAGGCATATAAAACCGAATTAGAGTATGGAAGAACGATTGAATCATATAGAGATAACATCACAATTAATAACGTTGAAACAAGCGCTGATTTTCTTCGTATTGGAAGAGTTGCCTTAACCTATTTGACTGTAGATGGAAGTAAAGGCGGATACTGGGATACAAACATATCCTCATGGGAGAAATCTTCATCATCTATTAAAAGATCAACAGCTGATGCTTTAAAGGTTGCAAGCAAACAAGCGCCGCCAGCATTAATAAAGATACCAGTTTATAGAGACTCTAATGAATAAAAAATTTTTAATATTACCTTTCTTTATTTTGGGCCTATATGCCCAAGAAGAAAATTTGACTAATGAATTATCTACTCCAGTTATTACTGACTTGGATTTACTTGTAGAATCTGTGAAAACATCAGCCTCCATAAGGGCTAAAGAAGATAGAGCAAGGTTGAATAAATTTCTATCAGATAAAAATAAACAACAAAGCCTTTTAAACCAAATGAAGGTAAAACTTAATAATGAAGAAGATAGAAGTGAAAGACTTACAAAACAATATGAAGATAATGATGCGGCCTTATCAGATCTTGAAGAGCAACTAACTTTAAAACTAGGTTCTTTTGGAGAGTTATTTGGGATAGTCAGGCAAACCGCCGGAGAGTCTAAAGGACAGTTCTCTCTTTCGCTAACAAATATCGAATACCCAGATAGAATAGATTTTTTGGGTGATTTGGCTGAAAGGAAAAGTTTAGATCTTCCTACAAGTGCAGAGCTTGAGCGCTTATGGTACGAAATTTTAAATGAATTGAATCAAAGTGGAAAGGTTAAGAAATATAATACCAATATTCTTTCTAAATCAGGCGAATTAGTTAATAGAGATATTATTCGTATAGGAGTATTTAATTCAGTATCAGATGGAGACTATTTAAATCTAGTCAGTGAACAAAATGTTCTTGAGTATTTAGCCAAACAGCCTGAAGGCTCAATAAGAAGATCCGCAAGAAGACTTCAAAATAATGACGTTGAATATAGAGAAGTATTCATTGATCCAACTAGAGGCTCTTTATTAACTAAATTGATAGATAGGGCTGGATTTTTTGACAGAATAAATCAAGGTGGATTTGTTGGTTATATAATTCTTATTATTCTTGCCTTAGGAATTACTATGGGAGTTCTACAATTTTTATTTTTAAGAAATGAATCAAAGATAGTTAATTCTGAACTTAATAGCGGAAAATATTCTGATTCATCCACACTTGGAAAATTAAACAGTATCTATTCTAAGTATAAAGGTGAGAATCCAGAGGAGCTTGAAGCTCAATTAGAAGATGTACTAGCAAGAGCCACACCAGCACTTGAAAAGAACTTAAGTATTATAAAATTATTGGCTGCAGTTGCACCTTTATTGGGGCTTCTTGGTACTGTTATAGGGATGATTGAAACTTTCCAATCAATAACACTTTTTGGTACAGGAGATCCAAAATTAATGGCTGGAGGAATATCTCAAGCCTTGGTAACTACTATGCTTGGTTTGATAGCAGCAGTACCCCTACTATTTATTCACAATATTCTAGATTCAAGAAGTAGATCCATATCTCAAATTTATGAAGAGCAGGCTATCGGTTATGTGGCCTCATCATCAGTTAAGTAATGTTTTATTATTTAGGCTTGCCATTTACATCTATCTTAGATTTTTTTGATAGAGGTGGGCCCGTTATTGTAGTTTTGTTTATTCTAGCAATCATTATGACAACCCTTCTTATTGAAAGAGTGATATTTTATATTTCTGAGATGAATGGACTATCAGATGAAGCATGTTCTGAAATTGAAAGTATTAACACCTCTAATGAATGGCTAATAAATAAAATTAAGGTTAAAAATATTTCAATAATAAATTTGAAAGCAAACAAAAATATTCTATTAATTCAAGGCTTAATAGCTTTATGTCCTCTTCTTGGTCTGCTTGGAACTGTTACTGGTATGATTGAGGTTTTTGACATCATGGCTATTACTGGTACAGGTAATGCCAGAGCAATGGCATCAGGTATTGCTAGGGCAACACTACCAACTATGACAGGATTATTTATATCAATAGTTGGATTGTTTATGTTAACAGCTATTAAATCTTCTATTGATAAAACTTCGCTTGAAATTAAATATGAAATTGAACAAATCAAAATATGATTAAAAGACGAAATAGAGAAAGAGATGAATCTACAATTGATATAACACCAATGTTAGATATTGTTTTTATTATGCTTATCTTTTTTATTGTGACTACTTCATTTGTTAAAGAGACTGGTGTTGAGGTTAATAGACCCAATGCTGCTACTGCAGTTAGAGACGAGAGAGGAAACATATTAATTGCAATCACTGCTAATGATGAAATATGGATTGATAAAAGAAGGGTTGACTTAAGATCTGTTAGAGCAAATGTTGAAAGATTAAAAGCTGAAAACCCAGAGGGTTCTGTAATTATTCAGGCTGATAAGTCATCAAAAACAGGCTTTCTTGTAGAAACCATGGATCAAGTAAGGCTTGCAGGAGTTCAAAATGTTTCAATCGCTGCTCAAAAAGATTGATTTTAAAAACAAAAATTCTCTCTCAATTACGGGTGGAGTTTTTACTACTTTTTTTATTTTTTTAGTCATATATATAATCATACTTCCAAGTGGAAAAGGTTTTGATTCGATTAAAGAATCAAGTATGGTAGATTTTGTTAGACTAAAGAAAAATGATTTTCTAAATGAG
>ERZ802830.3987-NODE-3987-length-12073-cov-8.31062_pt1 | contig 12073 bp, 9 predicted proteins | sample MGYA00345654_ERZ802830 | MGnify/ENA primary metagenome ERZ802830 (study PRJEB30503, sample SAMEA104212375) | marine metagenome | biome: Westerlies Biome; feature: [SRF] surface water layer (ENVO:00010504) within the epipelagic zone...; material: water... | reverse complement strand
GCAGCTTTGTTCTGACGCAGCCATGCTGAGATCAGATCGGAGCTCCGACGGCAAACATGACGACTCCATCCCGAAGCACAGGGGTGCTTCTACATCCCACAGCACTTCCCGGGAGTCCAGTCTGCGGAAGCTTCGGTGAACCATGCCGCCGTTGGATCAATCTGCTGGCGGACAACAACATTGGCGTGTGGCAACTTCTGCCGCTTGCACCTCCTGACGGAACCGGCTCGCCTTACAACTCACCATCCTGTTTCGCACTGAATCCCTGGTTTCTTGATGCCGAGGAACTTCGCCGGGATGGCTTCATCACTGATGAAGATATTCAAAATATACCCGGGTCTGAAGAACCGACTCAAGGTGTAGGAGATTTGAGCATCGAAATGGTGAAACGACGCAGTGACGGAATAACTGATGCGTTGCTCAACGGATGGACGAAACAATCAAAGGAGCGTCATCAACAATTTGAAAACTGGTGCCGACAACAACCATGGCTAGAGAATCATGCACTCTTTACTGTTCTCCACGATGTGTACCAGAAAGCCTGGTGGGACTGGCCAGAAAAACTCGCACGTCATCACAACAAGGTATTGCGTCACTGGTCCGAAAGGCATAAGGACAAACTCCTGCGCATAAAACTGCAGCAATGGCAACTGAATCAACAGTGGGCAACAATCAGAGAACTGGCCAAAAGCAAAGAAATACTGATATTCGGTGATCTGCCGTTCTACGTCAGCGCAGACAGCGTTGATGTCTGGAGCAACCGTAACCTGTTCACCGTCAAGGAAAATGGCGAATTAACGACGCAAAGCGGAGTACCACCCGACTATTTCTCAGAAACAGGTCAACTCTGGGGGTCACCGGTCTATCGATGGAGACAACACCGCTTGACACGATTTCAGTGGTGGCGTCAGAGATTCGCGCGACAAAGGGAGCTAGCGGACTTGCTTCGCCTGGATCACTTCCGTGCCCTCGCAGCCTACTGGGCAGTACCTGGACAGGATAAAACAGCAGAAAACGGTCAATGGAAACCGTCACCAGGACGATCACTACTGAATAAGTTGAAACAAGACGGGAAAGGAGTGTTACCACTTATCGCCGAAGATCTTGGAGTGATCACACCAGATGTCGAAGCTCTACGAAATGACTATCAATTGGCCGGCATGAAGGTGCTGCAATTCGCATTTGATGGTATGAATGACAATCCATACCTGCCAGAGAATATTATTGGTCAACACTGGGTGGTGTATACGGGGACACACGACAACCCAACCACTCTCGGGTGGTGGAAAAACTTGGATGACACTAGTCGAAACCGTGTCGCGGCAAGGGTCAACGGTGAAGTGAATGCACCAGCATGGCATTTATTTGACATAGCGTTCGCAACCACGGCAAAGCTAGTGATAGCTCCACTACAGGATTTACTTCATCTTGATAATGAATCTCGATTCAACACACCAGGAACATGTGAAGGAAACTGGACGTGGCGTCAAAAGAGCTTTGACGACACACTAGAAGGAGCCATGAAGGGTTATGGAGAACGAGGATTGATCTGGGGGCGATCAAAACAAGGCGCAACAGAGATTGCAAGAAAAGAGAACGAAAAATAAAATAGAGCATGATTAAATCGAAAGCTAGCGAGAAACAATCACATTACAACAAAGAAGAATAAAGACAGATATGGCTTTGGCGAAAGACAAGCAACACAAAGCCAAAAAGAAGCAGACAAACCATATTAAACGATTGGAAGGAAACCATATGTTCCAAATACAGAAATACCAAGCAAATGAATCGATACAAAGCATATAAAATTAAAAAACGGCATAGCAGAATATAAACAATAAAAAAAATATAATCGGTAATCACAAGATAGAGAATTACAGGGAAGGGCATAAGGCAAAAAGTCAATGAAAAACCATTTAGCCATAATTAGGCGGTAAACCAATACGTGATCAAAATCAGATAGTGATCAGGCCAGAATAGAGGGAAGCCAATAGCCACAAAAGAAGACACAACCATAAAATTAAAACATTTAATCAAAGCATAAAGCATCACTAGCTTCGGAGAAGAAATCAAAAACGAGAGAAAGAAAACAGAGTCAGCGAAAGTTACTGATAAACAAAAAAAACAAAGCAAGAAGATAAAATATGAGAAGGAGTTGCAGAGTGGCAGGCTGCATTGGTATAATTGAAGAAAGCCTGATATCAAGAAAAAAGTGAAAACAGAAAAAGTAAGTCTGAATGATTACATCAGATGGGGAATAGAAGGCTCAATCAAAAGAGAAATGATAATCGATAAATTGATTAACCAAGAGGAAGATACGGGGGGAACAGAAGAAGAATTCATCCAATTGTACTTAAAAAACAATAATATAAAGACACAAGAAGAAATTTCCAGATGGATGCTTAAAGAGAATCTCGACAAGAGCTCATTACTCACAAGAGCAAAAAGACACGCAAAATGGATTCAGGTTTGCGAGAAAAAATACAAAAACCAGGCGGCAACTATTTTTTTGAAAAACAAAGCAAAATTGGATAAAGTAAGTTACTCGATGATATGGATAGAAGATGAAGCATTAGCCAACGAAGTGTTTGTACGAATAAAAGAAGGTGAATGTTCGATTGATGAAGCCATCCTCATGTCAACAAACCCACCTCAAGGATTGGCAATTGGGAGAGTCGGACCGGTAAAGATACTCGAATTACCAGATGCATTGGCCGAATTGCTTCGAATCAGCCAACCCAATCAAGTTTGGCCACCAATCAAAGTAGAGAATGGATGGGCTATCGTAAAGAATGAAAAACTGTGGCCAGCGGTATTCAACAAAGAGGAGAAGTCAAGGCTATTGATAGAACTAGGAGATCAATGGATAGCAGAAGAGATTAAAAATACTAGATCAAAAAATGGATATTGATGTAGCAGGTAACACCACAGCAGTATGGTGTAAGTCACGATACGAGCACCCCAAAAAAAAGAAAGAAGGAGCAACTACCCTGTAGCCCAATGGGGGTATGTTAAGATAATAGAGATATCAATTCGATAATGCAATTAGGTCAAGCATTACGCCTAATCAACAATTGGGATCCATTTTCAAAACTATCAACAGAAGAAAAAGCAAAACTAGCAGAAACGATTCAGCCATTACGACTGAGACCGGGGCAGAAACTTTACGATTTTTCAGACTTACCTCCAGGTATAGCCCTCTTGGCTGAGGGACAAATGAGACTCCTTGCCTTAGATGAACGGGAAGAACCATTTACTTTGTACAGATTATCTCCAGGCGATCAAGCTGGACATATAGGAATTCTTAGGGGAGTAACGGGATACGCTCTAGCAGCGTCTCAACCAAGTTTGTTATGGTTATTACCTCAAGCTGGATTTTTAAGGGTAATATCAGAAAACAAATCGTTCCAAGAGGAATACAAAATATCAACGATAGAAGAGCTCTATGGCGTAAGCGTACTAAGTACATCACCACTAAATAACACAAAGAACGAAATAAAAGACTGGGTAAGCAACACAATAGCTGAGTCAAAAAATACAAATAGAGTTTTACTTGTTCAACCCGGGGAACATGATTTTGATTCTAAATGGGGTCCATGGTTAGTAAGCAGCTCTAACATAGCTGGCTGTAAACCGGGAGAAGAACTACTTGGGCCCCTAAAACTAACAGTACAAGGCAAAATTCCTGCCAGATTAATATCAAAGAATGGTGCCACACCACCAATCGATGTACCACAAGTTTTAGTTGTTAGCCCGGAAACAAGCGACCTAGCACCGCTCCAAATGGAGGCTGAGCTCGTAGAACCTGACTGGCAAGAAAGTAGTACTGCAATAGTTGCTGTTGAAAAACAGCAGGAAGCTCTTGAAGATTGGTACGGACGATTAGGTGATGACGGAAACTTCCCGCACCTTGAAGGAAGTGGACCAGTTGGAGAACCAATTGCCGTCTTAAGAATGCTTGCAAGATATTTTGATATGCCGTTTAGGAAAGATGTAATCCAACGTATTATCGAAGATCAATTAAAGAGGAATACAGTATCAGAGGAAGGAGCGCAAACAATAGGGTTGATACAGATAGCTGCGGTAGCCGATCTAATTGGTCTCAGAGCAACACAAGTTAATTGTTCAGACAAACAGGTTGAAAGGCTACAATTACCTGCAATTGCATTTCAACAAAATAAACCAATCATTATCTGGTCTACAGATATGGCTGGACAAGCATTGATCAGCAGTCCTGAGCAAGGGCAGAAAACAATATCAATCAACGATATTGATGGAAGGAACGAGGACGAAACAATACAAGTGTTGGCAATTGAAAGAAGCAAAGTTTCACCAAAGAAAAGATTTGGGCTTGGTTGGTTTATACCTGCATTAAAACAACATAAGTCAGTCTTAGTACAAGTGCTGGTAGCGAGCTTCTTTGTACAGCTGTTCGGACTATTAAACCCACTCTTGATCCAACAAATTATAGACGCTGTAATTAGTCAGGGCAATGCTAGTAGCCTCAATGTGCTTGGTACACTCTTAATCGGTATGAGTTTAGCCCAAGCTGTACTGTCATCCTTGAGGACGTATCTATTCGCGGATACAACAAATAGAATCGATATTGCATTAGGGTCATCAATCATCGACCACCTACTCAGACTCCCACTCGGTTACTTCGCAGACAGACCAGTAGGAGAAGTCAGCAGTAGAATTAACGAACTTCAAAAAATTAGACAGTTCCTAACTGGAACAGCACTCACAGTTGTACTCGATGCGATATTTGCAGTCATTTATATAGCTGTCATGCTTCTATACTCTGTACAACTAACTATATGGTCATTAGTCGTCGTTCCATTATTTGTCGGGCTGACATTTGTATCAGCACCTATCATACGAAAGCAACTCAGAGAGCAGGCTGAGGCGAACGCTCGTGTGCAAAGCCATTTGGTTGAAACGGTTGGAGGTATGGAAACTATCAAAGGACAGAGTATGGAAATTCACAGCCGCTGGAGGTGGCAACAACTCTACGGCGGTCAAATTACATCTGGATTCAGAAATGTCGTAACAAGTACAGCTGCTGGATCTGCAAGTCAGTTTCTTGAACAACTTTCAGGTCTCATTGTGTTATGGATTGGAGCATCTCTCGTACTAAAAGGAGAATTAACACTTGGACAATTAATTGCATTCAGAATTTTAGCTAGCTATGTAACAAGTCCCTTACTAAGGATGGCGAATCTGTGGCAAAACTTTCAAGAAACAGCACTATCATTGGAGAGACTTGCAGATATTGTCGATCATCCTCAAGAGCTAGAAATTACCGGAGAACAAAAGCCTCCCATACCTCCGGTCTTGGGTAGTGTTGAATATAAAGGGGTGAATTTTAGATTCGGAGATGAAGGTGCTCTGAACCTATCAAACATCAATTTTAAGGTTGACAAGGGATCATTTATCGGAGTTGTCGGCAGTAGTGGTTCTGGCAAAAGTACAATGCTCAAAATGCTAACAAGACTTTATGAAATAAAAGAAGGTCAAATATTAATCGACGACAACGATATCAGCAAAGTTGATCTTTATTCACTAAGATCACAAATAGGTGTAGTTCCACAAGACAGTTTATTGTTCGACGGTTCTGTAATGTCGAACATTGCATTAGCAAGACCGGATGCCACATTCGAAGAGGTCGTATTAGCAGCACAAATTGCCTGTGCACATGAATTCATTCAATCAATGCCAGCTGGTTACAACAGTTCAGTTGGAGAAAGAGGAGCCGGCATGAGTGGGGGTCAGAGGCAGAGAATGGCAATCGCAAGGATGATCATTAGAAGACCTAGGTTACTGGTATTAGACGAAGCAACAAGCGCTCTTGATGTAGATACCGAAAGGAGGTTAACAGCTAATTTGATAGATCTATACAAAAACAGCACTGTGTTCTTCATTACACACAGACTGGCATCACTAAAATCAGCAGATGTTATTCTAGTCATGGATCAAGGTGCATTAGTCGAAAAGGGTACTCATGAAGAATTAATGGCACTCGATGGTCGATACGCAACACTATTCCATCAGCAGGAGTCATAACATGACAAACACACAAAACCAAAACAAAAAGAACTCCAGCATAGTTGTTAGCTCACTTAATCCACAAGAGGTTCAACTCAGGCCTGCACCTGTATGGAGTAGAGCACTAGCGTGGACGATTATATCGACAGCATCGTTTGGGTTTATATTTGCAGTTTTTGCAAAAATAGACGAGGTAGTATTAGCACCAGGTGAACTACAGCCACTAGGCGCAGAAAGACCAGTCAAAGCTCCATTCGCAGGGGTCATTAAAGATATCGTGGTAAAAGAAGGGCAAAAGGTAATAGCAGGAGATACATTACTAAAGTTTGACGCAGATGTGTCACGTAAAAGAAAGGAAACATTAGAAACACAAATTAAGCTCGAGATGAAAAGATTTGAAGAGGAATCGCGAGCTGTGAAAGCAAGAAAAAGGGGGGTTGTAGAGCGCCTTAAGGGAATAAATAGATCTCTAAAGACTGAGTCAAGTATCTACGAAAATATATTACCTCTTGCAGAAATTGGGGCCATGCAACAGACTGAAGTCTTGAGACAAAGAAACAAAGTTGAGCAGCTCGACTCAGAAGTTCAACAAACAGGAGCTGACTTGGAAGAAGTTGAAGCTCAATTAAATAAGCTAGAGCAAGAATCGTTGCGTGAAATATCAGACCTTGAGAGACAGTTGGTAGAGGTTGAAGACACAATTATCAAGGAGAAATTGAGTGCGCCAGTTTCAGGAATAGTCTTTGGAATGGTGCCCTCCAGTGCAGGTTATGCAGCATCCGCAGGTGAAACACTCGTAAAGGTAGTTCCAGGAGGTGAAATTGAGGCCAAAATATATATTACAAATAAAGATGTTGGGTTCATAAAGACTGGAATGAAGGCTCAGATAAGGGTTGATGCTTTCCCATATACACAGTTTGGATCTATAACAGGAGCCTTGAAATCCGTGGGTACACTACCTCTAGAACCGGACCAACAAAATCCAATGCCCAGATTCCCCGCTTACGTTAAGATTGATAAGGAATACCTAGAAAAAGATGGCGAGAAGTACAACGTAAGTGCTGGTCAAAGCGTGCAAGTTAATCTAATCCTAAGAGATAAACGAGTTATATCGTTACTCACCGACGCAGTACAAAAGGCGATAGACTCACTTACTAGAATTAGATCTAGTAAGTAGTCAAATCAAAAAATGATTTGACACCACTCTAAATTCCTAACAAACCCTTTCTTAAAAATGGACTTCAAAACAAAACTGGACAAATTTATTAACTGGTTCAAAGAGCTAACAGAGGAGGACCAAGATGAGCTAATGAAAATGGTTTATTCGGAATACAAAGTAAGGGATGTTGTACGAGCCTTCTCAACCATGCCAGCAGTGCAAAGGCAGACGGTATTCCAGCGACTGGGACTACCCAATGAACTCCTCACAAAAATTCCTGCGCCAGGGGTGGATGATGGAGGAGATTTAGAAGTAGAATGGCAGGAGTGGAACGGAGAACAAAAATGAACAAAACTGCAACTAATGATTTCTCACCTACAGAACAGTGACACTCTCTACAAGTCAATTTGATGCAGAAAGTGGAACAAGAAATGTTCCTGTTCCCTCAGTAAGTTTAGGCCTTGGAAATGATCTAGATCCGAAGTTTGGACGCTGGATCATCACTGGTGGGATCATTGGATTTTTGATCTGGGCAGTTAATTTTCCAGAGGCAATGCCAGGTCATGCTCTATTCCACCAGCGCGGCCCTACGCAAGTAGGAACACTAATATTGGGAGGAATGCTGGGTTGGTTTCTGGTTGGCAAACTTAGGATTTTACAATCTGCTCAGAAGTCTTATTTATCGTTCGATCTGGAAATACCTAGCTTAGTCAGGCAAGGAGATCTAGAAGCCATTAAACTTAAATCTGAACAGTCAGGCTCACTTGTTGGCAAACGACTTCTACATTTATTAGACGTTTGGGAATCGACTGGTTCAGCATTTCAACTTGAAAGAGCTGCGGATGGAGATGTTGAACTCTACGAATTGTCAATGAGTGGTAGTTTTAGCTTTCCAAAATTACTTTTGTGGGCAATACCATTAACGGGCTTTATTGGGACTGTGATTGGTATGTCTCAAGCTGTCGGCTCATTTGACGCCGTGCTAAGTAATGCTGACAACGTGGATGGACTTAAAGATGGTCTTGTTCAAGTTACAGGAGGACTTGGTACAGCATTTGACACAACATTTCTTGCACTAGTCATCTCAGTAGTTCTGGCGTTTCCACTTACGCTCTGTGAAAAAATTGAGGATCGACTACTGAGCCAAATCGATGGTGTTGTAAGAGATGCAGTTCTATCACTGAGTCCATTAGGCAGTGGAGAAATAGCGTCACAGTCTGGAGAAGGTCTCGGGGGATCTGGTGGGTCATCTCAAAATAATGTCGATAAACCAACGCCGAAAGAAATATTTGGTGATGACATAGCAGGTTTGATAAGCGATGCGTTTGAGAAACACCTACCAGACCCTTCTGTTCTCGTAGAGCCTGCACAGGCTTATGCTGACAAATTAACTGAGGCAACAATTGAAAAACTCACACCATTAACAACCCTTGTAAGAGATTCAGTGGAGGGCGTTGGCGAAGCACGTTTAAGCCTGCAAGAACAGACAGATGTTATTCGAAATGCAATGAACTTACTAGCGGGAGAATTGAGCGATTTGCTGGCAGAAAACAGAATAGGTATTGATCAAAAGTCTCAAATTAGATCATTGATAGAACTTAAAGTATCCATTGATGAATTAAACAAATCACTCAAACGGGATAACAAAGGATTCAGCCTTAAAAGAGTCATTAGTCAATTCAAGATAAGATAATGGGTAGGCGAAAGAAAAAAGATGATGCGGGAATGGACTTATCCTCGTTCCTAAATATTATGACTGCAACTATTGGTGTCCAAACTCTTACACTAGTCATCTTTGCATTACAAATCAAACCTGGAGTCAGGGCTGTGAAACTTTTACCTGCTGGAGGAGAGGGGAAAGCTAAGAGTGGAAATTATGTGATCTGTAACAAAGGAGGTGAACTCAACATGCTTATCAGAAATCAACGAACAAAAATGAACATAAGCGATGAAAAAATAGACAGCATAATAAAGGGTTTAGGAACAGATGAAACACCACAGTACTTAGTGATAGGTGTAAGACCGGAAGGGTATCAATGCTTTGAAAAATTAAGGTCAAAAGCAGAATTCAATAAACTAGAATATGGTTATGAGCCTATAGAAAGTGATCTAAAGGTAGAATTTCCTAATAATTAAAATGAACTCAGAACAAAAGCAAATTCTACTTCGAAAAAAAGGTAAAAAGAAGGCAAGCGGTCTTGCCGATAGTTCAGACAGCTTGTTGGATTTACTATGTAATGTCGTTGGAGTACTCGTACTAGTTAGCTCACTCGCAGGAGTTTTCGCTGCGACGAGCGCAGTAAATATACAAGCACCGATGAAAAAGAATACAAAAAAACAATTTTGGACACTACAAGCTGCAGAAGCAGGTGTATGGGATCTGCAACCAGCAATTAACAGGATGGCTGCACTAGATAGGGAAAGAGTTAAGGAAGTGAGGATCTGCGAGAATTTATTATCGCCTGAGTTAGAGATATGTAATAGGAATCTCGATGGTTGGGGGAAAAAGGAACAAATTAATGGGATAATGATGGAAGTAAATCATGAGAAAGGACAGCTGCTTAGATCAAATGAGCCTACTATTGGATCGGACAATACAGAACTTAGAAGTTGGCTCGACAAACTGATGAAAAAACTAAATTCAGAAGAAAAAGCAATATTTATAGTATTAGAGTCGTCAGGATTTAAGATGTACAGAGAAATCAAACGAGCTGCAAGAAGAAATAAAGTTCCAATTGGATGGGAACCCTGGTATAAAGGTGATCCAATTAATTTCTGGGGTAACTCAGGCCGTAACATGTCAATCCAATGATTCATAAGAACGTATTGCTGGCTACTTTAGTGCTCACAGTAACGTGTGTTCAAGCTACATTTGATCAATTAAAAGCAAAAGCTGACGTAGTGTTTCCTAAAGACTTAGATACATTACGAAAGTCCTTGACTGAAGCAGGCTATGAGGTCAAATTAGAGAATCCACCGATGGAAGGAGCGTATGGGTTGGTAAATATAAAAAAGAAGATCATATGGATAGCACCAATTGCCAAAGATATGGGTATATTTAAGACAACATTTGTTCACGAATCAGTACATGCTGCACAAGCATGCAAAACAGGCGAATTTCAACCAATTGGATGGAATCTGAAAGTTGATGAAGCGGTAAGAGTTTCAATAGAATCAATCCTCTATAGACAATATCCAACAAATAAATTTGAAATTGAAAGGGAGGCTTTTCTAATGCAAGGTCAACCGGATGCAATCACAAAAATTCAAAAAATACTAAAAGAAAACTGTTAAAATCATAGATAGTATTATAATATAATCAAGTGGTATAAGTGGTTAAAGAATGTATTTCGATGTCCTCGGGTGGCAGCAGTAAATGATAGTAAAATCTGGGAAATACAAGAGACTGATAAAACATAGACGGAAAAGAAAATTATGGGCAATATTTTTTCGAAAACGGGGTAAGGTCGTAAAACCGTATAATGGCTTACTATATTTTCAAAAATATGCGAAAATGTACTCAGGTATTACAGGCAATGAAAAATGAAGATAAGGAAAGACATAATTGATAGCATGAATGCCAAGCAAATAGCTCACCAGAAGATATAATAAATAGTTGGAAGAATATTATTCCTTCCATGACAATGCAACACTGAGCTCAACAAGGCTTGCCATCGATGCTTGCTCCTCCATCAAGCTAGTAGAGAAATCCTTTTGACGTGACGTCAAAATATCCTTGACAGGATTGGACTCAGGAGGAGTTGAACTAGGCTTATTGAGCCATTGCTGTAAGCGGTTAATGTCCTCTTGAGAACAGGACTGAAGCTTTTGCTCAATAGAAGAAGTTTGAAGAATTTGAGATTCAGAAGCCAGTTTGCTTGTAAGTGAAACCTGATTACGTAGACGGGGACCTACAAGTATGAGATCGAACGATTCGTTAGTAATTTTGGACATCAACTGATTAAAGTTAAAATCAACTTGTGATTGATTACCTGCCTGGGTAACACTCATGCCAGATGGTAAGTCTTGCTGAGCAATGATATCAATTGACTGAGGTGAAACTTTTGCAGCAATCAGTCTCTGAGTGCCGTCCGGTAACTTCATTGCAAACACAGTACCCACGTTTTTTACGCCAATTGAGACAGTACCACGGCCTGACAGCCTGCCGAACAAGGAACCAAAAGTACGCTTAATCGGTTTAACAGCCTGGGGAGCATAAAGCGCATAGAGGATACCACCACCAAGGGTAAGAGCATCAAGAAGATTGGTTCCCATAACAGAACCCTCGCTGAGGTTCTTCAGTAAGCGAGATGAAGACTTCGTCTCCTCATCGTCATTGGCGGATTCAACAATGGGTTGCAACATAAGGCCACGTTTACGTTGCGTTGTAGGAGTTTGATCTTCACCCAAGGCAGCATCGCCACCTTGGCCATCACCTTGTCCTTCAGCACCCTGTCCACGCTGTTCATCAATATCACCGTCACCATCACCCTCTCCTTCAAGGAATTGGGTAACTTGCTCATTCATGGAAACACCAACACCTGACCCAGAACTGTTGGAACTTCCAGCTCCATCGCCATCTCCATCACCGTTACCGACACCGGGAGCATCATCACCTAACTTGAGAGCCGCGATATCACTGCTCCCTGCTGAATCAACACCGGGACCAGGTTGACTATAAACAGTAGGTGGATTTTGATAACGTCCAGAATCTGTACTATTTGATGTACCTTCACTGGAATCAATAGAAACTGCTTTTTGATCAGGCTGGAGGACTTGCTCATTGTTATCAATTGCAATCTGATTAGGATCTAATAAAAGGGCATCTTCCGGAACAATCTTAAAGCCATCAGGTAAGACCCTATCCGG
>ERZ802830.3985-NODE-3985-length-12083-cov-10.1428_pt1 | contig 12083 bp, 11 predicted proteins | sample MGYA00345654_ERZ802830 | MGnify/ENA primary metagenome ERZ802830 (study PRJEB30503, sample SAMEA104212375) | marine metagenome | biome: Westerlies Biome; feature: [SRF] surface water layer (ENVO:00010504) within the epipelagic zone...; material: water... | reverse complement strand
TAAGTAAGGAGGACTGGTCCAGAATTTTAATATTAATTCTTGCGCCAGCTTCACAAAGAAGTTCAAACATCTTACCATCTTCGTTAGCAAGGGCATATGCTATTGGAACAAGTCCATCGGAATCGATAGAATTAACTGATACATTCATCTGCAGCATCTCAGATACTTTAGTATGATCAGATTTTTTTATTGCTTTTAAAAATACCTTTTCATGAAAAATATCGCTATCATCAAATGCTAACAAAGGATATAAAGGCATTAATAGAATAAAAATTATTTGATAACCAATTCTTTTCTTCATAATTAACTAGCTTATGCTCTCACAAAATAAAAAAAAAATCTATATTATAAACTTTAATCCAAAAGATTTTTTTGACCTAACTTTAGAGGCATTAGAAAATTTACAGACGTCTGATTTAATTATCTCAACACGAAAACTTGATAGAAAGTTTAGGTCAAATTTAAAAAAGATAAATTCCGCTTTAGAAATTAATACAGGATTATTAAAAAATAAGACAAAATGTATAAAATACCTGGTTTCAAAACTTAATAAATTTAACTCCGTTTCGTATCTATGTTTTGGAGACTTTAAAACTTCTGAAACTTTTTTTGATGAAAAATTATTAAGAAATGAAAGGATTAAGATCGAAGTTAAACTCGGTATTTTACCAATAGTAAACTTACTGAATAAAAAGAATCAATTACTAACAAATAGAAATAAAAATTCTACTGTGAGCTTTTTTAATTACTTGGATATAAAACAAATATTATCTATTCTAAGAAAGAATGATTTTGAAAAATTATTGATAAAAACAAATAAAGTCTCACAGATGAACAATTTTTTAGATAAATTAGAAAAATCAAAAAATAAAAAATATCGTTATCAGCTGTTTGATGAAACTAAACAGTTAAATATCAAAGATCTAAGTATAAAAAACTTTAGTATAGAAAACCTATTTATTCTAATAGAAAAAAATGGCTAGATTTAAATCACTCTTCATAAAAAATTCTATTTCAATGCTTGTAATTGTAGTTACTATATTTGTTGGAATTTTCATTATTACTCAATACAAAAATAAAAAGGGGAATAATATTGAGATAGGGGGAAGCTTTAAACTTATAGACCAAAAAGGTGAACAATACTTATCTGAATTGAGTGGCAAGAAAAAAATCATCTACTTTGGCTACACATTTTGTCCAGATGTATGTCCAATAGATATTTTGAAAATCTCTAGATTAGTAGACCAAAAACCAGAATTAATCAAAGATTTTGATTTTATCTTTATTACTGTTGACCCTGAAAGAGATGATCAGAGTCAGATGAAAAATTTTATGTCAAATTTTAATGACAAATTAATTGGCTTAACCGGAGAAACAAAAGATATCGATAATGTTCTATCGAAGTTTAGGATATACGTTAAGCGAAATAAAAAAATTGGTGATGATAATTATCTTGTTGATCATAGCTCATTAATTTTTTTAATAAATGAAAAAGATGAATATATTTCACATTTTAGTCCTAATGATTTCGAGGATAGATTCTCTAGTTTTATAAATTAGAAAAAATTCTCTATTAGAGAATCAAAGAAATTTTTTCTTTTATCAAGGTTTTTAGATTTTTGAATTATTCTATTTATTTTCTCATCATTCAAATGTTTTGGTTTCCTTTCATAAGATTGATAACTAAAACCCCTTGGTGTAATGTCTTGGTGCGCAGCAGTCATAAACTCTTTCCATAGAATTGCTGGTGCGGTACCGCCTGTAATTTTTTTCATAGGTGAGTCATTGTCGTTACCAAACCAAACTCCTACGACTATATTAGATGTGAAACCAACGAACCAAGCATCCCTTAAAGACTGACTAGTGCCGGTTTTACCTGCTGCAGGTCTATTTAACTTCGCATTCTTTCCTGTCCCACTTTCTATAGTTTGCTCCATCATTTGAGTCATTTTACCTACGATTGAACTCTCAAGTACTTTACCGGTTCCTTGTAATTTTCTTGAGAATAATATTTCACCATCCGTATCCTCTATTGATCTAATCCCATATGAGAAAACTCCATTTCCGTTATTAGCTAGAACATTATAGGCTGAAGTTAATTCTAATAAAGTTACCTCTGAGGTTCCTAAAGCTAGTGATGGTGAATTTAGGATTGGAGAAGTAATACCCATCGATTTAGCAACTTCAATCACCTTCTCTCTTCCAATAGATTCTGAAATCTTAACTGCAACTGTATTTATAGATTTTGAGAAAGCTTCTTTAAGTGTAACTTCACCTATGTATTTATTCTTGTAATTTTTTGGAGACCATCCCTCAATATCAATCTTAGAATCGATAATGGTATCATTCGGTGAAAAACCACTTTCTAGTCCAGCTAAATATACAAAAAGCTTAAATGCAGAACCTGGCTGCCTTTTTGCTTGTGTTACTCTATTAAATTGAGTGTCTCCATAATCTGTACCACCAATCATTGCTATTACTCCTCCGTTTAAATCCAACGCTACCAAAGAAGATTGTTCTGCAGAATCAAATTTTGAATTTACATTTATAAGAGATTTCTCTGCAATTTTTTGCAACTTAATATCTAGTGTTGTCCTCACTATTAAGTCTTTTTCAATTTCACCAACATAAGACTTAACTCTTGGTAAAAGCCAGTCAATAAAATACCTGGTACTTTTAGGTGCGTTTGTAAACTTGGAGTATTTTTTATTATTAAATTTGGCTTTATTTACTTGTTTAATGGATATCATATTATTTTTAGCCATATTATTTAACACTAGAGAAGCTCTTTTTTTTGACAACTCAAAATTAGCAATAGGATTGTATTTTGATGGTGCTTTCAATAAGCTTGCAATCACTGCACTTTCATAAAGGCTAAGGTCTTCTACTTTTTTATTAAAATATTTCTCTGAAGCTGCCTGTACTCCATATGTACCCGATCCCAAATAAACTCTATTCAAATAAATACTTAATATCTGTTCTTTTGAAAACCTCATTTCTAACCAAAAGCTAAGTATTAATTCATGAAGTTTTCTCGTAAATGATCTTTCAGGAGTAAGAAATAGATTTTTTGCAAGTTGTTGTGTAATCGTGCTTCCTCCCTGAACAATTCTTCCTTTTTTTATATTGGTATAAGCCGCCCGAACAACTCCTTTAAAATCAATACCAGGATGACTAAAAAAACTTTTATCCTCAGTAACAATTACCGCATTTATTAAATTTTCAGGTAAATCAGAAAACTGTATTGATTGACCGTAAACATCACCGTAAGATGCGATTATTCGACCATCTTTATCTAAAAAAGTAATGCTAGGTTGTCTAGATATTTGTATTGATTCAGTTTCTGGAAGATTTAATAATGACCATGTAACTGCTATACTCGAGAATAAAGCCAACCAAATAAATAATATTAGAAGCCATTTAATTAACTTCATTTGAAGAAATTCCTAGTATTAATGTTCTTACGTTTTACACATCTAAGTTGACAACTTTTTTTGCATTTGACTGGATAAATGTTTTTCTTTTGTCAACATCATCACCCATCAACTCTTCAAAAATTTCATCTGCTCTTTGAGCATCATCTATTTTAACTTGTAATAAAGATCTAAATTCTGGGTCAAGTGTAGTTTCCCAAAGTTGGTCTGGATTCATTTCTCCTAGTCCTTTATATCTCTGAACAGATGCACCTTTTTTTACTAATTCTAAACCTTTTGATACCAAATCTCTTGGCGTATTGATTTCAATTTCATTATCGTTCAAAATAAGTTTAGATGGACTTAGAAAATGTTCTTGGATCGTCTCACAAATCTTATTGAATTCATAATATTTATTTTGATTTATTGAATTAAGGGAAATTATAAAGTCCTCCTTTATTTTATCTTTTGTCTTTGAAAAGATGAAATCCATATCAACCAAAGCAGCTTTCCAACCTGAGTCAATCATATTTAGCCGCTTTAATAAATAGTCTAGTGTCTGAGAAGATTTTTTCTCATCGCTAAAATTTTGAGAATTAAAGAAGCTTGATATTGTTGCCTGCTCCAGGAGTGAATAAAAGTTGTTATCACCATTCGAACTAGATTCTAAAAGAGAATCTAACTTGATTGCTTTTTGCATTACCTCTTTAAGGTCTTTACCCTTCAAAGCCTTACCCTCTATATTCTTTAACATACTTGCACTTACAAGCTCATCAACAAAATATTGGTCAAACTCTTTTTCATCTTTCAGATAAAGTTCAGTTTTGTTTTTCCTTATTCTAAACAATGGAGGCTGTGCAATATATACATAACCATTTGTAACAAGTTCGGGCATATGTCTATAAAAAAAAGTTAGTAAGAGTGTTCTGATATGTGAACCATCCACGTCAGCATCAGTCATAATTATTATTTTATGATAACGAAGTGAATCAATTTGAAAATCATCATAATAACCAGCACCCAGAGCCTGAATTAGTGTTGCAATTTCTGATGAATTAAGAATTTTGTCTTTTCTTGATTTTTCTGTATTTAGAATTTTACCTTTTAGTGGAAGAACAGCCTGGTTTCTTCTATTTCTAGCCTGTTTAGCTGAGCCACCTGCTGAATCACCCTCAACTATGAAAAGTTCACTATTTTCTGCTGACTTATCCTGACAGTCAGCTAATTTCCCTGGTAGAGACGATATTTCTAAGGCTGAATTTTTTCTTGATACTTCTCTAGCTTTTCTTGCTGCCTCTCTAGCTGCTGCTGCCTCAAAAATTTTTGTAATTACTATTTTACTATCTTTGGGGTTCTCTTCAAACCAATTTGTAAGATTTTCAGAAACGATTGACTCAACAATAGGTCTAACTTCAGAAGAAACAAGTTTATCCTTAGTCTGTGAGGAAAATTTTGGATCTGGAACTTTAACAGATAGAACACAGGTCATACCTTCTCTGGCATCATCACCAGTTAAATTTATCTTCTCTTTTTTTTGTAGCCCCAGGTTGTTAATCGCATTGTTTACTGTTCTAGTTAATGCTGATCTAAATCCTGCAAGGTGGGTGCCACCATCTCTCTGTGGAATATTATTTGTAAATACAAGGCAATTTTCATGATAACTTTTATTCCATTGAATTGCCATTTCAAGTTGTATATCGTCAGATGCTCCTTTGCAAAAAATTGTGTCACCGATAATTGGTTCTCTAGATTTATCAAGGAATTTTACATATGCTTTTAGACCACCTCTGGATGAAAGTTTTGAAACTAACTCTTCTTTATTTCTTTTATCTATTATTGAAATGTTTACTCCAGAATTAAGGAATGCTAATTCTCTTAGCCTTGTCTCAAGTTTTTTAAAGTCAAACTCTGTTTTGCTAAAAGTAATTCTCGATGGTAAAAAAGTTATTTCAGTACCACTCTTTTCAGACTCCCCAATTTCTTTTAGACTTTCTTCAGGAACACCGTTATTAAATTTCATAAAATACTTTTTTTTATCTCTATGAATAGTTAACATTAAATGCTGAGATAGAGCGTTTACGACAGATACCCCAACACCATGTAAGCCTCCTGATACTTTGTATGAATTTTGGTCAAATTTTCCGCCTGCATGAAGTTGAGTCATAATGACCTCAGCCGCAGATGTTCCTTCCTCTTCATGAATACTTGTTGGTATTCCTCTACCATTATCAATTACAGAAACTGATCCATCTGAATTAAGAATCACATCTATTGAGTCGCAATAACCAGCTAATGATTCGTCAATTGAATTGTCTACAACTTCATACACCATATGATGCAAACCTGACCCATCGTCAGTATCACCTATGTACATGCCTGGTCTTTTCCTTACGGCATCTAGACCTTTAAGAACTTTAATTGACCCCGCATCGTAAGAGTCGTTATTGTGTTGATTTTTATCTAAGTCCAATTTTTATCCTGATTTGATTTAACATTATATCTTAATATTAGGAACTTTAAAGTGTTTATCTCCAATATTTATTTTATGTATAATATTTTTTAGCATCGGAGAATTTGAAATCCAATCTGCTCTAACATCTGTGATCCACGTTTGAATATTTAACTTAGATAACTCTTGAAGCAGCCTTGAGATATAATTTGAGTCCAAGTAAGAGAAGATATCATCAAGTAAAAAAATTAGTTTTTCCGTTTTAGAGGTTTTTATAAATTCTATAAATGAAAGGATTATAGAAATTATAATCAATTTTTGCTCGCCTGTAGAAAAGTTTTTGACTTCCTTTCTCTTTTTCAGATCGTAAATTACTAAGTCTGTTTTATTAGCACTAAAATTTGTTCTACCGGAAATAGAATCTTTAAACCTATTTTCTTTTAGCTTTTGGATAAAAATTTCTTCTACAAACAACGCAGGTTTTTCAAGTAATACTTTATCGAGAGTACCATTCAATTCAAGAATGAGTGACTCGGTTTTATCGTTTATTACTTTTAACCTCTTGTTAAGTGATTTCAAAAAGGTTCTTCTTGAGTCACAAATAATAAGTCCAGAATAACAAATTTTTTGTTCGATAATATCCAGCCATTTTTCATGATTTTTAAAGTTTTTATTTTTTAAAATTTTTAACCTTTCTTTTTTCAACTTTCGATATTCTTGTAACCTTTCTGAATATGATTTATCTACTGAGCTTACCATCATATCGACAAACGCCCTTCTTTCCATTGGAGTATCTTGTAATAAATGAGACATTCTAGGGACAACCCAAAAAAACCTGATCTTATTGTTTAGATTCGAAGTATTAGTCCTCATACTATCAATCTTAATTATCTTAATTAAGTCCTCTCCTTTTTTTTTAAGCCCCAAGCCCACAGAATAAATATCAGAATCTAACTTGATTTGAAAATTTGCACCAAATAATTCCAATGGTCCGAGATGGTTTTCATAAATTAAATCTGAGAGATTTGCGTTTCTGAAACCTCCATTTGAATTTAAAAGAGAAATAGATTCTAAAATATTGGTCTTACCAGACCCGTTCTTTCCGTATATAACAATAATATCCTTCTTAGGAATTATACTTAGTTCTCTGTGATTTCTGTAGTTCCTTAATTTTAGATTAGTAATTCTTACTGAATTATTCATTAACTAGTTTTATGCTCTCATTTGCATAATTAGAAACAATGCGTTCTTAAACGATTCGCTAGTCAACACAGTTGGTGAGGTATTTTTTGAGAAATTAAAACTTACTGGACCGTCCTTAATTAAAGAAAGAACATCTAAAATATACCTTGAGTTAAAATTAATATTTATTTCAGGTCCATTATACTGAACTTCGATTGACTCGGTTCCGCTTGATTTATCACTACCAGATGAACTTACAATGCATAAATTATCCTTTATTTGAAATTTTACTGTCCTGAACTTTTCATTTGAAATTGTTGCCACCCTATCAATTGTCTCACTAAATTTTTGACAATCAACAAGGACAATTTGCTCTTCCTCCTTTGGGATTACACTTTCATAGTCGGGAAAAGATGAGTTGATTAGTTTTGTGATAATAACAATCTGACCGATCGTAACCTTTAATCTATTCTTTGAAAAGTTTAAAGAAACATTTCCACTAACCTCATCTAAAACTTTTGAAATCTCGTAAACAGATTTTTTGGGGATTATTATCCCATCAAAATCAATGTCAGTTTTTTTCTCTAAAACACATTTAGCCAGCCTATGTCCATCAGTTGCTACAGCAGAAATTTGTTCATTACTGACATGAAAAAAAATACCATTCAAGTATTGCCTAGACTCGTCCAGTCCCATACAAAATTTACAATTATTAATTAAGTGCTTTAATGATTTGATATCTAAGTCAATTTCTCTATCTAAATCCTTATTATCCATAACTGGAAAATCGTCAATAGGCATTGTTGGAAAATTAAATTTTGAGTTATTGAAGAGGACTATTGCATTATTTGAACTTTCGTCATGGTTTACAGTTATATTGCAACCATCAGGAGCTTTCCTTATAAGTTCATAAAAAAGCTGAGAGGGAATTGTTATTCCACCTGGCTTTACTAATTTAACATCTAGCTTTTCACTTATCTCTAAAGCTAAATCAGTAGCTGTGAAAATAAGTCTATTTTGATTTGAAGTATCAGTTGTTATTTTAATATTTGAGAGGATCGGAATAGTATTTCTCTTCTCAACAACACTCTGAAAGTGATTTAAACATTCAAGAAGCTTTTTCTTTTCAATAATGAATTCCATATTTTAGGACTCTAACATTCTAATCAATAACTGAACGTCTTCATCAAAGCTTAAGTCCTTACTTCTAAGCTCTTCAACCTTTCTCACCGCGTGGATTACAGTAGTATGGTCTCTATTTCCGAATCTTCGTCCAATTTCAGGTAACGACCTCGATGTCAAATTTTTTGATAAGTACATCGCAACTTGCCTAGGCCTTGCTACCGTTCTAGATCTTCTTGAAGAACTCATATCTGACATTTTAATATTAAAGTGCTGTGAAACCTTTTTTTGTATTTCCTCAATGTTGACTTTCTTTTGTGATGAGCGCAATAAATCTTTTAATAAGTCTTGAACCATATCCAAATTAATTTCCCTACCAACAAGTGAAGAAAATGCGGCCAATCTATTCAGAGCACCTTCAAGCTCTCTCACATTTGACGTTATCTTATGAGCAAGGAACTCTAAAATATTTGGTGCGATTCGAGCTGAAAGCTTTTCTTCTTTTGCTTGAAGTATACCCAATCTAAGTTCGTAACTTAATGGATGAATGTCTGCAACTAATCCCCATCCTAGTCTCGACCGCATACGCTCCTCAATTCCTTCTAGGTCCTGAGGTGATTTATCTGCTGAAATTATTAGCTGTTTATTTTGATCGATTAAGGCGTTAAATGTATGGAAAAACTCTTCTTGGGTTGAATCTTTTCCAGAAATAAACTGAACATCATCTATCATCAAAACATCAACATTTCTGAACTGTTCTTTAAATGCAACAGTATTTTTAAATCTTAAAGCCTTAATGAAGTGATACATAAATTTTTCTGCTGACATATATATTACTCTTCGCAAAGGGTTTCTAGCTTTGATCTCATGTGCAATGGCATGCATTAAATGTGTTTTTCCTAGGCCAACGCCACCATATAAAAATAATGGGTTAAATGGTACATCCTTATTTTCCGAAACTCTACGAGCTGCAGCAAATGCTAATTCATTAGGCTTGCCGACTATGAAATTATTAAAAGTAAATCTACTGTCTAAATCAGAACTGATACTTTTAAAAAGGTCATTTGGTTTTGATTCTATCGAGGCACTATCTTTAGATTTGTTAAGTGTATATCCTGTATGCTTTTTTGATTCATCATCTTTTGTAACAATTATTTCTATATCATCTATTTTCATATTTTGAACTAGCCAATAACTTTTAATAATATCTAGATATTGTTCGGTTATTCTTGTTTTTAGGAAATTACTATTAACGCTTAAAAGGACTTTTTTATCTTGAAAGTTTATTAGTTTAATCTGCTTAATCCAACTTTTAAACTGAGCATCGCCTATTTTTTGTCTAATTCTGGATCTTACTGAAACCCACTGAGCCTGGATCTCTACGAAATCTTGTGATTTAGATTCACTCATACTATTAGCCTTGCTTCCATGGCAATCCAGAAAATTTCCATCCATTAACTTTACCTCTGTGGCTACTACTGTCATGCCCTCCCTCGAACCCTTCTGATAAGTTATAACAATGATTATAACCTTGTGTTGTCAAGAACTCTGCTGCAGATCTTGATCTGGCACCTGACCTACAAATAATTATTAATTTGTTTTCTTTCTCAACTCCAGAATTAACTATCTCATGAAGGAAATTTTCATTCTTTTGCATTATTGGAAATGTTTGCCACTCAACAAAAAGAGCTTTTTTATTAATCTCTGATAGGTCTGGTATCCCAACAAACTGCCATTCTGCTACAGTTCTACAATCTAAAAGGCTACAATCCTTACTAGACTTTAACATTTCCCAGGCTTTTTGAGGAGACAAATCTCCTGCATAATCTAAATCATTCATACATTCACCAACAATCTTTAAGATTAACTAATAAAAATAATCGAATCAATTCAAAAAAAAATAAAGTTTACTTTAGATTTTTTACTTTTTTTGAAAGCCTTGATACAAGCCTAGAAGCAGTATTTTTCTTAAAGACACCCTTTGACATAGCTTTTGATACGTCAGACTCAAAACTCAAAAAATTTATTTTAGCTTCGTCTTTATTTTTAGATTTGATAAGACCAAAGATTTTCTTAATTTTTGTTCTTACTCTTGACTTGATAAATCTGTTAAACTCAGTCTTTTTTTGTGTCTGAAGTATTCTTTTTTTTGCCGACTTAATATTAGCCATAATAGCATTTTTATACTACCATAATTAATATGGTCAAGTACTTATTCAGATTTCTTAGGAGAAATGTTAAATACTACTCTTAAATCCTTACCATCTAACTTATATTCTAATTCAAGAGACTCCTCTGACCTACTAAATTGATTTTTTTTAATCAATCTCCATCCTAAATTGGGTAGAATCTTATTATAAAATTCACTAACCTCGGAGTACTCATATTCACCAATGATTTCTGTTGAGATAAATCTTCCATTTATTTTATCAAACATCACAAGGCTTTCTTCCACATATATCATATTTTTATAGGTAGGAATATCATCGATACCTTTTAGAAACGTTTCACATAAAGAGTTAAATGATACTAATATAAGAGTTAAAAAAATTGTTTTTTTCATTTCTGACACTTTACACAAAAAAATGTAGATCTTCCATTTTGAAAAATTTTTTTTATATTTATATTCTTTTTACAACGTATACATGCCATCCCATTCCTATCATAAACTTTAAGCTTATTCTTGAAATAACCAATTTTATCGTCTGAAATGTTGAAGTCTTTTATTGTGGTGCCCCCCTTTTTTATTGCCTGATTAAGAATTTTTTTCGTAGATTTCAAAATTTTTTTATATTCTTCTAACTTGAGATTAGTAAAATTCTTCTCGGGATGTATACCTGAGTCAAACAATATTTCTGAGCAGTAAATATTTCCCAAACCAGCAACATTATTCTGATTCATTAAAAAGCTTTTTACTGAAACTTTCTTTGATCTATTTTCTTCGAGGTAAGATATATTAAAATTCTCTGACAAAGGCTCCGGCCCAATTTTTTTTAAATGAGAACAGGTAAAAACTTCAGAGGCTTTATACAATTTGATAAAACCAAACTTTCTTATGTCGCTAAAGATTATTTGTTTATTTTTAATTCCTATAACTAGATGATCATGCTTTCTCTTTATATTTTTTCTGGATATTCTAAAACAACCCGTCATTCCAAGGTGACATAGAATTGCAAAATTATTGTTTAATAAAAATATTAAATACTTACCTCGTCTCATTATTTTTGATATTCTAGAGTTAATTAAAGTTTTACAGATTTGTGGAGATATCTCATAACGAAGCTTTTTGTTTTCGATTTTAACCCATAAAACTGTACTTTTAAGAAGGTGTATATCTAAAAAATTTTTAACGGTTTCTACTTCAGGTAACTCTGGCATGAATTCAAGTCTAATAAATAAATTAAAAAATATAAGTGAAAAAGAAAAACAATTTTTAGTTCAAAAAATATTTTCTAAAGTTTCATCGAAATATGATCTAATGAATGATGTGATGAGTTTGGGTCTTCACAGAACCTGGAAAAGTTATTTCGTAGATTTAATTGAAATCAGCCCTAAAACTAATGTTCTTGATCTTGCCTCTGGTTCCGGAGACATTATAAAGTTACTTAATAAAAAAACATCTGCTAACTTTTTTTCTCTTGATGCAAATAAGGAGATGCAAGCACAAGCCAAAAAAAAAATTAACCATAAAAATGTAAAGTTTATAAACGCATTTGCAGAGAAATTACCTTTTGAAAGTAAATATTTTGATGTTGTCACAGTAAGTTTTGGAATGAGGAATTTTTCAAATATTAAAAAGTCGTTGAGTGAAGTCTTCAGAGTTTTGAAAGATTCTGGAACTTTTTATTGTTTAGAATTTAGTCAAATTAATAATAAAATATTAAATAATTTCTATCAATTATATAGTAAGATTATAC
>ERZ802830.3983-NODE-3983-length-12088-cov-8.9621_pt1 | contig 12088 bp, 10 predicted proteins | sample MGYA00345654_ERZ802830 | MGnify/ENA primary metagenome ERZ802830 (study PRJEB30503, sample SAMEA104212375) | marine metagenome | biome: Westerlies Biome; feature: [SRF] surface water layer (ENVO:00010504) within the epipelagic zone...; material: water... | reverse complement strand
CCAGATACTGGTTGCCCATGGGACATTGAACAAGACCATCAATCTATCGCCGAATGTCTTGTCGACGAGTGTTGTGAGCTTTTGCAGACGATCGACCGTCTCGACCTGGATCATATGCAAGAAGAGTTGGGTGATGTACTTCTTCAGGTTGTCATGCACACTCAGATGGCCCAGGAGGCTGGGCATTTCGACTTCGAGAGCGTCTGTCATGTGGTCAATGAAAAATTGATACGTCGTCACCCTCATGTCTTTGGAAAGGATAGCCTCAGTTCCTCGGAAGCTGTACTCGCGCAGTGGGATGAGATTAAGTCAGCCGAGCGTAAGCGTGGCCCCACACAATCTGGTATATTTAAGGATTTGCCCAGGCAGCTGCCTGCACTGATGTTTGCAAAGGATGTTTATAAGCAGATTCAAAAGCTGGAATTGCCCGTCGAGGCAATCATTGATCAGAAGGCAATTGATGCCGTTTCAGCCACTTTGGATGAGGTAACTCTTGGTAAACAGCTCTTCGAGATCGCTGCGTCCTGTCGTGCCAAGGGGATCGATCCAGAGTCGGCTTTACGGCGCTATACGCAAAAGCTTGTCGATAGTTTAGAGGAGGCTTGAATTGTGCCGTAAACTCATAACCACTATTTTGCCGTATCTAGGATGAGTTCCCTAGGGTATTGGTCGTTACAAATTGGAATACTAGGCTAACAACGCGTTTTATAGCGGGTGATCTGGCTCTTCAGGTCGTATCTAGTATACGCCGGTAGTATTTGTTTCTAAGGACTCAACTTTCACGCGAATGGTTAATTGGCTGCCACCTCCGCCAAAATAGGAGCCTATAACAGGCGCAACATCTCGGTAGTCTCTCCCATATGCGAGTACGACGTAAGTGTCGTCGACTACTTTACGGTTGGTAGGGTCCAATCCGACCCAACCATGCTGTCCCAAATAAACTTCGACCCATGCATGCGAAGCTTCAGATCCTCGTAAGTTCTGATCGCGGGTAGAATCAAAAAAATAGCCGCTAACGTAACGGGCAGGTATTCCTAGGCTACGGCAATAGGCGGTCATTGCATGAGCAAAATCCTGACAGACACCGATACGACCTTTAATCACTTCGCTAGCACGTGTTGTGACTTGGGTGGCTCCTGAAGCATAGGTGAAGTCTGAGTAGATAAAGTCCATGAGCGCGGAGCACGTTTGGAATACATCAGTGGAGTTCGCTTGTATGTCTAATGCCTCACGCCAGATATGCGGGGTCTTTTCGACAAAAGAGCTGTCTTGTAGATAGGTGTGGCAGGTATCGTGTTGGGAGCATTTTTTCACTTCAATGTGTGCATAGCCATAGGGCAGTGAATCGATTTCAAATGGCTTTTTGGTCTTTACCGTGAAGCGACTATCAATGGTCAGTTGCTGGTGCGGCTGAGGGATGTTAAATCGATGAACCCGATTGAAATTTAGATCTGTGTAACGAGTCAGGCGTGTTGCTGGGAGAACACTAATGAAGTTCGTTTCGACCTCTTGGTATGGAGTCAGCTTCGGGCTCAAGCGGACTTCATTACTATTATTAATGACAGCATTCGCATATGCATATTCAGTACGGTGATAAACTTTAAGTCGCATCTTACTGACTATTGTTGCTGTTGTCGCTGATGGTCATTTTGCCGCCGTCGAGTCTCGCTGTTTGTGTTGCTGCGGATTTCCAAAGGCAATAGAATATAGGTATCAAACACTTGTTGCCCGATTTCATTAAATTGTTTTTGTAGTGAGTCTATATAATCATGGTAACCTACTTGTAATATATTCAAAGAGCTTGAAAAATTAAGCTGCGCGAGTGTGCTGCCAGTTATGCGCTCAGCCTCATTAGTATAGCTGCCAATTGGACTACCAGATACAGTATGGAGGTGATAGTCTAACTGTTGAATGCAAAAGCGTACCGATCGCGGAAAAGATGCTGAAAAAAGAAGGAAGTTCATGGCATTATCCAAGCTAATTCCGCTACGATACTCTGCTTGAAATGCGTTGAATGCGGAGCAAGATTTTAGTGCTGAAGCAAGCTTAGCGCGCGGAGCTATGCCTTGGTAATAGGCGAGCATGTCGAGGACACGCGTGGTTTTATCCGCACGTTCGATCAACTTGCCAATTTGCATGAAGTGCCAGCCTTCATCATGGAGCACAGTGGCATGTATTAAGCCAGATAAAAGCATGCAGAACTCGATGGTGCGGCGGTGGAAGGTTTCTGGCTGATTTTGCCATAGCTCCACTGCATTTTCGGAACGAATGAATAAATGGAAACGATTCAGATCACGCCAAATTTCTTCAGAAATTTGATCCCGAACCATTCTAGCATTTTCCCTTGCGTGGGCGACGCACTCACGGATCGAATCTGGATTATCCTCCGAGAACGAAATAAACATGCCCACATCTTGCTCCTTTGATTCCCTGAATATTTTTTCAGTACAAGTCGTGTAGAGTAATGGTCGCCATGGGTCTGGATCGATGCTGTCGAGTGACTCGTAGCGATTCACTTCAACTAAGCGTGCAAGATTTTCGGCGCGTTCCAAATATCTGCTAAGCCAATATAAACTGTTAGCTACTCTTGAAAGCATCGCATTATTTAAGATTAATCATTTAGCACCCAAGTATCTTTACTCCCGCCACCCTGAGAAGAGTTTACGATAAGAGAGCCTTTATTAAGGGCGACACGAGTGAGACCACCTGAAATAATCTCAATGGAGTCACCGTAGAGAACAAATGGGCGCAAATCAACGTGCCGACCTTCGATGCTTAAATCTTCGCAAATTGTGGGATGTCGAGACAGTGATATTACAGGCTGTGCAATAAAGTTGCGCGGCTCACTTTCTATTTTTTTTGCGAAATCTTGGAGTTCTTTTTTAGTTGCGCACGGACCCATCAACATACCATAGCCACCAGATTCATTTGCTGACTTCACCACAAGTGAGTCGAGATGACTCAGTATATAGCTGCGATCTTTTTCACGCCAAGCGAGGTAGGTAGGCACATTTTGTAAAATAGGATCTTGATCTAGGTAGTATTTTATAATTTCGGGGACATAGGCATATATCACCTTGTCGTCGGCGACCCCCGTCCCAACTGCATTAGCCAGAGCAACATTACCCTTCGTGTATGCTTCCATTAAACCGGCAACGCCAAGCATCGAATCATCACGGAAACACAACGGATCGAGAAAGTCATCGTCTAAGCGGCGATAAATTACATCGACTTGTTCTAGCCCTTTGGTGGTGCGCATATAAACATAAGCATCGAGGACTATAAGATCGCGACCTTCGACAATCTCGATGCCCATTTTACGAGCTAGGAAAGTGTGCTCAAAGTAAGCGCTGTTGTAGGCGCCCGGTGTCAGTAAGACACAGACCGGACCATGTCCTTGACGCGGTGAGAGATGCTGTAAAGTCTTCAGCAGCAAATCTGGATAGTTGTCGACTGGCTTGACCTTGTATTGACTGTACAAGTTGGGAAAAGCGCGCTTCATCGCTTCTCGATTTTCTAGCAAGTAGGATACTCCAGATGGGCAGCGCGCATTGTCCTCTAGGCAGAGGTAATTTCCCTTATCATCGCGAATCAAATCAGTGCCACAAATTTGAATGTAAATATCTCTCGAGACTTTGACTCCCTGCATTTCAGGGCGATAATGTGCTGCGGTTTTAACTACAGATTCTGGAATCACCTGATCTTTGATTATTTGACCTTCGTGGTAGATGTCGTGGAGGAAAAGATTGAGCGCTATCAGGCGTTGTGTCAGCCCTTCCTCAATCAATTGCCACTCTTTACGGGGAATAATCCGCGGAATTAAATCAAATGGAAAAATTCTTTCGGTGCCCTGATTGTCCCCATAGACCGTGAAAGTGATTCCTTCTTCTAAAAAGGTATTTTCAATCAGACGCTGTTTGTTACTCAAAGATGCCACATTATAATTGGCGTAGTGCTCGAGTAGGCATTCGTAGTGAGGGAAAGTTTTTCTCGAAGTATGACTAAACATCTCGTCGAAGAATTCACCCTTAACATAATGATTAAACACACAGCGCAATTAGCACATGCCGTGCCATTGATAAGGTCAGCGTACGAATTCCCGCTTGCTCCGGTTAGGGCAATCGATACTATTTTGACATGCCCCTAAGGAAATCGCAGGCCGTCCAGAGGGTGGAACCAGAGGTTAATGCCGTAAATTTACAAGCTTTAAGAGGCTTGAATTGATTTTTGTTGAAGCATGGATTTTTTAAGCGCTAACGGTCAGATCGTTCCTGTCGAGATACGTCGCCGAAAGAATACCCGGCATCTTCGACTCACCCTAGGTCATAAAAATCAGATTGTGGCCTCCGTACCTTGGCATACCAGTGAACGTACAGTGGGTAAATTCATGGAAAAGCAAAAGTTTTGGCTGGACGCGCAACTCTCGAAAGCACCCCCTATTTACACTTTGAGTGAGTGGTTGAACCTGCATCCTCTAATTACTGCGAGTGGTGATGTCTTTGAAGTTAGAATCGAGGCGACAGAGCTTTGTCAGGCAAGTTATACTTTTGATCAGGGTGGGGCTATGCTCGTTCTTCGCTTGCCGGAGGTGGATGAAGCATCGCTAGTCAAACTGCTGCGCCGTTTTGCTAAAGATGCACTCACTTGTCGCGTGGCTTACCATGCTAAACGTTTCGGGCTGAGTTACCGTGAACTCTCGGTACGTGATCAATCGAGCCGTTGGGGATCTTGTTCAGCACGTCGAGCTATTTCCCTGAATTGGCGCCTCGTATTACTGCGACCCGAGTTACAGGACTATATTATACTTCACGAGTTAGCTCACCTGTCTGAAATGAACCACGGCAAGGACTTCTGGATGCTGCTTGATCAGTATGATCCGGACCGTATAACGCACGAAGCAGCCATCGATAAAATCAGTGCCGAACTGATGCGTATTGCACGTCTTTGAGACGCACTTTTCTCTAAGGCCACTTTATAAGGTCTTCGCACTAGTTTAGAGACGGGTTTGTTGCATCTTAGCCTTGCGCTATAGGGTTTATACACTACTTTTTAGATATATAGTAGCCGATCTAGACATTTTTAATGAAACCAAGCGACAGCCAAGACTTACCATTCAGTGCATTTATTTTAGCGCTTTTTTTAGGTGTTTTTTCATCCCTTGCGATCGCGACAGGTTTGATCGTAATCGATGCTCCGGCATGGGCAACATACCTTTTTGCAGCCCTAGGCGGCGTCACGGCTGCTAGCTTCGTTTGGATTGAACGCAGTTTGGTTTTTCAAATTAAAGAAAAAGAGTTCATGCTGGGTATCGAAGTTACCAGGCTACAGGAGTTTCAGGATCGCCTCTATTCACATTCGATGGCTTGCCTCGTGCGCTTCGATGCGGGCACTCTCATCATTGACCGAGCTAGCCCTGGGTTTATTAAGTTGTTACGAATGCCAATGGAATCAGAATTGCGTGGTCAGAGTCTCGAGGTGTTGCTCGGCCTGAATACCCTTAAGCTGGAGTCCGTGGTCGAATTGATTAAGCAGGGTGAAGCTTCGGGTAAGGAACCCAAGCTCGAGCTCATGAGTGCTGAGGGTTTTTCTACGAATGCTGTTATCAGCGGGCAATATTTTCCAGATGATCATGTTGTGGAAGCAGCCTTTTTTGTGCATCCAGTCAATAATGCTGAACGAATGGCGGAATTAGGGGCTGCTCAAAAGGATCTTGAACGCTTTCGCAAAGGTATGTTTCGCCGTGAGACGCGCATTTTAGAGCTGAAAGAAGAGGTGAATGAAGTCCGTCGCGAGGCGGGACTACCTACTCGTTATCAAAAAGTTTAATATTTGAATGTCATTCTTCGTCAATCACCTAGTAGAACGTGTACACTTTTAAAAATATCCAGGAACGTTTCGCATGAGTAAGCGTAAGCGAAGTATATCACGAATGGTCTACGTCTATGCGGCGCTCGCCATCATAGCCGTCGTCGTAGTTGTGGTTGGATGGATGGCGTCTGATCAATTTGGCCAGTACATTGAGGAGAGGACTCAACTTATTGAGCAGGTAAATACGATGATCTCCAACATTGACTTTAATCCAATCGAGCAGATTGAGGAGATCGAGTTTATACGTGAAGAGCGCTCCAAGATTCAGCAGCAAGAGTTTTTCCGTAGTGCGCTGCTGGCGATCTCTGTCCTTCTTTTCGGAGTCACTTTGCCTATCTTAGCTACCCGTTATTTTGTGCAACGCCTACAAGCAAATCTTGATTTACTAAACGATTATCTTTCCAACATCGGTAGGGGTACTTCGGCACTTATGCCACAGACTTTCGAATTCAAAGAATTTGATGATATATCAGAAACCTTACGCCAAGTCACTAGAGATCACGGCGAAACAGAGCAACGTTGGAAGCGTGCGGAAATAGAGCTAATTTCAACGAATTCAGATCTGATTGATCAAGCAAGCGAACTGACGAAAGGGCGTAAATTTGCACTTAGCATGATGGAAGATGCTGATAATGCCAGAGAAGAGCTAGAGGTGACCAACGAAAGGCTGAATCAAATGATCGAACAGGCCACACGATCGACTCACGAAGCGGACAGTGCGAACCGTGCAAAAAGTGACTTCCTTGCTACGATAAGCCACGAAATTCGTACCCCACTCAACGGAATAATTGGTTTCGTTGATATGCTTGATGATACTACGCTGAACGAGGAGCAAGATGATTTTCTTATCAGAATTAAAAGCAGTAGCGAGGCGCTTATGTCGCTTATTAATGATGTACTCGACTTTTCTAAAGTCGAATCTGGTCACCTAAACCTAGAGTTACGCGACTTCTCGATCATAGCCATGATCAATGGTTTGAATACAATGTTCATGTCTCAAGCAACGGAGAAGGGTTTGAGTTTAAAAATTAGCGTAGATGATGATGTTCCTCGAGAAATTAGAGGTGATGAAACCAGATTAAGACAGATTCTTTTGAACCTGCTTTCGAATGCAATTAAGTTTACTAAGTCAGGAGAGGTCTCTTTGCATGTGAGTACGCATAGCATCGATCCAGAATGTAATTTTGCGGAGCTGGAATTTGAGGTGCGGGATACTGGTATTGGAATGTCGCGCGAAGAGATGTCGCGCCTCTTCATGCCATTCTCGCAAGGCGATAGTTCGACGACTCGTAAATATGGAGGTACCGGCCTTGGGCTAGCCATTTGTAAGAGTCTGAGTGAAGCTATGGGCGGTAAAGTTTGGGCGACCAGCCTGCTCCGCGAAGGCTCTAGTTTTTTTAGTCGAGTCCGGGTTGATGTTGTCGAAATGAGAGATAATCGTTCCCTGTCGTCCGAATTTGAAAAACAGAAAGTGATTTCTCCCGGATCAATAAACAATAAAGTGGAATCCGATAAGCCCGCAGATTCCTTGCCTCTTAAGATAGCCGTCGCTGAAGATAATATGGCTAATCAACGGGTGATTATGATCATGCTTCGTCGCCTCGGTTGGGAATCTGAATTTGCTGAAAACGGTCGAGAGCTTTTAGACTTGGTTCGTAATAAAGATTACGACCTTATTTTTATGGATGTACAGATGCCCCTAATGGATGGCCTTGAAGCCACACGTCGACTGCGGGCGGGCGATGCTGGTGAGGGAGTCAAAGATGTTAAAATCATCGCTCTTACGGCAAATGCCCTTTTTGGCGACGAAGCCCGCTGTCTTGAAAGTGGAATGAATGCCTATATGACTAAACCACTCAAGTTAAACACCCTTAAGCAAGCCATACTGACGCTCTGCGATAAGTAAGGGGGATGGGTTGTTTACCGAAAATACTTAGCTTTTTTCTGAGAAATGTTAAGTTCTTAGGACTGGGCAATAAACAGATAATGCGTGGCGTAATGCTTGCAAATATTCGCTAAGATCAGTTCGCCTTTGATATGGAATTAACGCCAATAGGGGTTCAAGCCGCTTGCTCCGTTAGCTATCTGTTTGAGCTTCAATTTTGAAACTGAGAATAAGATAGAGAATTGTGCCAGCAACGATGCCGCAGTCGGCAATGTTAAACGAAGGGTAGCGACCAGTCGGCATAAGCCAGGGAATCGAAAAAGGGAAATGAAAGTCCAGGAAGTCGATGACGTGGCCATGGACTAGGCGGTCGGCCATATTACCCAAAATTCCTCCAGCGAGTAGACCGAATGTATACTGCATCGACTTGCGATGTAGCTCCAGGGTATGTCGCAGTAAGTAGATCACAAAAAGCGCGATCAAAGCAAAGGCTGCGAGTATCCCACCGTAACCAGAAAGTATGCCCCAGGCCGCGCCTTCATTTCCGATGTGCACAATATAGAAAAAATCATCGATCACCGCGATCGAATCAGGTGGGTAATAACTGTCCAAATCCAGATTGCAGAAAATCCACGCCTTTGTGATTTGGTCGAGAGCGAAAACTAAAAAAGCCGCCACGAAAAGTATTCGATAACGCGCGATTTTGGAAGTGATTGTAGACTGCATGATTTTAAAATATGGTATGAAACAATTTTTAGCTTGTGCCTGTATTATCAAAGCTAAGCTTATTCTGGCATGTCGCGGAAGAATATACCAGTCTTGCCGACCCCTCCTATGTATTCACAGTTAAGTTTCTTAGGAATATCATTGCAGTAATTTTTAATCACTTCGCGGTCTGCTTCAAAGCGAATTTTGATCAAACCGTTCTTAAGGAGCGCTCTATCAATCTCTTTAGATGCGGTTACACTGAGGCCATTTTTGCCAATATGAAGGTGTGGTTTGAGTCGCTGGCCTATGCCGCGGAGTTCTTTTTTCTCTGCACCTGTAAGTGGATCATTTTCCATGATTGGTTTGTTAAGCATCAAGATTGTGCTAAGCAAGTAATAAGCTTTAGCAGTTTAGCTAGTAGTAATTAATGAAGACAGTTGCTTTGCTAGGATAAGAGGATCACAAATGTTACTTAAATTCACACTATCAGTGTCCTTCACCAAGCCTAGGCTTAACAACGTGGCCCTTACAAAAAAATCCAACTCACAACTCGCTATTTTTTATTGATGCAAAAACCTATTGAAGTCCTCAAGGAGTACATTCGTTTCCCCTCTGTATCGACGGATCCTGCCTATGCTGAAGGTATGCTTGGTGCGCGTAGGTTTGCCACTGGCTTATTAGAGCAATTAGGATTTACCGTCGAAGTCGTCGAGACGGATTTGCATCCTATTCTATTTGCCGATCGCATTGGTAACCCTGCTTGGCCCCATGTAGTAATATATGGTCACTATGATGTACAGCCTGCTGATCCCTTCGGTCTATGGGCAGATAATCCCTTCGACCCGACTGAGCGCGATGATCGGCTTTATGGACGAGGTGCCGCTGACAACAAGGGGCCGACGATCGTTCACATGGCTGCGCTCTCCCGAGTTTTGGCGGCGAATCCCGACCTGCCGCTCAATATTACATATGTGATAGAAGGGGAAGAGGAAATTGGTAGTCCGAGTATGCCAAAGTTTTTCGATCAGTATGCTGAGCGTCTCTCAAAGGCTGATTTCATGCTCGTCTCTGACACGGGTAGTCCAAATAGCGAGCAGATCGTGATCACGACGGCACTTCGCGGATTGGTTGACCTCGAAATTAAGTTAAGGGGTTCCAAAAGTGATCTGCATTCAGGTATCCATGGGGGTGCTGTTTATAATCCGAATCAAGCTTTGATGGAGATCTGCGCCTCTTTGCATAAGCCTGACGGTAGCGTCAACATTCCTGGCTTCTACGACGATGTCGTGCCAGTCCTTGAATGGGAGCGCGAGGAATTAAAGCGTTATCCAGAGACGGTTGAGAGCTATCGTGCATTGCTCGACGTGCCCGCGTTTTACCCTGCCAACGGACTCAACCCACTCGAAGCTGTTCGATTCGGACCCACTTTAGAGTTTAATGGTATCGGTGGTGGCTACCAAGGTGAGGGATCTAAGACCGTCATCCCTAGTGAGGCATTTGCCAAGATTACTTGCCGCCTTGTTGCTAATCAAGATCCTATCAAAATCCAAGCAAAGATCATCGATACAATTAAAGAGCGTTGTCCCGAAGGGGTCACTCTGACTGTGCGCGAAGGGGGTATCGCTGAGGCCTATCTCGTCGTGCCACCCGATCGTTCGAACACACCAGATGATCAGCCTGCTTCGCTTGCCCGAGCTTTTAAGGCCGCAGATTCTGCGATCGGTTCACAGTTCGGAAAACCCCCGATCTATCTACGTGAAGGAGGTAGTATTCCTGTGATCGCTGATTTTAAAAAGCGTGCCGGCCTTGATGCGTTGATGATCGGGCTTTTTACGCCCATCGATAATCTCCATGCACCTGACGAGAGCTTCAGTTTACCGCTGATGGAAAATGCGATCTCGGCTTTCGAGGAGATCATCCAAGAAATCGCCACTGGAAAATAAATTCTTTGCCAAAACTGTAACTGTTGGATCAATCAACAATAGCTAGTCACAATTTTTTGTGTAAATCATTAATTGTCGTCAATTACCCATTTACATTGTTTGTACAGGCTTAATGAAATCGCTGGAATCATCCCAACCCATTGGCCTTTATTGTCACGTGCCTTTCTGCGCTTCGACCTGTGACTTTTGCGCTTTTTACCAAGAGAAGCCACGCCGTTACGACCTAGATCTTTACCTCCAAGCGATGGATCTGGAATTTGCCCAGTTGCCTCGAAATCGGGTCGTCGATACCGTATTTTGGGGTGGGGGGACTCCAGGCTTACTTTGTGCCAAGGATTTAGGTAGGCTCGGACGTTCGCTCTTAAAAAATCTATCGAAGCCACCTGTAGAATGGACAGTCGAAATGGCACCCTCGACCGTCAAAAGCGACAAGCTGAAAGTCCTCCGCGAACTAGGGGTGACCCGGATCTCGATGGGCGTGCAGAGTTTTAATCCTAAGCTGTTGGAATCGCTTGGGCGCTTGCATAGTCCAAAGCAAGTTTACACCGCTTGGGAGCGTGTGGAGGCTGCAGGCTTCCCGCAGACCAATCTTGACCTGATGTTCGCCATACCTGGGCAGAGCATCGAGCAATGGGAGGCCGACATCCGCGAAGCTACGCGTCTTGGGCCCTCGCACCTATCCACGTATTGCCTAACTTTCGAGGAGGATACGGCACTCTATGTCAAACTCTCGGAGGGCAAGGTATCCATCGATGAGGAAAAAGAGCTGCGTTTCTATGAGCGCGGCTGGGAGCTGCTCGCCGAGTTGGGTTATACGCAATACGAGATTTCTAATTTTGCTAAGTCGGATGCTGAGTGTCGCCACAATATGAATACCTGGCGTATGCACGAGTGGATCGGGTGTGGCCCCTCAGCTGCTAGTCAGTACAATGGCGAGCGCTATCAACGGCCAGCAAACCTCGAAGAGTGGTGTCTTGGTATGGAGTCTGCAACATCGCCGAAAACTGAGCGTATTGCTTTGGACGACAATCTCTTGCTCGCGGATGCGGTAATCTTCGGCTTGCGCATGAACCGCGGGGTTGATTTAAAGTCACTCAATTTACGATTTGCTCATGCCACTAATCGTATCGATCTGGAAACGAAATTAAAGTTTTTTGAGAAACGAGCTCTCTTGAAATCAAAAAACACCCATTATGCTTTAACGCATCAAGGCCGTCTTCTTTGCGACTCGATGGGAAGTGATTTGCTAGATGTCTAGTCCAGAGGATATTTTTTGTGAATCTACGCTGGGACTGTATGCGCATCTGCCTTCGGGCGCGTCAGTAACTTAGGGGCGCTCGCAAGCGAACACAGCATGGTTGTTTAGTCGTAACGCCGCCTAAGATTTGTCGGCAAGATGCCGAGCTCTTCGCGATATTTGGCCACAGTGCGACGGGCAATCTTAATGTCCTTTACTTTGAGCTGATCGACGATGCTTTGGTCGCTAAATGGCTTGGCTGGTTTTTCATCATCAATGATATGGCTGATCATATCCTTGATTGTTTTGTTAGAGATAGATTCGCCGTTACCAGCCTTGTAGCCAGGTGTGAAGAAGTACTTAAATGCAAACACACCATGTGGAGTGCGTATGTATTTATTGGCGATAGCACGACTTACAGTGGTCTCATGCACGCCAACCGTCTCG
>ERZ802830.3982-NODE-3982-length-12089-cov-8.2168_pt1 | contig 12089 bp, 12 predicted proteins | sample MGYA00345654_ERZ802830 | MGnify/ENA primary metagenome ERZ802830 (study PRJEB30503, sample SAMEA104212375) | marine metagenome | biome: Westerlies Biome; feature: [SRF] surface water layer (ENVO:00010504) within the epipelagic zone...; material: water... | reverse complement strand
ATAGAGACTGAAACTGGAGAAGGAAAAGCCAAATTAAGCAAACTAATTGCACCCATCATCTTCGCACCCACTGCTGCAGAAGCAACTTTTACGAGCGCTACATGGTCTAAGCCTTCTCTATTCAAACTATTCTCTATTGCGAGCGCTCCCTGAACTTCATGCGCCAATACCATGAAATTTAAAATTTCTTTAAAAGATAACTCGATATCTTTATGCATTTTTAAATAATCTGTTAAAGACAAAACAATCGATATGTTATCTGATGGATGTCCCCACTCTTTTGCCAGCCAGGTATCATTAAAATCTAACCATCTAATCAAAGCGCCATTCAAAAAGGTAGCGTCAACTGCATTCGTCTTAATATTGGTTCCAATCACTCTCACTGAGCCGGATGAATTCTTGATATATTCAAGCTGTGTAAATTTTTTAGCTTGATCATGGTCAAGAGCCATTAGTGCACAAGCAATGCTGTCAAAAAAACAGGTTTTTGCTTCTATTAGTGAAGATTCATTAGCCTGATAGTTCTGAACATAATCAGAAATTTTTTCTATTATTGGATCAAACTTTGGCATTATCTAGATTCAATATCAATCCAGCTTCTATCACCTGGACCAATATAATCTGCACTTGGTCTAATTATTCTATTGTTGCCTCTTTGCTCAAAAGTGTGTGCTGACCAACCAACTATTCTTGCTATTGCAAAGAGTGGTGTAAAAAGTTTTGTCGGGATACCAAGATAATGGTATGCCGGTGCATGAAAAAAGTCTGTATTAGGAAATAAGCCTTTTTTCTCTTTTAAATAAGCCTCCATTATGACTGCTGAGTCGTGTAGCTTTTTATCTTTATGATCTTTACTCAACTCTGAGGAATATTCTTTAATAATGTCACTTCTAGGGTCCTTGATAGAGTAAACAGCATGACCAAATCCCATTATTTTTTCTTTATTTTCAAGTTTTTTATCAACAAAGGTTTTGACTTCATCAACGGACTCAATTTCTTCAAGCATTTTCATTGCTTCTTCATTAGCACCGCCATGAAGTGGTCCTCTTAAACTTCCAACAGCTGCTGTAAGACAAGAGTGAAGATCAGAAAGTGTTGATGCACAAACCCTGCCTGTAAAAGTGGAGGCATTAAACTCATGCTCTGCATAAAGAGTAAGTGACACATCTAAAGTCTTCTTATGTAGGTCCTGTATGTCTTCTTGTCTAAGTAATTTTAAAAAATGAGCTGCCACAGATTTTTCACCTGTCTCTTGATTAATCCTTACCCCTTCATGTGAGTACTTATACCAATAGACAATGGCAGTGGTTGTTACCCCGAGAAGTCTTTTTGAAACTGAGAGCTGATCATCAAATGTTTTTTCTGGCTCTATAACTCCCATATAAGAAATTATTGTTCTCACAACTTCCATTGGATGAGCTTCTGCAGGTATGGATTCAACAACATTAACCAAAGACTTTGGCATTGTTCGTAGTTCTAAAAGTTCATTCTCAAATTGTTCTAAATTACCCTTATTAGGAAGCTCACCTAATAAAAGTAAGTAAGCAACTTCTTCAAAACTTGCATGGCTAGCTAAATCTTCAATGCTGAAACCTAAGTACCTTAGACTTCCCTCTTGTTCAACTGTTGATAATGAAGTTTGTCCTGCTGATTGACCTCTTAAGCCAGCACCTTGTAACTTTTTCATGATTTAATCTCGTAAAAATTGATTCCTCTTTTAATTATTTCTCGACCTTGAGATTTACGCCATCTATTAGTGTCTCTTAAACTATAAACACAACCACAATATTCTTGTTTATAAAACTGCTCTTTTTTTGAAATTTCTAACATTCGAGACGAGCCACCTTGTTTGCGCCAGTTGAAATCCCAATAATGGACATCATTATAGCGATTTGCAGCTTTTAAACCAGCGGTATCTATCTGATTTAAGTCTTTCCATCTTGATATACCTAAAGTAGTGGCAAAAACATCAAAACCATTTTCGTGTGCGTATAGTGCTGATCTCTCAAATCTCATATCAAAACAAACTGTGCACCTCTCACCTCTTTCAGGCGCATCTTCTAAACCCTTTACCCTTTCAAACCAATTATCTTTATCGTAATCAGCGTCCACAAAATCAAAACCCAATTTTTCAGCAAATCTAATATTCTCATCTTTTCTAATTTCGTATTCCTCTTTTGGATGAATATTGGGGTTATAAAAATAGATTGTTGTAGGAATCTCTGATGCAGCTATTGCTTCCATTATTTCTCCTGCACAAGGAGCACAACAACTGTGCATCAACAATTTTTTTCCATTGTTTGGTAATGTTAACTTTGGTCGAGAAAAGTTTTCTACAGAAAAATTATTCATTAAGCATGTATTCCTTTAAATCATTATAAGAATTAAAAGAAATTATATCAGGACGTGAGGCCTTAACTTCTGAAGGAGCAAAAATAAACGCACCATTTGATTCATCTATCATTTGAATATCATTATAAGAATCCCCCATACAAAAACATTCAAATTTCATTGCCTGAAATCCTTTGATAACTTGTTTCTTTGGTTCTTCTTGTCTTTTTTTGTAGCCAACAATAAAGTCATTCTCTATGACAAGCTCATGGCAAAGTAATGGGATATTTCCCAATTTCTGCACTACTGGCAAACCTAATTCATAGAATGTATCGGATACAACTACTATTTGATAATCGCTAGATATTGATGAAAGAAATTCTTTTGCACCATTAAAAGGCTGTATAGTTTTGACAAAATTTAAAATTTTTTCATAGCTAATGTTATTTTTATGGAGAGTATCCATTCTTTTAGACATTAGTTCATCAAAGTCAGGTATATCTCTGGTAGTTAAATTAAGTTCATTTACTCCAAAGAAATTGCCAATTTCTTGCCAAATTTCAGGTGCTAATGTGCCTTCAAGATCAGTACAAAGAATTTTCATTTTGAATTATTAATACCATATGGTACATGACCTGTAGAAACGTGACTAGTGGTTTCCAAGCAGTTCTCCGCCAGATCATCAAAAAATATATCAGCAGAAAAGCCTTTTAAGAATTTACCTTTTGCAAGACCACCTAAAAAGAATGTTTCATCAATCCTTATATTTTCTTTTCTTAAAGTATTAATTACTCTTTTATGAGCAGGAGCAGCTCTTGCAGTTACAAGTGCTATTCGAATTGGGCATTTATCTGCAGAGTATTTTGATTGAATGAGATTTAATTTCTTTAAAAAATTATTAAATGGTCCTGGGTTCATTGGTTTTTTTGACGCCCCTTCTTCTTTGAGATATTTTTTTAAACCTTTTTTCTTATAAGTTACTTCAGATTCATCTGAGAAAATTACAGCATCAGCATCAAAGCCAATTCTTAGCTGTTCACTTTCTGATGGTTTATATTTATCAGTAAATATATGTGCTGCAGCTATATTGTTTTCTATAGCCATTTTTACATCTTTAACATCTGCAGAAAGAAATAGATCAATATCAAGAGCATCTACATATGGAAATGGACTTTCTCCGCCAGAAAAAACTGCTCTTGAAATATCTAAGTCGTTTTTTTCAATGGAATTGAAAATTCTTAAGCCAGTATCAGAGCTGTTTCGGGACAGAAGAATGACTTCAACTATTTGTTCTTTTTTATTATTCATTTTGAGTAATTTTTCCACAAGATCAAAAGCTACCCCTTTTTCTAGAGGTTTATTCTCATTCTTTTTTTGATAATTAGAATATTCTTCAATTCCACTTTTTTTGAATATTTCATGGCTTTCCACTAAGTCAAAAAGTGCTCTAGAACTAATTCCTATTTTTAATAAAGACATAATAATTTGTATTTACTTTAATTTACTGTATATAATTACAGTATATGTTAAACCTTACTGCACAACAGATCAAAGTCTTTGATGTTATCAAAGAATCATTACAGAGCAATGGTTATCCACCAACTAGAGCAGAAATAGCAAAAATATTGGATTTTAAATCTGTAAATGCTGCTGAGTCTCATATTAAAGCATTGGTTAAAAAAGGTGTTATAGAAAAGGTGCCAGGTTCATCAAGAGGCATAAAGCTCGTTGAAGAAGTTTCTGGCATACCTCTTATTGGTAGCGTCGCAGCTGGTAGCCCAATCTTAGCTTTCGAAAACGTTGAAAAAACCATTCATTCAAATCCTCTTACAAAATCAGTAGATTTTTTCTTAAGAGTTCAAGGTGAAAGCATGATAGAAGCCGGTATTTTAGATAATGATCTTGTCGGTATTAGAAAAACAAAAAACGTTGAGAATGGTGAAATTATTGTTGCAAGAATAGAAGACGAAGTAACACTCAAAAGGTTTAAGAAAGATAGTAAAGGTATTAGGTTGGTTGCAGAAAATCAAAGTTTTTCAGATATTCAAATAGATGAGCATTCAAATTTCTCTGTAGAGGGAAGAGCTGTTGGTATTATCAGAGAAGATATCTAGTTAGTGGACTACTCTGTCTTCTGGATCTTTTTTCAAGAATGAATCTATCACGTCATCATCAAGAGCATCTACATCAATATCACTATTAAGTGTTTCTATTCCAGACTTAATCATTTCTTTTGCAACATCAAACTCCATCCCGTTTAATAAAGTTTTTACTTCTGCAGAAAATTCAATTTTTACAAGGGGTGCTTCTTTTTGATCTGACCTTCTTAGAACAACTACACCTTCTGAAACTTCGACTAGCTCTAAATATTTGGACATATTTTTATATTAGGTACTTTTAAGAATTATTAAAGTCTTTTTCTTAATCTCTTTGCATTTCTTTCCAATTGCTGCCATCAAAAACATAGAACAACTTCTTTTTCTTGCCTTTGGATTCGGAGGAAAGTGTTTGACTGCTATCTTTTCTATTAAATCTCACCACAAGATCATCTCCATCTGGATCTTTATCAGGTGCGCTAGAAAATATTTGGTGTTTTTCAGGTAGTTTGCTTAAAACAGATTTAACCTCCCCGACTAATGGTGCTCTTGTTTCTCTATTTTTTGGAAATTGTGACGCTGCTAAAAACAAACCTTTCAAACTGTCTCTTAATAAATAAATATCATCACATTTTTGACACTTCAAGTCTGACATTTCAATTGGATCCATAAATACCGGCTTTAATTTTCCATCTTTCATGAGCTGTCTTGTTGCTGTACAAGATTGGCAAGCAAAATATTTACCAAACCTTCCAAGCTTGAGCTCCATTTTTGCATCACATTTATGACAATCTATTAGCTCCTCTTCACCATTCTTAGGTTTTATAAAGTTTCCTTCTTCTAATTTTGTACCTGAACAGATTGGCGAGCTTGAACAAATATGTAACTTTCTTGACTCATCAATTATGTAACCATCCATACTTGAGCCACAAAGATGGCATTTAGTTTTTCCAAAGATACTCTCAGCTTCTTTATCATCATTGTCTGTGAATAATTCATCTGGCAAAACAGAATTAGTATTTTTGCATTGCTCATCACCTTCTTCCATGTATCCTTCACAACCAAGGAACTGACCATTTTGGTTGGTTCTTAGATGCATTTTTCTATCCTTATTGCATACATCGCACTTCACTTCCGTAAGAATTGGCTTATTTCTTTCCATCTCTTCAGTTGCTAATTCTTTTGCTTTATTAAAATCTGTATAAAAGTTTTCTAATAGTTTTTTCCAACTTGCCTTGCCTTCAGCTACCTCATCAAGGCTTTTTTCCATTTCTGCCGTGAATCCATAATCCATGATGTTTTTAAAAGACTTTAATAGTCTGTCAGAAATTAAATTTGCAATTTTAGTTGCATAAAGTCTTTTATTTTCTTTATTTACATAACCTCTATCTTGGATATTGGTAATAATTTCTTGGTATGTTGATGGTCTTCCTATACTTTTTTTCTCTAGCTCTTTAACTAGACTTGCTTCTGAATACCTAGATGGGGGTTTTGTAAAATGTTGGGACTTCTCGACCTTGCTAATTTTTTTCAAAAGGCCCACAGATAAGCTTTCCAAATCATAATCTACATAACCACTATTTTTTCCTGGGGGCATGACTTTATAAAAACCATCAAAACTAATACTGCTGACTGATGTCTCAAAAACTTTTTCAGCTTTTTTTGCCTTTATGCTATTAACAATAATTTCAGGCTGAGGCATCTGAGATGCAACAAACCTTGACCAGATTAGGTTGTAAAGTTTTTTATGGTCTTGGCTTAGAGATAATTCTTCAGCTCTGAATGTAACATCGGTAGGTCTTATGGCTTCGTGAGCCTCCTGAGAGTTTGAGCCTTTTGATGCAAAGTTTTTTGGTGCACTATAAGCCTCGCCATAAGTATCAAGCAGATATTGCTTACAGTTATTCTGAGCGAGCACGCTAATGTTTGGAGAGTCAGTTCTCATGTACGAAATATATCCACCCGTATATAAGTCTTGAGCTAATTTCATAGTTTTTGATAGGCTGAAGCCCAGCATTGAACTAGAAGTCTGTTGTAAAGTTGAAGTAATAAAAGGTGGTTTTACTGGTATTTTTCTTTTTGTTTTTTCATTATCAGTGATTTCAATTTCTGAGCCCTGTAATTCAGCTGCAAGTTTCTCTGCTTCGTCTTTAGAAGTAATTTCAAGATTAGATTTTTTAGTATTTAACTTAAAGGCTATATCTCTTTCATCTTGCCTTAAACTTACCTCTATTTCCCAGTACTCTTTCGGTGAAAAAGCTTTTATCTCTTTCTCTCGCTCTACAACAAGCCGGACAGCAACAGATTGAACTCTACCAGCTGATAATTTTCCATAACTTCCAATCTTCTGCCATAAAAGGCTCGACAAATCATAACCAACTATACGATCTAAGATTCTTCTTGTTTTCTGTGCATCAATAAGACCTTCATCAAGTTTTCCAGCTTTTGTAAAGGCTTCTTGAATTGCGCCTTTAGTAATCTCATTAAACCTTACCCTGCTGTAATTGTATTTTTTTCCTAGAATTTCTTTTAGGTGCCAAGCAATTGCTTCTCCCTCTCTATCCAAGTCAGTTGCTAAAAATATATTTGTAACTCCTTTTGCTGAAGTCTTTAAATCTTTAACAACTTTTTCTTTCCTTGGGTCAATCTCATAAGTTATAGACCAATCATCTAGGTTTATAGCTTTACTCCCTTTAGGCAGTCTTCTCACATGGCCAACACTAGACTTAACGACAAAATCCTTGCCTAGATATTTGCTAATAGTTTTAGCCTTAGAAGGTGACTCAACTATTACGAGAGATTTGCTTGTCATTTTTAATAATTCTTTTAACTAAATTTGGTCCTTCATAGATGAGGCCTGTATACATTTGTACAAGATCTGCACCTAATTCAAGTTTTTCGTTATAAGAATCTACATCAAAAACACCACCTACTGCAACAATAATTTTTTCGTCACTAATTATTGATTTGATTTCTTTAAGGATTTTATTTGAGCTATTTCTTAAAGATTTACCTGATATGCCGCCTGGTAAATGCCCAATATTTAGCTGTTCTTTTAAGGTTTTATCATTGGTGGTATTACTAATGATAACGCCATCTATTTCTGATTGATTAATAGTATCTATAAGATCTCTATAAGTACTGGCTTCTTCATCGGGCGAGAGCTTTACTAATATCTTAGGCCTATGAGGGTGTGTTTCTCTTTCACTTAAAATTGCTTTAATAATTTTTGTGAAACTCTCTGTATTGTGTAATTTTCTTAAATTAGGAGTATTGGGCGATGAGATATTTAAAGTCACAAAATCAGCATGCTCATGTAATTCTCTATAGCAGAATAAGTAATCATCAATAATTTCATCAGGTGCTGTATCTTTATTTGGACCAATATTTATACCCAAACAAATTTCTTTGTTAATTTTATTTAACCTGCTTTTGATTTTATGAACTCCTTCATTAGGGAAACCCAGACTATTTAATAATGACTTTTCTTTAATTAATCTCTTAACTCTAGGCTTAGGATTACCATATTGCCCATGCGGTGTAACAGTACCGACCTCTACAAAGCCAAACCCGATATCATCAAATTGATTAGCTTGCTTAGCGTTTTTATCTAAACCAGCTGCTAATCCAAGACGATTTTTTACTTTAAGGCCTTTTACACTAAAACTTTTTTGGTCAGATCTATAAATCCAGGAAAATGCATTTAGAAAAATATGGGATAGCGATTGGCTTACTTCAGGTGGGAAAAGAAAGAGTATTTTTCTTAATATCTTATAAATTTTTAATGTCTCCTAAGTAGGAACTCAGCTCGTCTTTTAACTCATGGTTCTGAAGCCCATATGCAATGTTCGCTTTAAGATAGCCAACCTTACTACCGCAATCAAATCTTTCCCCATGAAATTCATAACCCACAAAATCATCGATATTGCTCATAATTGCGTCTGTAATCTGTATTTCACCATTTTTGCCGGCATTATCATTATCAATATGTGAAAAGATGTCTTTTTTGAATATATATCTTCCCACTACAGCTAAATCTGAAGGAGCATCAGCAACAGCAGGCTTTTCAACTATCCCTGAAAGATGAGATATCCTGCCATCAGTGGAGCTTGGATTTACTACTCCAAATTTTGAAATATCTTTTTGAGGAATCTTTTCTAGGGCTAAAACTTGTTTGTTATATTTTTCTGCTTGGTCTCTCATTTGTTCTAAAACATTTGAGCCATGACTAAAGATAAGATCATCTGCCAAAATTACTGCAAAAAACTCATCTTCATGTATTAAATCATTTGCACAACCAATGGCATGGCCAAGACCTTTTGGCTCTCCTTGGTCAACCGAAATAAATTTTGCATTTGCTCCACCAATGTCTTTGATTGAATCAGCCAAATCGTTTTTACCCTGCTTAACTAACAATTCATAAAAATCTTCATTGTTTTTAAAGTGTTTATCTATTGCAGATTTTGCGTGATGAGTAATAAAAATAAATTCTTCAACACCAATTTTTGCTGCTTCCTCAACGGCATATTGAATTAATGGCTTATCAACTATAGGCAACATTTCCTTAGGGGTGGCTTTCGTTGCTGGAAGAAATCTTGTGCCAAAACCAGCAACTGGGAATACTGCTTTCTTAATGTTCATTTGTGAGGATTATACAGAACTTGCTTAATTAGAGCTATTTTCATCCTTGGAAATACTCCATTGCAGCTTGTCTCGACATGTTTTGAAGAAATCATGATTCTTAGGATGCAATAATTTAAAACTTTGATTACTTTTAGTAACTGTAAAATCTTTTGCATTATTTTCAATTTGTATTTCTTGATTACCATCAATGATAATAAAGCTATTCAAATCGTTTGGAGTCTTAATCAGACTTACTTCTATTTTTGCTGAACTAGGCACTATCAATGGCCTTGCTGATAGTGATAATGGATTTAATGATGTGATAACTAAGCCGTTTACGTCTGGTGACAAGATTGGTCCCCCTGCTGATAAAGAGTATGCCGTTGAACCATTTGATGTTGAGATGATTAACCCATCAGCTCTTTTTCTATAAATAAGATTTCCTTCAATCTTTAGTTCAAAATGCATCAATTTATAGCTCTTCTGTGTATGCAAAACTATCTCATTGAAGGCTGTATATTTTTTTCCGTTATAGCTACAAGAAATAGCTTCTTTGTCTTCTACTAAATTATTACCACTTAGAACTTCTGGCAATTCAGTTGCAAGATTCTCTGAATCCAAATCAGCCATAAAGCCAACCTTGCCAAGATTTACACCCAGAAAGGGGCAATTAATATGAGAGAAAAGTTTTGCTGCTGAAAGCATCGAGCCATCGCCACCAATAACAAGCACTAGATCATGGCCAATATAACTATTTGCATCATTTTTTTCTTCATAGATTTTATATTCTGTATTATTCTCAGATAAAATCTCTTGAACTTCTTTTAATGCTTTGTTTGATTTATTTTTATCAAACACAACAACTAAAATATTTTTATAATTAAACATTGAACACTTATTTTAAAACTTTAAAGAGCATCCTTGAAGGAAAAGATGCTATTACATTTTTTTCAGGTGCTGGTTTAAGCGTATCATCAGGCTTACCCGACTTTAGGAGCGATACAGATGGTTTCTGGAAAAGCAATATTCCTGTGCATTTTCGCGACTTTATTAACAATTCTTCAAGTAGAAAAAAATCTTGGCAAAATAATCTAGCTATTCACAGAAAAATCTCTGGAGCTGTTCCAACAAAAATGCATAACCTCATAAATGAGTTAATTAATAAAAATGCTGAAAATTTTCACATAACCCAAAATATAGATGGACTACATAAAAACACAGAAAACCCAAATAATGTGTTGGAATTGCATGGCAATATCTTCAATTGTGGTTGTTTAACATGTAGTTTTGAGTCACCAACGTTAGATTTTTATGAAAAAAATAAAAATGAAGTAGATATGTTGTGCCCGTCTTGTCTAAAAGGTCTTATCAAAGTTAAAACTATCTCTTTTGGGCAATCATTAGACCAAAACATACTGAGCATTGCTCATCAAGTTTCAGCAAAAGCGAAAAACTTTATAGTTATGGGTAGTTCACTAAAAGTTTCTCCAGCTAATAGTTTCATCAAGGTAGCGAAGGCTAATAAAGCTAAGATAATTATTCTAAATAAAGATAAAACGCCTTTTGACGATTATGCTGATATAGTCATCAATGACGATTTAGAGAACATCTATGAAAAAATTAAATGAGCAACTAAAGGAATTAATTGCTACTTTCAAAACTTTGCGTGACCCTAGTAGTGGATGCGCTTGGGATAGAGAACAAACTTTCAAATCTATTGCTAGCTGCTCGATTGAAGAAGCCTATGAAGTTGCAGACGCTATTGAAAGAGAAGATTTTACTGCGTTAAAGGCTGAATTAGGTGATTTATTATTTCAAGTTGTCTTTCATGCAGAAATGGCTAATGAAGAAGGTTTGTTTGACCTAACAGATGTAATAGCTGAGCTGAATGATAAGTTGATTAGAAGACATCCTCATGTTTTCTCAAATAACAATGCTATTTCTGCGTCAGAAAGTTTAACTATTTGGGAAAATATTAAAGCTGAGGAAAGAAAGAGCCTTAAATACGATTCTTTAATGGATGATGTACCTAAAAATTTACCCAGCCTAACGAGAGCAAAAAAATTACAGAAAAGAGCAACAAGAGTCGGTTTTGATTGGGCCAGCAGTAAAGATGTTATGGCTAAAATTGATGAAGAGCTACAGGAATTAAAGATTGAGTATGAAGCTGATAATAGAGAAAATATATCTGAGGAGATTGGAGATATTTTGTTTACGCTTGTGAACTTAACAAGACACTTTAATTTGGAACCTGAGGATATAATGAGAAAATCAAACTTGAAGTTTGAAAATAGGTTTAGAGCGATGGAAGATTATGCCAAAGATAATAATCTTGCTTTAGATACAATGAGCTTAGAAGCGCTTGAAGAAATATGGCAGAAAATTAAATGATTAGGTTTATAAGAGGAATAATCACTTTCATACTTTGTTTGCTTAACGCATTTGTTGTTATTGTTATTGTGACACCATTAGGATTGTTAAGATTCATACCAATTACATTTGTTCAAAAAAATATTTTGAAAATGAATGAAGTTTTTGGAGAACTCTATTTATATTTTAATAGCAGAATACAAGATTTGATGCATAACCCCGACTATAAAGTTTATGGTCAAGAAAAACTTAAAAGAGATATTTGGCAGTTCACTACAATAAACCATCTCAGTTGGGCTGATATATTCCTCTACCTATATTTCTGTAATTTTAAACAAAGTGTTCCAAGAATATTTATGAAATCGCAATTATGGTGGTTACCATTAACATGGACCGCAAATATTGGCTTAGCTATGCCTTATGTAGTTCGGAGATCAAAAGAAGCTATTAAAGCTAATCCTCAACTTGCTCAAACCGATAAAAATTCAACAATAAAGGCATGCAGAATGTATAAAATTATGCCCACAAATGTTGCTGGCTTCATAGAAGGGACGAGGATAGATAAAGAAAAATATCTTGCTTCAAACAGCAAATTTAAGAACCTTATGCCTCCCAAAATTGGTGGCATGGGCTATACATTAGAAGTGATGCCTTATATTGATCATCTTA
>ERZ802830.3981-NODE-3981-length-12091-cov-10.6926_pt1 | contig 12091 bp, 9 predicted proteins | sample MGYA00345654_ERZ802830 | MGnify/ENA primary metagenome ERZ802830 (study PRJEB30503, sample SAMEA104212375) | marine metagenome | biome: Westerlies Biome; feature: [SRF] surface water layer (ENVO:00010504) within the epipelagic zone...; material: water... | reverse complement strand
GTGTTGAGCCTCGCCAAATATATAATGTCTGTAGGTGAAGTAAAAAACGGCGTCTGTTCGTCTCCAATACGGATGACGGTGAAATGGCTTGTGGTGTGGGGCGCCCGCTCGTTTTCTCAGCTCGCTTGTTTGGTAGTAATACCCTAAAAAAAACAAGCAGAGTAAGGTTGAGAGGCCGGTATCCGTGTGCTAACTTTCCCCCGTTGGTGAGTCCGGGAAGCTTCGGTCCTGTGTAAGCAGTGGCCATGCGGCTCGCAAGACCGACAGTACGGCTTGCCAGACTTACTGGCACCAACTCGAACGTTTGAGATTGAACTTTTAGGAGTGATTCATGAAAAAGAACCTGTTAAGTGCAGCAGTTGCAGCCACTTCGGTGGTGGTAGCCAGTTCTGCAGTTGGTCAGGCGTACATCAACGATCGCCTCACGGGTGAAGCGCTGGTGTACCCGATCTACAGCGCGCAGAACGGTAACGACACCTACATCCACGTAGTGAACACCACCGGTGACTACAAGGCTGTTAAGGTCAGAATGATTGAAGGCGAGAACTCTCAGGAAGTGCTCGACTTTAACCTGTACATGTCTCCGAAAGACCACTTTGCTTTTGCGATCACCGCTGATGGCGAAGGGGCGAAGTTAAAGACTACGGACAATTCTTGTACTGTGCCGATCATCCCCTCCGCTGGTACGACCGCTGATGGCAAGACCGTCCGCGAAGTGTCATTCCGAAACTTCCTCTACGCAAAGGACAAGGACAACGCCGGCGAAGACCGTGAGCAACTCGGCTACGTCGAAGTCATCGAAATGGGTCAGATCGACCCCAAAGCGACTGCTACTGTTGATCCCAAGGGCAAGACGAATGTAGCAGCAGCCATCAAGCACGGCGCTACTGGTGTACCAGCTGACTGTTCTATCCCAGTTGCTGGCTGGTCAGTCATCTCTGGCGCTTCTGGTAAGTGGCTTGCGGAGTGTGGCGCAGGCTGTGCTGCGCAGGGCACCTCTGAGTTCGTGGCCAATTGGAACGGCGGTGGCTTGTATGGTATCGGCACAGTGATCAACGTATCGGAAGGCACCTCCTTCGGTGAGGACGCTGTTGCCATCGAGCAGATGGTTACGACTAATGCTGCAGGCTCTGCGCTCCATTACGAGCCCGGCTCTACCAAGCCTGACTTCAATGATGCATCTGTATCGTCTTCCGCTCTGGTCTCTGTTGCTGGATCAGGTGCACCCCAGCAGATAACGTTTGCCGCTGATGACCAGAAGTTCAAGACCGTCAGTGCGTTGTTTATGGCTGATCAGGTCATGAATGATTACATTATCGATCCGGCGATTTCCGCCCAGACGGATTGGGTTCTAACCTTCCCGACCAAGACTTTCCATATTAATGGTAAAGCTGGTGCCGAGGACAATGAATCGAAGAACGTCTACAACCCGTTCGAATTGCCTTGGGATGGCAAGGGAGCGTGCGAGCCTTCAACCATGTCCGTATACGATCGTGAAGAGGCCTACGTCCCGCCTGGTGGCGACGAGCCTGACTTCTCACCGGCACCTCCTGAGCAGGTTCAAACAACCGACTTGGTGCTCTGCTATGAGGTAACTGTTTTGCAGTTCGGTGAGAAAAGCACCACGAACAACGACTCCACAGTGACTGGCGTGGGCTCGTTGCTCGGTAGCTACGTTGACGGTTGGGCGACTTTGGACCTCGGTCCTTCGGCAGCCTATAACGGCAAGTACGCTTCGGCCACTGGAGCCGATGGTAAGGCAACTGCCTACTACGACTTCGAGCGTACTCTTTCAGGGACCAACATGGCCCTTGAGGGTCTTCCGGTAACCGGTATAGCAGCTATCGAGTACACCAACGGTAGTATTGGCGGTGTTGCTGCGAACTACGCGTTCTCTTCTGAGCACAAAACCTCAGTATCAACGAGTGCTATTGATTAACAACTTAGCTCCGAGACAAAAAGGAGGCCTCCGGGCCTCCTTTTTTTATGCGGCTTGCAAACAGCCCGGCGATAAAACAGATCGCAACACCGTTACATAAACCTATGTTTGGCAATAAGTCGCTGCGTGGCTCGTCGTAGGGAACCTTCCGCTCCTAACATGGTCTAGAATACTAGGCAGGGTGCGTTCGCTAGAGACCCTCTCCGGCTTTGCAAGGACTGCACACAAAGAGACCACGGAGGTCTATTAGGATGTTGAACCGATTACAGTTTTTTCTTCAATGGAGCGCCGTACTGCTCCTATTGGCTAGCGCCGCAACCGCTCAGAGTAAAACGATTACACTCCAGGGGTCCGGCGACGCCGGCAATTCTGAAACCATCTCTTTAGAGGCGGACGCGAATGTAGGCGTTACCGTCAATGAGACCGGGATTGTGGTGACGTTGCCAGTGAACGTCAGAGTGAAGTGTTACGGTGATGAGACAGATGAAGGCTACTGCTTGCTAGCCGTTGGAGACGGCACAGGCAACACAGGCGGTAATAACTTAGTTGGTCTGACACCAAGTTTTGGATCTCCGTCCTCCCAGACGAGCGGCTTTACGGTACAAATTACGAACTATGATTCGGCTTACACTTGGTCGCAAGAAGCCAGCAGAGGCTCAGTGACACGAAATTCGGATGGGTTGTTGACAGTGACTGGGCTAAGCGCTGGGCAAAGCGCAACAGTGACGGTAACCACTACTCGTTCGGGCTATAGCGAGGCCTCAAGTACCGTGACAGGTCAGGCTAGCAGCGCCGGCAACCCTAGTTACTGCTCGGGTGCGCCCGCCAATGTAATTTGCGACGCCTCAACTAACCTCGACGATATGTACGGCCCACAAGAAGGGTATGAGATAGCAATCTCTCCGACGCGGATAGTCTCTATGCCGTTCACTTTAAAGGACGTGGGGTCTAACGCGAATCAAGTAATCAGCTTAGAGACCTTTACCGATCAGGCTGTCTTGGCAGAGCCCTTCAAAATCAGAGCTTGGTTCTCTACGACACCCGGGGGATACGAGTACAGTGCTCAATGTGACGGTTATTCGAATATCGCAAGATTTACGTCTAAGGTCGTACAATTCAATTCCAGTCGCAGTTGTTCTCTGCCGGCCAGTGGCGGTGTTTTCTACGCCAATTTTGCCGTCACCTGTCAATTTGGCGCGACCGGGTGTACTTCAACTAGTGATATGTACCAGTACGGCTCCATTTACAAGTTTTTCCTCTCTCGTTATATCCAATAATGGAAGTAAGGTTTGGAGGCCTAAACAAATGCCGTCTGTGGGTGATCGATAACCTCTAAGTACGAGCGTCACATTGTTACGTGTAATCGAGGCTTGCCTTGTAATGAGGTGGCCTCTTTTTTTAAGGGATCAAGTCATGGTTCGACTGTTGTCTGTCTGTATCTACAGTTTTCTTGGCGCGGCGTTAGCAGTGGCCTACGAGCCCGAGCAGCCTGTGGTCGAGATCAATGGTGTGATCATCACCCCCTACGACATTGCCCGGTATACCGAGTTCAATCTTTCGGCAGAGGCCCGACTATCTGGATTGGAGCGCGAGAGAGCCTTGCTGCAGGTGATCGAGAACCTATACGTGCTGCGCCGTGCGGCGCAAGAGCAGGCGAGTCAGGATTACCTTCCGCCAGAGCAGCTTGCTTGGGTGGCAGCGTACGAGCGCACGCGCTACGCCGCCATTCGCTATTTCGATGCCAATCGTGACACCCTCTCGGATTCTATTGACTGGGAGCAGCGTGCACGGGAGCTGTATCTCTCGAATCCCGAGGGCTTTTCTACTGGGAAGCGGGTGGATATATCTCATATTTTGATTGAGATTGAAAATCGTACTTTTGACGAATGGGTTTCTTTGGTTCAAGACATACGGACTCGATTATCTGCTGGAGAGTCTTTTGAGGCGTTGGCTGTCGAATTATCTGATGATGCGGCCTCGGCGAGGAAAGGTGGGGCTCTGGGGCCTATCTACAAGGGGCAGATGGTCACAGAGTTTGAGGCGGCAGCCTTTGCGCTAACTGAGCCTGGACAAGTTTCAGAGCCTGTATTCAGTAAATTTGGCGTTCACATCGTGAGGCTGAATTCTTTGGAGGAGGCCACGCTCATTCCTTTTGACCGGGTCCAACGCGGGCTCGAGAGGGAGGCGAAAGAGTCAGCTCAGGGCTCGCTCAAGGAGCAGTCGGTTTTGCCGTTTAAGATCGAGGTAGGCCCCTCGATACAAACGGTGGATGAAGAGTCACTGAGAGAGGTGGTGCTACGGTTAATTAACACCGACTGGTAGGAGCCTCTTGCCGCTGGCTCTGGGTGCGTGTGGCGGCTGCTACAAAATAGGCTCGGTGCCACATTAGCTAATTTCCTAGAGCCATCTTATTTCCGACACTGACGCGCTCTGCAGCGTAATACGCCCGCCTCGGTCCCTTGACCAAAGAGAGATTCGTTCTCACTATGGCATATCGGCAGTCGTAGCCTTGGTAGCGACCCGCCTTTAATCTCCCGCGATGTCGGTCCGGAACGTTATATGAGTCAGATACCCGTTGATGTGGTCATCCCTGTATACGCCGACCTCACTCTAACTCAACGCTGCATTAGGTCGGTTCTAAATGACCCCGCACGATGTTACTCGCAGCTCATCGTGGTCGATGACGCGTCCCCAGAGGCCGACTTGTCTGCTTTTTGTAAAGAGCTAGCCTCCGAAGGAAAATGTGACCTCATCCGGCATGATCGGAATCAAGGCTTTGTGGCTTCGGTGAATGCCGGCATTCTGGCTGCAGAGGATCGCGACCTTGTCATTTTAAACAGTGACACCCTAGTCCCATCCGGTTGGTTGCAACGCCTGTGGGCGGCGGCGGATAACCACCCCAGGGCAGCCTCTATTACGCCGTTTTCCAACAACGCCACCATCTGCTCATACCCGAACTTCTGCGAAGACAACGATCTGCCTGTAGGCCTTGACCACCCGGCTATCGATACGCTGTTTGCTGAGGTTAACAGCGGTCAGATGGTAGAGATTCCAACTGGCGTGGGTTTCTGCATGTATCTGCGCCGTGCCGCAGTCGATGATGTGGGGGGCTTTGACGAGGACGCCTTTGGCCGAGGCTATGGCGAAGAAAACGATTGGTGTCTGAGGGCAACGGAAAAAGGTTGGAAGCACCTCCTGGCTGCCGATGTCTTTGTTTATCATGCCGGGGGCGCCAGCTTTGGTGATCAGGCGAGTGATTATCAGGCGAATGCGCGGGCCGTGATTTCCGAGCGCTACCCCGACTACGAACGGCAAATTGCCGCGTTCATCGAAGCGGATCCTCTTGAGTCTGCTCGCTATGCCGTCGACACAGTAAGGCCCGATTCTTCTGCGGTGATCAGCGAATACCGGCAGCGCGAGCAAGCCATAAGAGCTTCGCGTTACGAGCTGGACCGTCAGCGACACGCACAGGTCACTGCGCTAGACGAACTCCTTGGAGAGACCCGTGTGGCGGCAGAATCAGAGCGGCAGCGGTACGAGGCTGTGTTGACATCTGAACGGGCGCAGGTGGCCGATAAGGAGGCGCAGTATCAGTCGCAGCTCGAGGAGATGGCAGCGGGGTACAAGTCACTGGAAGCGAGCTGTGCTGCACTGGAAAAAGAGGTGCGGGAACTGAATCGCTTATGGCCCGTGCGGATACGGCGCTGGTTACAGCGCAGGTTTGGTGCGCGATGAGCGCTGCCACGGCTGTCTTCACCAGCATCGCCGCGAACTACCTGCCCAAGGCGAGGGTATTGGCGCGATCCGTCAAGCACGTTGCGCCCGACGCACAGTTCTTCTTGATGCTAGTCGACTTCGCTCCGGAGGGTTTCAATTTAGATGCCGAGCCTTTTGACGCGCTGATAACTATCGATGAGTTGGGCCTCGAGAATCCAATTTCCTGGGCATTTACCCACACGGTGGTGGAGCTGTGTACCGCGGTGAAGGGCAGGGCGGCGAGCCATCTGCTGGGGCAGTCGGGCGTTGACCGGGTGTTCTACTTTGACCCCGATATGGTGGTGTTCGACCGCTTCAGTGAGCTGGAGCAGGCGCTCGCAGAGGTCAGTATTCTGCTCACCCCGCATCAGTCAGAGCCCGAGCAGAGCTACGAGGCGGTCATGGATAATGAAATGGCGAGCCTAAAGCATGGTGTTTTCAATATGGGCTTTGTCGGCATTGCCGATACGGCAGAAGGGCGACGTTTTGCCTCATGGTGGGCTGCTCGATTAACGGACTTTTGTCTCGACGATATCAGCCGCGGCCTGTTCACAGACCAAAAATGGGCCAACCTCATCCCCTGTTTTTTTGATGATTATCGCGTGCTCCGCTCTCCCGCCTTTAATGTGGCCACCTGGAACATTACGACCCGGCAGGTGGAGGGTTCTCTGGAAGACGGCATTACGGTGAACGGTGAAGCGTTGGGCTTTTACCACTTCAGTGGCTTTGACAGCGGTGATCAGGCGCTCATGCTCAATAAGTACGGGGCGAATTCTCCAGCGCTTCAGGCCCTCCGCGCCTGGTATATCGATGCCTGCGCCCAAAATGGAGAGCAGGCCGGGGGTGGACCACCTTATGGTTATGCAAGGTACAAGGATGGTGCGGCGATTCAGCCTGGTGAGCGGCGGCTCTATCGCGTCAGGATCGACCTGCAGCGTGCTTTCCCAGACCCCTTCAGTGAAGATCCGAAGGGCGGGTTCAGTCATTGGTACCGTGTGAATGTGGGTCATGACGCGCCCGAGGCGTCTGGATTGCGGCTGAGTGACGATATGCCCACCAGTGAGGCGCTACATACTTTTGGCGGCTGGATTCAGCGGCGCGCGCTGATGCACGGGCACTCGTTAAAGCGCTGGGTCCTGATGAGCGTGGCGCGCTTACTGAAACTGCTCTCCAGAGGGGCCAGCTAGTGGCGCCGGACTTCAGGCTGGTATGTGTCGGGCAACGTGAGGCAGACGGGTTGCCCCCCAGTATTCAGGCGCTGGCGGACTCAGGAGTATTTTCTGAGCGAATCTGCATTCCTGACGTACCGGATCCACTCGATCAGTACTGGTGCCAACTGCTTGCCAGCCTGCCGGAGGGTGTTGGCAAGGCATTGGTTGTGCCCGTTGATGTCGACGCCACCCTCGATATTTTGCGTGTTGGCGCCCAGCTGGGTGAGGGGGTCGCCGCAGCGCTCCCACTGAGCGTGCGCCATGAGATTGCCAGGCCATTGATGAAGCCTGACGAGGCGCTCGCACTGTCGGCGCAGGATCTTAATGATTGGCTCAACCGATACGCCGTCGGCAAGTCTGTGGAGCTCCCGTTACTGGCCGGTTATTGCGGATGGATTGACGCGCAGGCGCTGAAAGTCATCGCGGCGGCAAATGATATTGAGCTCGCAGAATCGGCGCGCAGGCGGGGATACTCGATTGTCTTGTCGGATGAGGCCTTCGTCGACGACGCAGCGTGCACCGAAGCAGAGAGCGTTAAGGACGCATTGCCCGAGTCGCTCGCTGCAGCGTTACTGGAACGACACCCTTATACCGCACTGCGACACCCGCTCAGTGAGCTGAACCAGCGAGGCAACACGCCACCCAAACTGCTCACCCGCGGGCCTGGAGCGATTCTCCACATCAGCCACAGCTGGGGAGGCGGCCTGGGCCGTTGGATCAGCGACTTCTGTGCCGCGGATGAGGAGCATGTGCATTTAGTGCTGAAGTCAGTCGGCACGCGAAAGGCCGGTGCGCAAGCGTTATCTCTGCACCTGGGTGCCGCTCCGGTACCGCTCAAGCAATGGAGTCTGACGACACCGATCCAGTCAACCAGTCTGGGCAGTTACGAGTACCGCGAGATTTTGCGGGAGATTCAGGCGTCATTCAGCGTCGAAGGCGTTGTGATCTCCACACTGATTGGCCATTCACTGGATGTCTACGACCTGCCAATACCGATCGTTCAGGTGCTCCACGATTATTACCCCTGGTGTCCGCCGCTTTACGCCACCTGGGAGCAACCCTGCTCGTCCTGTGACAGCGCCCGGCTGCAGCAATGCCTGCCGCAAAATCCGGCACATCAGTTCTTCGGTGACGAAAAGCCGGACTGGTACTTGGCACTCCGAGAGCGCTTCATCTACAAGGTGACCGGCCGTGCGATTCCCGTTGTGGCGCCCTCGGAATCAGTGAAATCGCGCTGGCGTCAGTTGGCCCCTGGATTAACAGACTACCCTGTGACGGTGATCGGCCATGGCTTACCCCCTTGGGAGCTTGAAGCCTTCGCAGATCACCGATGGGAGACTCGCGATACGGCGCAGCTCCATCTGATGGTGCTGGGCGTTCTCTCCGATCATAAAGGTGGCAAGACGTTGAAGCGGCTGATGCCAGAGCTACTGAAACGCTACCGTGTCACCCTTCTGGGTGCCGGCGAGGATGCGCCGAGCTTTGGTAAACACCCCAATCTCACGGTCGTAAAGTGGTACCAGCTGCCAGACTTGCCTGAGACGCTACAGAACTTGCAGCCCGATTTAGGGCTCTTGTTATCGACGGTGCCGGAAACCTTCAGCTACACCTTGAGCGAGCTGTTTGCTGCGGGGATCCCTCCTGTGGCGACTCGGCTCGGCGCCTTTGCGGATCGTATTGTAGAGGGCGAAACAGGCTGGTTGGTCGAGATCTCAGGAGAGAATCTTTTGGACACCCTCTCGCAGATTGATGCCGATCGCGCGTCCTTGAACTTGGTCAGGGACCGGCTCTTGAGTCAGGCGCAGCGCTCGACCGCTCAAATGACTGCTGATTATCTTGACCTGCTACCTAAAGCGTCACCGCTGAATGCAACGCGTCCTCTCTGCCGCTCTGTCGTAGCAGATTCAGGGGTGAGGCTCGATCAAGGAGACCCCACGCAAAAGGCTTTATTTGTCCGCCCCGGTGCTGAGTATCGGTTGGCGCTCAATCAATTTTTGCGCTACTCGTATCATAAATGCCAAGAGTCGCCGCAACTGTCTCGCGTTACCCGAACCCTTTTGGGCTGGGCGTTACGTGTTGGCATGCGGTTGAGCCGGCGTTAGTGAGAAGCTGAGCGCGGGGGTTGGTTACAATGCCTAGCCGACGCTTTAAGACCAGAATTGCCCTGCCGAGACAGTGCCGAGTAAATGCCAAGATGGCTCGCTGATTTCTAATCGTATCCCAGCGCTAGAGTGATCTCCGAGCGGAATCGCGCTTTCAGGTCGGCCGCGAACTCGGTTTCAAATACCGCATTGATTTCTGCAGCAAACTGTTTTGAGTGCCCTTCGTTCACTCTGACAAGGTTTTTCCGAGGGAGGTTCTCAAGCTCAAGGAGCTGTGCGAATGCGGCTTCCAGTTGTTCGTAGCGCGCCAGATAGACGTCGCTTTTTTCGGTCGGCGCCCGCAGCAGGCCCGCGCCCACGTCAACCATGTCGGCAAGGTCGATGCCAAATTCGGGAGAGAACTGCGCGCGAAACCACCAGTGAGGTTGCAGAAAGCGAGAGAGGATGAAGAGAAATGCCTCAAAGTCCTCGGTGTCGGTGAAGGGGATCAGCTGGTCCAGCTCGCGGCGCTTCGCCGGCACCAGCGCATCGATGCCACCCTCGACCGAGTCAATGGCGCCCCGGATACGCTGGAGCAACAACGTGAGACCCTCGCTGACGATTTGCTCGACGTCCATCGACTCCACGCCGCGGTCACGCAGGGAAAGGGTGAGGGCGGGGATGTGCCCTTCGATTTCCTGCACCATTGAAGAGCGAAACCAGTCAAAAGGTTCGCGCGCAACAGTCAGGACAATGCATCGATCGTCCTCGGCGGGATCTTTACGGTGATAAAGGCGGTAGGCCTTCAGGTTTTCCGCCAGCTGTCCCAGTGAGTGTTTGAAAAAGTAGTCGTTGGTATCCGGATTGCAAAGCCGGGTCACTGTGGCCCGAAAAGCGTCTTCGCCAAAGAAATGGCACTGGTGTGCACTCACACCACGCATCTTGTTGAAGGTTGTCACCAGAGAAGTGCTTGCCACTTTGCCGTACTGGTAGACAATAACGTTCAGGGTCACTCGGAGTCGTCCGGGTAGCGATTCTGCCGCCATTGTAACTGAGGACGCCCTGCCGCATGGTGGCAGGTTTACACAGATCTGTTGCGCAAGACCTCGATACTAGCGCTGAATGGCACGGCTCAGGAGGGCCAATTTGCAGGCACAACAAAACAGGCCTTTTCTCGCCACGATGCTGAATCGCCGCATGCTGATCTGCGTGATGACGGGTCTGGCGTCGGGTATGCCGCTGTATCTGTTGATTCAGCTGGTGCCCGCCTGGCTCCGCGCGGCGGAGGTATCTTTGGCCGAGATCGGCTTGTTTGCGCTGGTGGGGCTGCCGTACACGTGGAAGTTTCTCTGGGCGCCGCTCATGGACCGGATCCGGCTACCGCTAGGGCGTCGCCGGGGCTGGATGCTCGCGGCCCAAATCGGTTTGGTATGCGCTATCGGCGCGTTGGGCTACATCGACCCACTCAATCAGACTGCGCTCGTGGCCGTTTTCGCCTCAGTCATTGCCTTTCTTAGTGCCACCCAGGATGTGGCGATCGATGCCTATCGTCGGGAAATTCTGCCCGATGAGGAGCTGGGCCTTGGTAATGCCATTCATGTACAGGCCTATCGCATCGCGAGTCTGGTGCCCGGATCGCTGTCTTTAATTTTGGCCGATATCCTGCCCTGGGTGTGGGTGTTCTGGATTACCGCGGCCTTCATGGGGGTGGGCATCGTGCTGTCACTCAGCGTGACTGAGCCGGAGCAGATTGGGCCCCAGCCCCGCACGTTACGCGAGACCTTGGTGACACCGTTCAGCGAGTATTTTCAGCGTGTTGGTTGGCTTCCTGCGGCCCTGGCGCTGTTTTTCATGGTGGTTTACAAACTAGGCGATAACATGGCGACCGCGTTGGCGACGCCGTTTTATATGGATCTGGGCTTTTCGATGACCGAGATCGGGTTGGTCGCCAAACATGCCGCGTTGTGGCCTGCGATCGCCGGCGGCTTGCTGGGCGGCGTGCTCATGCTTCGGCTCGGTATCAACCGCGCGCTCTGGATTTTCGGCTTGGTACAGATGATCAGCATTTTGGGCTTTGCCTGGCTGGCCAGCGTAGGCAATGCCCTTTGGCTGCTCGCCGTGGTGATTGGCTTTGAGTATTTGGGCGTCGGGCTCGGCACAGCCGCCTTCACCGCGTTTATTGCCAGAGAGTCCAGCCGGGCATTCGCCGCAACCCAGTTTGCGCTGTTTACGGCGCTGGCGGCGTTGCCGCGCTCACTGGCCAACGCTGTCACCGGATTTATCGTTGAGGAAACCGGCTGGGTGTTGTTCTTCTTGTTGTGCACGCTACTGGCGATTCCAGGCATGGTCACCCTGATCTGGGTGGCACCCTGGCGGGCAGAGGCCGAGCCAGCGGAGCAGGCGTCACCAGCAAAACCAACATGAGGCATCGAATACGATGAAGTGGCTGCTATTTCTCTACCCGTGGCTAGAGCTCTGGAGCTTGATTGAACTGGGTTCACAGACCAATGCCACAATGGCAATGCTGTGGGTCCTCGGTGCGGGAGTGCTGGGTATCGCGTTGTTTCGCCTTGCGGGGCGACAGACGCTCGGGCATTTGCAGCAAGCCCAGCGCGAAGGCGCACTCAGCGAGCAGCTGCTGATGGGCAACGTCGCGCGGCTAGTGGCAGGCGTTTTGCTGATCGTCCCCGGCCTGATCTCCGATGCATTGGCAGTTGTCGTATTGATCGCCCCGCTGAGGGTCTTACTTGCCAAACTGCTTGTGGGCGGCTCTGTAAATACCCAGGACGGCCATTACCAGGGGCAGGCTGGGTCCTCCGGGTTCCAGACTGCTTCTCGTAACAGTCGTTTCGAGAACGACGGGGTGACCTTAGAGGGTGAGTTCGAGCCCGTCTCAACCGAACCCGATGGCTCTGATCGTGAGACTGCCGCGCCGCTGGAGCACAACCCCACCGAGCGGGATTAAGCAGTCATAAAGGCGGGTCTGCCCACTTTTTCCTTGAAAAACGCCCTTTTTTAGCCTCAAACCCTTTTTTTTTAGCACTCTCCCTTGCAGAGTGCTAAAAAATCCCTTGAAATGCGCGTCCCTGCCCCCATTAAGGGGG
>ERZ802830.3979-NODE-3979-length-12094-cov-5.53185_pt1 | contig 12094 bp, 10 predicted proteins | sample MGYA00345654_ERZ802830 | MGnify/ENA primary metagenome ERZ802830 (study PRJEB30503, sample SAMEA104212375) | marine metagenome | biome: Westerlies Biome; feature: [SRF] surface water layer (ENVO:00010504) within the epipelagic zone...; material: water... | reverse complement strand
TTAAATTAAAACCTATTACCCAAAAATAAATCGTGGAAACTATAGTTGAAAAGGGCACTCATTAACCGAGATATTGTTTGTGGTTTTGCTTCTGAGGAAGAAGAAGATTTTATTTCCATATCAAGTACAAATGGCAATACCAACAACAACTATGTTGTTCTAGTTGATCCATTAGACGGCTCCTCAAACATTGACACCAATGTTTCAGTAGGAACGATATTCTCTATATACAGGAGGTTGTCTAGCAATACTAGCACTGTTTCGGTCTCAGATTTTTTGCAAAAAGGAATACAACAAGTTGCAGCAGGATATGTGCTTTATGGTACTTCCACAATGCTTGTTTATACTACTGGTCATGGTGTTAATGGATTTACACTTAACCCAGCACTTGGCACATTTTATCTTTCACATCCAAATTTGAAATTTCCAAAATCTGGAAATATATATTCAATAAATGAAGGAAATTATGTTCATTTTCCAGATGGCATTAAAAAATATATTAAGTATTGTCAAGAAAATATTGATGGCAGACCATATACTTCCAGGTATATTGGCTCTTTAGTTTCAGATTTTCATAGAAACTTAATAAAAGGCGGTATTTATTTATACCCACCCACTTCACAACACTCCAATGGAAAGTTACGTTTGTTATATGAGTGCAATCCCATTGCCTTTTTAGCAGAGCAAGCTGGAGGGGCTGCCTCAAATGGAACAAAAAGAGTGATGGAAGTAGAACCAAAAGAACTTCACCAGAGAACCCCGTTTTATTGTGGAAATATAGGTATGGTCCAGAGAATTGAATCTTTTTTAAGAGAGAATTAAAGCACTTTTTTTAAGATTCAATACACTTAAGAATGCACATTATTTTTTATGTCTTTGGATATGCTTTAAACCGTATGATAAACGATTTTAATACGGTTTCAGCGTTTCTAATACGATTTACCACCGTTTACACTATTTTTGGCCGGTCTGTTTGATTGATATTGGAATATTATTTTATAAAATAATCTTTATTTTCTACAATAATTTTTAAAAGATAAACCTCGTTATTCATAGTGAAAAAAAGGCAGGCATTATCGCACCCTTTTAACACTCATTTGATCTATGATCAATTTATTCTTCCTTAGGATTTCTACTTCTGTGAATGCTGTAAAGTATAACTCCTATTGCCAAGACTGAAATAACTCCAAGAGCGTAATAGGTCATCATATTATTTGGCCTTGATGTTTCTGTATTAACCTCATTATCTTTTAAAATCCCTAGAATCTTCGCCTGCTCAGTTGTAGTTAACAGACTAGCCATTGATAAAGCCCTTACTTTATCCGAATCTCTTGAGAAGATCTGGGTTGAAGGAGATTTAAAACAACGACAAAAACTACAACATTTAGTCTTTCCATCCGGATTGGGTTACGACAAGTCAAATGACAAAGTTCGAACCCCAAAAGTGAACGCTATTTTTGGCACAATACCGATTTTATCGAAGGAAATTTCAAACATAAAAAAAGGAGAACCGATTCCTGTGAATCAATTCTCCGATTGCGTGACCCAGGGAGGATTCGAACCCCCAACCCTCAGAGCCGAAATCTGATATTCTATCCAGTTGAACTACTGGGTCTTTGCAAATGCGAATGTACTAACTTTCACAACAATAGCCCTATTGTTAACCTAGACGCTTTTTTACAATCTCAGCTATAAGTTTTCCATCTGCTTGACCAGCCAATTGCTTATTCGCCATACCCATGACTTTACCCATGTCTTTCATCGTTGTAGCACCAACTGTCGCAATGACCTCATCAATTACTTTTTCTACCGCCGATTCAGACAACTGCTCAGGTAAAAACTGACTGATGACTTCTATTTGAGCTTCTTCTGGCTCTGCCAAATCATCGCGCCCCTGCTCCCTAAAAATTGATGCGCTCTCTTTGCGCTGCTTGACCAGTTTCTGCAACAATTTGGTGATTTCACTATCATCAGGAGTTTCCTTCGCGCCTGACTGTGTTTGCAATAACAATATCGCTGATTTGATCGCTCGTAGCGACTCCAAAGCAACAGTGTTTTTTTCACGCATTGCCTCTTTGAGTTTGGTGTTTAATTCGTCTTGAAAGCTCATAATTAATCTACATTATCGTGTAAAAAGGAGTTGTTTGTTCGAATTCGTGTTTCATTGCTCGAATCGGTTTCAACCGACAATCGAGATAGACTGTTGTCGGTTTTCATGTCGACCTGTGCCCTTTTGTAAGCTGGTTCGTTTTCAAGCTCATCAATTCGATTGGTTGTGAATTTATAATTGAATGATTTTAGCTTCTTTCGCCTTTCTTCTGCTCGTTGTGCAAGCCCTTGCGTAATGGTGCTATTCATTGGCGTTAACTCCTCTTCTTTTTCCTCTTCAACCAAAGGATCTGATGCTACTTCTTCTTTTGGCGTTGGCGTTGGTGTCGCAGCTGCTACTTTCTTTTCAGGGGCTGGCTCAATATAATCCTCAAGGTTATATTTTTTGACTTCAGATGGTGTGCTTTCCACATCGGTTTGAACAGTAGTTGAAACTGGCTGACTTTCCTGTGAAACTTGCGATTTTGGCTCTTCTTCTAAGTGAAACAAAACAGGAACTTCATTATCTGCTGGTTCCTCTGTTTCGTTGGTCTCCTCAATAGGTCGATCGAGTGGGCTAGGCTCTGCCTCGACAACCTCATGGTCTATGACATCCATTTCATTGACTTGACTTGGTAATTCATGAATAATAAACTCTTGTTCCTCTTGAATTGGCTCATGTATCGGCTCTGGAATTTCTTCATATTGAACCTCTATCGATCGAATAACATCTGTGGTTTTCACAAGCTCGTCCTCTTGGGGGTTGTCTTCCTTTGTTTGCGTGATTCCTGAAAACAAATTAGCCTCGTCTGTGTCACCCTCAAGCTTGTGCACTACTGTTTGTTCGTCGCTCAGCGTATGAATAATTTTCTTGGGGTCAGCATGTATAATCTCGTCCTGCTGTTCGATATCAAACCCTGTTGCAATTACAGTTACCGAAATATCCTCATCCAAAGATGCATCCTCCCCTATTCCCATAATGATGTTTGCACCATGACCAGCCTCACGCTGTATATGTTCGTTTATGATGCCTATTTCGTCGATAGTTACTTCATCACGACCAGAAACAACGAGGAGTAGGACATTTTTTGCCCCAATGATTTTATTGTCATTCAGCAATGGTGAATCAAGGGCTTTGGCTACTGCCTCCTCACCACGATTAGGTCCTGTTGCAGTTGCAGACCCCATGATTGCTGTTCCACTGTCAGCCAACACTGTTTTGGCATCTCTAAGGTCTATGTTTTGGGTGTAGTGATGGGTGATTACTTCAGCAATTCCTCGTGAGGCGTTTGCAAGTACCTCATCTGCTTTTGCGAATCCTTGCTTAAACCCAAGATCACCATACACCTCTCGAAGCTTGTTGTTGTTGATCACAATAATTGAATCGACAAACTTTCTGAGCTTTTCCAACCCAACCTCTGCTTGATCGTTGCGTGTCTTCCCTTCAAATTGGAATGGCATAGTCACAATCCCAACAGTCAGAATTCCCATATCACGAGCCATTTTTGCGATGACTGGCGCTGCACCTGTGCCAGTTCCGCCGCCCATTCCAGCTGTGATGAAAATCATTTTGGTGTTGGTCGCAAGCATACGCGAAAGCTCATCTACACTTTCAATTGCAGATCGCTCTCCTATCTCTGGATTCGCACCAGCTCCCAACCCCTCGGTGAGTGATACTCCGAGTTGAATTTTGTTGGGAACAGGGCTATTTTGTAAGGCTTGAGCATCTGTGTTACAAGCGAAAAAATCAACCCCTTTGATGCCTAAATGATACATGTAATTTACCGCATTGCTACCACCTCCACCAACGCCAATGACCTTGATGACGTTGCTTTGGTTTTTTGGTAAATCAAAATCTATTTTCTGATAATCTAATTCCATTGGTGCTTATTTATTCTGCGTTATCTAAAAATTCTCGAATTCCCTCTGTAAAGCGATCAAAAATTGACCTCCTCTTTTTTACTTCGTGATGCTCTGAAGCATCGCCAGTTGATGACTCTTCACCATCATCTGTTTCATCTTCTATTTCCTCAAATGCACTCATTTGCTCTACTGCTTTCATCACTAGTCCAACAGCTGTTGAGAACATTGGACTGGCAGTAGATTCTGCGTGCTCATCCCCTGCTAAATGCTCGTTTGGAAACCCTATCCGAGTATCCATTCCTGTGATGTATTCAACGAGTTGTTTGAGGTGCTTGAGCTGACTGCCACCTCCTGTTAAAACAATACCAGCAATCAGTTTTTTCTTTTGCTCCTCATGCCCATAGTTTTTAATTTCTGCATAAACACTTTCGATAATCTCTGTCACACGGGCATGAATGATTTTGGAAAGGTTTTTTAATGTAATTTCTTTTGGGTCACGACCTCGAAGCCCCGGAATGGCAACAATTTCGTTGTCTTTATTCTCCCCTGGCCATGCAGAACCAAATTTTGTTTTCAAAAGCTCTGCTTGTTTTTCAATAATGGAACAACCCTCTTTGATGTCCTCAGTGATGATGTTTCCACCAAAAGGAATAACGGAGGTATGACGAATAATACCATCCTTAAAAATAGCAAGGTCTGTTGTTCCACCACCAATATCGATCAGTGCAACCCCTGCTTCTTTTTCCTCTTTACTCAACACTGCAGACGACGACGCTAAGGGCTCTAACGTAATCCCACCAAACTCTAGGCCAGCAGATTTTACACACCTAGCAATGTTTCGAATCGATGACATTTGACCTACAACCACATGAAAATTGGCCTCTAATCGTGCACCATACATCCCGATTGGTTCTTTAATTTCTGATTGCCCATCGACCTTGAACTCTTGCGGAAGAACATGGATAATTTCTTCTCCAGGAAGCATCACAAGTTTATACACCTGATTGATAAGTTCCTCTACATCAGATTCTTGAATGACCTCTTCTGGGTTTGGTCTTGTAATATAATCACTGTGCTGAAGGCTTCGTATGTGTTGCCCAGCAATACCAACAACCACCTCGCTGATGGTCTCACCTGATGCTGTTTCAGCCTCTTGAACAGCAGCCTGAATCGATTGAATCGTTTGGGTGATATTGTTCACTACACCTCGATGAACTCCTAAACTTTCGGATTTACCTGCTCCGATGATTTTGAGCTTTCCATACTCGTTTTTACGTCCAAGCATGGCTACAATCTTTGTTGTTCCAATGTCTAGTCCAACTCCTTTATTTTCTCGTTTCATAACGTGTTTCTTTTACAAATGATCTGGTCACTATAATCCAACGCAACTTCACTATAATCGTCAATGATCCCTTGATCTATAGCAGCTGCATAAAAAACTTTATATTTTTTAAATTTTGTTTGCATGTCATCAACTGATTTGATTTTCAGTCGATAGCCATGGTCGACTATGTTCATGTAAACCTGATCTCCAAAATCCTTAATATCAACAATATGCGATGCAAGAAAATTGTCGTTTGCAATGGCAATAGACAGGGAAGACAAGGCTTGGTATCGATCGATATCGGGAGTATTGGTGATGATCGGAACTTCAGGATCATAGGTAGGCGAAAGAGGGATCACGCTGCCCTCCGAGTCGAGATAAAATTCTGTTTCCCCTTGCACACGCGCCACAGGAATCCTCGGAAAAACCTTTATATGAAGTGTATCATCCAATGTTAAAAATGCCTCTGTTTTTTTGATTAAATTGTTTTGAGCAAGTCGCAACTCAAGACGCTTTAAATTTATTTCAGATTTTCGTTTACTTGTTGAATCTTTAAAAACAAGTGTCAACATTTTATCAACCGAATCTTTTGATATCATCTGTGGGTATTGATCATCCATATGAACAACAAATCCCTGCACTGGTCTTGCCGCATTTCTGTAGGAAGACAGCACAATAGCTCCAATTGATAGGATGACCCAAAAAGAAAATATCAATCTTCTAACCAACATATGACTTTCGTTTTAGATGTTCCACAATTGGTTGAACCTCGTCTGCAATATCACCTGCACCCATAAACACAACCACGTCGGCACAAGCATCAACCACTTTTTCGAGCAATTGGTTTTTTGATACAATTTCTGCAGACCCATTCATGCTGTCTCGAATCGATTGGCTAGTGACACCAGGGATTGGCAACTCACGTGCTGGGTAGATATCGAGCAGTAAGGTGTGGTCGAACTGCGATAGGCTATCTGCAAATCCATCACAAAAGTCTCGTGTCCTCGAAAACAAATGAGGCTGAAAAACAGCTACTGTTTTTTTAGATGAAGGGTAAAACTCTTGAATCGATTGTGCCATTTGATCGATTTCAGTTGGGTGATGGGCGTAGTCGTCGATCAGTACACAAGGTTCCTTCATTCGGATGCTGAATCGTCTGTCAACCCCTTTAAAACTTTGCAATGCTTTTGCAATTGCGTTCGGATCGCATCCAACAGACAATGCCATTGCTATGGCAACTGTTGCATTCATCAAATTATGCGCACCAGGAAGGCCGAACTGAAGGTTGCGCAACATTTGATCTGTGCTGTAAAAATCAAAAACATAATGTCCATTTTCGATTTTGATGTTTTGCACACGAATATCGACATTTGAGGCTGTGCCAAAAGACAAACCAGAAACGTCAAGACCATCTTTTATCCAACGATGATGTGGGTCGGTGACCAGCGATGCAAAGTCCTTAAAACTTTCTTCCAAATTTTTTTCATTCTGATAGATATCCAAATGATCTGCATCCATCGAAGTAATGCATAGTAGATCGGGGTGAAGCTTGAGAAAAGAGCGATCAAATTCATCTGCCTCCACCACCATATGCTCTGTGCCATCGCTGATAAAATTCGATCCAAAATTGGTTGATATCCCACCTAAAAAAGCAGTGATCTTTTTGCCACTTTCACGCAACAAATGTGCTAGAATTGAAGAGGTTGTTGTTTTTCCATGCGTTCCACCAACAGCCAAACAGTGTATTTCTTTGCTCAGCTCCCCAAGTACTTCGGAGCGCTTAAAAATGTCAAAGCCAGTTGATTTGAAAAATCCAAACTGGGGGGAGTCTTCAGGCATTGCAGGGGTGTAGACAACAGTTGTTTTGCTTTTGTTGGTACATGCTTCTGGTATGCTCTCAACACTGTCGTGGTGATGCACTGTTGCTCCGATTTGAGTCAGTTTTTCAGTGATTTCCGATGCGATCCGATCATACCCAAACACGTTGTGACCTTGCTGAACGAAATACTGCGCTAGGGCTGACATTCCAATCCCTCCAATACCCAAGAAATAAACTTGCTGTTTAATCATTGACTAGTGCATTAATTTGTTCAACAATCGATTTGGTCGCATTTGGCTTTGCCAATTTTTTGATGTTTTTACCCAGCTTTGCACGCCACTCAACATCAGTTAGAAGTACATCCATCTCAGATTGAAATCTATGCTCTAATTCCTTTTCTTCTATCACCACTGCTGCTGCTTCATTGGCAATCGCCATTGCGTTTTTGTACTGGTGATTTTCTGCTACATTGGGTGATGGAATAAACAATACTGCCTTTCCCACTTGACAGAGTTCTGAAACAGCAAGGGCTCCGGCTCGAGAAATAATCACATCGGCAGCTGCATAGGCTGTTGTCATATCATCGATAAATGGAGTAACATGAATATTATTTTTTTGTAATGGCAGAAATTCTTTTGTATAAAGTGACCCACATTGCCACACGATTTGAACCCCCATTTGGGTGATTCTGTTGCAGTGATCAGCCATAAGCTCATTCATCCGTTTTGACCCAAGACTACCCCCGACAACGAGTAAGGTTGTTTTTGATTGTGCAAGCTTCATCTTTTTTCTAGCCTCCTTGGTATTGAGGGTAAAGGGAATCAACTCTGCTCGTAAAGGGTTTCCTGTGATCTGTGTTTTGTGCTTTGGAAAAAATGAGGCTGCCTCCTTATGTGCAATGCAAATGCGATGTACATGCTTGCCCAGCAATCGGTTGGTGATCCCAGGAAGAGCATTTTGCTCTTGTATCAAAGAAGGGATGTTCATTCGTGTTGCCATATACAACAATGGTCCACTGGCAAATCCACCAGTACCGATCACTATTTGAGGTTTGAATTTCTTTAAAATAAAATACGACCGACACAGACTCACAATGAGCTTGAGAGGAAACATCAAATTTCGAATCGACAGTTTGCGCTGAAATCCTGAAATCCACAGCCCTTGAATCGGAAACCCTGCTTTGGGAACTTGCTTCATTTCCATCCGTCGATTGGCCCCAACAAACAATATATCAGCATGTGCCTTTTCGCTTTTCAGAGCGTTGGCAATGGCTAGGGCTGGGAAGATATGACCCCCTGTTCCTCCACCAGACAATATGGTTTTAAACTGCTTCACTTAATATTGCTAAAGGGTTTTTTTCGTCGTTTTCAGCCATGCGGCCTGCAGTTACACTTTGAACAATGCCAAGTGCAAGAAATGTCATCCATATAGAAGTTCCACCACTACTAATCAGTGGTAAGGGCTGTCCTGTAACAGGTAAAACCGAAACAGCAACACCCATGTTCACCAGCGATTGTATAATGATGGGAAGACCTACGCCAATGATGAGCAGTTGCCCAAAGAAATCGTTTGCCTTATACACACACATAAATATTCGGAACAAAAGCAAAAGGTATAAAAACAATAAACTCAAGCCCCCAGCACTGCCATATTCCTCGGTGATGATGGCATAGATAAAATCTGAGGTGCTTTGGGGCAACAAATTTTTCATTACACTTTTACCAGCACCTTTGCCGACCACCCCACCTGTAGCGATTGCAATTTTTGCTCGTTCAACTTGATAATTCGTGTTTGCATCTCCCTTTCCTGTAAAGCTATCGATACGACTGATCCAAGTATCCACACGATTTGGAAAAGCATCTGGATAGGCCTTAGCTGTCATGATAAACAAGCTGAGAAAAAGCGCTGCTGTGCCCAACATCAACAGTAAATATTTTTTGGGATAACCCCCAATAAAGGCCAAGACAAATACCAAAACACCTATCAGTGCTGCTGTAGATAAATTTGCAGGTAAAATCGTGGCGATAACCAACATGACTGGTAACCACAGTACAAGTAAACTTCTCCAAAAATTGATATTTTTTTCTTTGTTGACAGACAAGTATCGAGCCACATAAACCATCAACACAACCGACGCAAGAGTTGACGTCTGAAAAGATAAACCAAGAATGGGGATTTTGATCCAGCGACTTGCATTTGCTCCCTCAATCAGATTTCCTTGTAGAGCAGTATAAATCAATAACAACCAAACAATAGGTAGCGTGATGACAGACAAACCACTAAAGTATTTGAATGGGATGCGATGGACAGCATACATGATACTGATCCCAATCAAAACAATGGCAACGTGCTTAATCAAATGACCGGTAACAGACCCAATCCCTAAAACATACACCAAATTGGAGCTTGCACTATACACTGGTAGAAACGAAAACACCGACAATAGAGCTACGATAGCCCAAATTGCTCGATCTCCGTGAATATGTTTTATGATGAATCGCATAAATTATAGTTGACGAACAAATTGTTTAAATTGATTGCCGCGATCTTCATAGTTCTCAAAAAGGTCAAAGCTTGCACAAGCAGGCGACAACAAGACTGTATCTCCTTTTTTTGCCAAATCATATGACGCCTGAACAGCCTCTAACATCGACCCTGCCTCAACCAAAAGGTTTACCACTGGCGAGAAGCAATCGATGATTTTTTCGTTGTTTAGCCCCAAGCATATAATCGCTTTTACATTTTTGCGAACCAAAGGCAATAACTTTGTATAGTCATTCCCTTTGTCAACACCTCCAACGATCCAAATCGTTGGACGTGTCATGCTTTCCAATGCATAATATGTTGCGTTTACATTTGTTGCTTTTGAGTCATTTATATAATCTACTTTCAAGATGCTCAACACCTTTTCCAGTCGGTGAGGAGCTCCTTTAAAAGTTTGCAAACTCTCCCTTATTGTTTGTTTGCGAATATTGACCAATTGTGCAATAGTCGCTGCCGCCATTGCATTTTTGGAATTGTGAATGCCCTCAAATGAGGGGTTGTCAATTCGTATCATATCAATTGAATTAAATCGTTTGTCTTTTATTTTCTTATCTGTATAGGGTATGCGTTGCGATTTGGGCTTATGTCGTTCGAGAGCCAACTTGATTTCATCGTCTGTATCATCATATATGAAATAGTCCTCCTCTGTTTGGTTTTTTAGCATGCAAAACTTTGCATCTACATAGCGATCAAAACTGTTGTTGTATCGATCCAAATGGTCTGGCGTAAGACTTGTCATCACAGCATAGCGTGGGTGAAAGGATAGGATATCCTCCAGTTGAAAACTACTCAGCTCAAGTACCCAATAATCTGGTGAGTTTGTCGTGATGGCTTTGGCAAAGCTCTCACCTATGTTTCCCGCAAGTGCAACAGATTTCCCTGCCGATGCCAACAAGTGATGGGTGAGCATTGCAGTTGTTGTCTTTCCATTGGTGCCAGTGATGCCAATCAACTCAGCATCGGTATGAAGTGAGGCAAATTCGATTTCAGAAAGCAAGGGTATTTCAGCCGATCTTATCGCTTCAACAATTGGTATATCCGAGGGTATCCCTGGACTTTTGATGACCAAATCGGCTTGTAGCATTTGTGCTGCTGTGTGTTGACCTTGTTCCCACTGAATCTGATGATCATCCAATTCTTTTTGGAATGACGTTCCAATTGTCCCTTTATCACTCACAAAAACTTTATAGCCGAGTTGATGCCCAAGCAAAGCTGCGCCAACCCCACTTTCACCTCCACCCAATACGATCATATGCTTTGACATTGGCTATCTGATTTTTAGGGTTACGAGTGAAATAATTGCAAGTGCAATGGTGATGATCCAAAAACGAGTCACAATTTTACTTTCGTGATATCCTTGTTTTTGGAAGTGGTGATGGACAGGTGCCATTAAGAAAATTCGCTTTCCAACACCTGTTTTCTTTTTGGTGTATTTGAAGTATCCAACTTGCAGTATGACTGACAAGCTCTCGATAAAGAACACTCCACACAACACTGGGATAAGTAATTCTTTGCGAACCGAAAGGGCAAGAACAGCAATTATTCCTCCAATGGTCAAGCTCCCTGTATCGCCCATGAATACCTGCGCTGGATAGGTGTTGTACCACAAAAATCCAACAAGACCCCCAGCAAATGCAGCGATAAAAATCACCAGTTCACTAACGTCTGGGATGTACATCACATTGAGGTAATCTGAAAAAATTATGTTCCCCGAAACCCACGCAAAAACACCCAAAACCAACACAATCAGGGTTGCAGTTCCTGCTGCCAAACCATCGATACCATCTGTTAGGTTTGCACCATTCGAAACTGCTGTTACGATGAAAATCACAAAGGGAATAAACACCAACCAAGCATACACAGACCAAGTTTCATCAATCCATGTAATCACATCAGCATAATCAAACTCATTGTTCTTCAGCAGTGGGATTGTGGTTATTGTCGATTTCTCATTGATCACTACTTCCTGTCCTATGGTTGCATTTTCGCGCACAGTAACATCGGGGTGGAAATAAAGTGTAGTCCCTACAATAAGACCCAATCCAACCTGACCGATGATTTTAAACCTGCCTTTAAGTCCTTCTTTATTCTTGCGTTTTATTTTGATATAATCATCTATAAAACCAATCGACCCCATCCACAGGGTTGTGATAATCAACAGAAGGATATAGATGTTGTCCAGTTTTGCAAATAGCAACACAGGTACGAGCGTTGCGAGTATGATAATGAGACCCCCCATCGTTGGCGTTCCTGCTTTTTCTTTCTGGCCAGCCAATCCGAGATCTCGAATGCTTTCGTCCATTTGAAATCGATTCAATAGCTGAATGATTCGCTTACCAAAAATCATTGAGACCAATAGGGAAAAGATGATGGCAATGGAAGCACGGAAGCTAATGAACTGAAAGAGCCCTGCACCTGGCAGCTGAAATTCTTTCTCTAAATATTCAAACAGATAG
>ERZ802830.3977-NODE-3977-length-12094-cov-15.2756_pt1 | contig 12094 bp, 7 predicted proteins | sample MGYA00345654_ERZ802830 | MGnify/ENA primary metagenome ERZ802830 (study PRJEB30503, sample SAMEA104212375) | marine metagenome | biome: Westerlies Biome; feature: [SRF] surface water layer (ENVO:00010504) within the epipelagic zone...; material: water... | reverse complement strand
TAAGAATTCCATTCTTTTTTACAGGAATTCCAGATGTGGAATTGGGGGAAAAACTTGTACTTGTTGTTGAGGGGGGTATCAAAGAAAAACAACTCGGTCTAAAAACCGCAACAGAACTGCTAGGCGCAGACAAACACCTTGTTCCAAAGGATGTGGTGTGCTTAGATACGTTTGTGTTCACGCGTACAGGAAAATTAGATAGAATAGCTACATTAAAGGGATTAGCTTTGTAAAACTAAGGCAAAAGAACCCAAGGTATACGTACCCTCAATCAGAACAGACCATTAATGGCGACAACGCTGACGCTGCTAATGGTGGTGAGGACACACAACAAACACCAATCTTTTGGGATAATTAACATTCACCTTTCAACGACTTAATTTAAAAACCCCGCATTTGCGGGGTTTTTTATACATTGCTAGAGTGAAAAAGGAACTTGTTTTTTTTATTGCACTTCTTTTTTTTGTGTCTTGTGTGTCTTCAACATCAGTAACCACTGCTTCTACCCCACAAGAAAAAAAAGCCCAACAGAAGCAAGCGCTCAAAGACCGCTTGCAGGCCACCATGGTGGAGCAAAATCGTTTAATTGACAGTTTAATCGCTGCTAAAGACACACGGTTAAAAAAAGACAAAGACGGCAACTATATTCGTCCCAACTGGGTGTCGGCCAAGGGGAAGCCATTGTATTACAGCACCAATAAACGCTCGTCGCGAAAAGCCATTAAAGCAAATACGGTGGTTGCTGGGGGGGCACTTCGACTAAACCTCAGCGGCAAAGGCATTCATATGGGTATTTGGGATGCTGGGCATATTTTTGCCAATCATAATGAGTTTACTGGCGGGGCTGATTTTTTTGGTTATCAAGTCCCTATAGAAATCGCTGATTCTACAGCTGCCGATGTTAGAGATAGCCACCCAACGGCTGTGGCGTCTATTGTTATTGCCAAAGGGCTTTTGGAGAACGAAAAATATGATGTTAGCGGTATTTCACCCCAACTAGAAAAAGTATATAGTTATGACTGGGATGATGATGTTTATGAAATTTTTGAACAACTCCAAACAAACAATAACACAGACTTTATTCTTTCCAACCATTCTTATGGCATACCACTACTAGACGCTAATAACGAACTTATACCTGAAAGTGAAGAAATAGGTGGCTACAGCCTGTGGAGTTCACTTATAGACGAAATTACATACACCTACCCCAACTACTTGCACGTAGTGGCCGGTGGAAACGATGGTAGAAAAGCGTATCCAAGCCAGTCTGTTAATGGCTTAGACCAATTAACAGGCTCAACTACATCAAAAAATGCCCTTACGGTAGGAAGTTTTTCTATGGATGACAACAGCGAAAATATTACGCCAACTGGCTTTAGCAGCGCAGGTCCAACAAACGATTTTAGAATAAAACCCGAAATATGTGCAGCGGGGCAAAATCTATCTGTTGCCTCTTGGGATAAAAACAATCCCGAAGTGGTAACAAGTTATGCCGCTACAAGCGGTACATCTTTTGCTGCTCCGGGCACAGCGGCAGCAGTGGCACTACTGCAAGAGCTGTATCTGCAGGGTCATAACTCCTATATGCGAGGCGCAACCGCAAAAGCACTGCTTTGTCATTCAGCAGATGATATTACCCAATGGGGTGAGGTAGACATTACAGGGCCGGATGTAAAAACAGGATATGGCGCTGTAAATTTGGATAATGCAGCTGCCTTAATTCAAAAAGACATACGTGAAAACAATGTCATTGTAGAGTTTGAACTTAACCAAAATGAAACCAAAACACTTTACTTCCAAGTGCTTAACAAAGGAACGTTATCAGCTACGCTGAGTTGGTACGACCCACATGCTGATAAAAATGCTACAAATACACTCGTCAATGATTTAGACTTAAGAATCATTCAGGATGCTACAATCTACTATCCCTGGAAATTGCCTACAGATACACAACAAGTCATTGCTGTTTTAGGGGATAACAGCACAGATAATTTGGAACAGATAAAAACTGATGTAAACTTGGGTGGTGTGTATAAAGTTGAAGTCAGTCATAAAGGCGCTCTTAGCAATGGTAGTCAGGAAGCGTCATTGATTATTTCAGGCCCAGGCATTAGCATAACTACAGTACAAGAATTGGAAAGCTTTAGTAAAGATGGATTTTTGGTGTCACCTATTCCTGTAAAAGCATTTTTAACTATATCGGCATTAAAAAATAATCTTCCATTTCGTAGTGTACGCTTGCTTAACCTTCAGGGGGTTGAAGTGGCAATCACTAAAAAATCTTCATTTACACTTAATTCTGTGCGTTTCGATGTAGGGTTTTTATCTTCTGGCAGTTATATACTTGCTATTGAAACGCAAGGCGGCAATATTTATAAAAAAATATTGGTAAATCAATAATATCAAGACATTTATTATTAATATACCTAATTTAAATAAATAACATACCTTATTGAATTAGTTTTCTTAGATTTAACTTAAATTTAACGTTTAATATGAAAAAAATATTTATTGCTATATCTAGCATATTCGTACTATTTGTTTTTCCAGGCTGTAAAATTGGAAAAAAAAACACGCCTAGTCAATCAGAAGCAATAAACAACAAAAAAATTGTTTTAGAGAAGGCTATTGAAAACTACACCATTAAAATAGATGAGGCTTTTAAAAATCTTGTTGCTGCTAAATATCCAAGAATCAGAAAAGATAAAAATGGAAATTATATTAGACCTAATGGCATATCAAAAAGTGGAAGACCCTTGTATTATGCTAGCAACCATGGAGATGATGTGTATACCAATGTTAACGCGCATGAACTTAAAACTGGTGGGTCTTTAGGATTGAATCTTAACGGTCAAGGCGTTTCTATTGGGGTTTGGGATAAAGGGGCAATATTCGCCGAACATGTTGAGTTTTTGCCTGAAAACGAAGGGGAGTCTATTATCTCTGTGTTGCCTTCAGAAAGTCAACTTGTAGTAGATTCACATCCCGTTACGGTTTCATCTGTTATTATTGCTAAGGGACTTTGGCATAGTAGCTCGTATGATCATACAGGAATAGCAACAGGAATTGATAAGCTTTACTACCGAGACTGGATAAATGTGTTCAATGAAGCTCAAGTATTGCTAAATAGTGATTCAAAAGTACTTGTTTCTAACCACTCATATGGGTTTTCAATTTACGATTCTGATTATGAGGTATACGATTACACAGAGGATGAGATTGGAATTTATGGCGCTGAAGATCAACTCATTGACTTGATAGCAAATACATATCCTTATCATCTCTGGGTTGGTTCTGCAGGTAATGATGGGGATTTAAATTATCCCGATCAAAAATATCCGGGTTACAAATATTTAACTAACTTCGTTCTTGCCAAAAATATGCTAACAGTAGGATCCGTTGATAAGTCTATAAACAATTCTGTGCCAAAAGCAACCGATTTTAGTTCTGCTGGCCCAACAAATGATTTAAGAATTAAGCCTGAAGTTGTTGCTAGGGGTGTTGATGTTCCGGTAGCAGGATGGGATGATGAAAACCCAAATGATAACGATAAATATTATTTAGTGGACGGCACTTCATTTTCGGCTCCTACTGCATCGGGTGCTGTGGCATTGCTCCAAGAACTATATAACAATACGTATCAAGAATACATGCTTGCCGCTACAGTAAAAGCTTTATTATGTCATACCGCTACTGATATTACAAAATGGATTGTTGAAGGCGACATCATTGGCCCCGATGCAAAAACAGGCTACGGGCTCATTAACTGTGAGAAAGCAGCCCAACTTATCCAAGATAAGACTAATAGCTTTAGCTACATCTACGAAAATGAAATTGTAAACCGCAGAAGGAATGAGTTTAATATAGATGTTGCCGGAGATGCTACTAAACTGGTTGTTACCTTGAGCTGGAATGATCCATACCTAGAAGATTTATCTAGTGCAACCACATTGATTAATGATTTGGACCTAAGCATTATTAATTCTGAAGGAACGGAGTATCCATGGGTATTAGGTGGCGATCAATTATCAAGCCCAGCAATTAAGGGCGTTAACTCAGCTGACAACCTTGAAAAGGTAGAAATTGATCACCCATCAGGCAGTTACATAATAAGGGTATCTCACAAAGGTACTTTGGATGAAGCCCAACCCTACTCCTTAATTATATCAACAGAAGGCACTTCATCTCTAAATTTAGCAGATAACTTGAATGCGACAGATGATAAATTAGTGCTTTACAAATTTAATGGAAGTCCAAAAATACGAGTGTCAACAGCAAAAGGGGTAGTCAATTTAAATTCCTATAAAATTTACAACTTAACGGGTAAGCTAATTAAGTCAATGGACTTTGAAAACACAAGCACATTTGACTTCATTTTTGATACAAGTGGATACCCAAAAGGGATCTACATAATTAAGACTACTGGAGAAAATGGAAACTTTATCAAAAAATTCAGAATTTATTAACGCAATCAATATTTTACCCCTTTGTTTTCCGCTTAATTAAAAATTTTGTTGAAAATTCGATAGTTAATTAGCATGATTAACAATTTTTTAACATATTTGTAAAACCAATAATCATTCAATTATGAAAAATAAATTTATTCAAATTTTAACGCTATCACTTTTGATGGTATTTCAAGTTGCCATAGCACAACAAACAGTTACAGGATCTGTTTCTGATGAAGAAGGTAATTTATTACCGGGTGCTACTGTCGTTGTTAAAGGGACCTCGTCTGCTGTAACTTCTGACTTTGATGGTAACTTTTCTGTAAAGGCGACTACTGGAGATATTTTAGTTATTTCATTCGTCGGTTTCGAATCACAAGAATTTCCTGTTTCAGGGAGTATTATTAATGCAATTCTAGCTTCATCAAACAAACTTGATGAGGTTGTGGTAACTGCATATGGTGTTAATAGAGCCAAAAACGAAATAACCTATCAAACAGAGCGAATAGGCGGTGAATCTGTTTCTTCAAATAGTTTTACTAGTGCTACTTCAGCTCTTGCTGGTAAAGTTGCCGGTATGCAAATAAACATCCAAAGCAACGGTGTTAACCCAAGTTCTAAAATTATACTTCGTGGTTTTCGCTCAATCTCGGGAGGCAATGAAGCACTTATCGTTATTGACGGTGCCATTGCAAGCAAAGGAGCTTTTGATGACCTTAACCCTATTGATATCGAAAGCTTAAACGTCCTGAAGGGAGCAACTGCTGCTGCACTTTATGGTTCTAATGCTTCTAACGGTGCAGTTATTGTTACTACCAAGCAAGGAAACAACAAATCGAAATTTACGATTGGTGCTAGTTCAACCTTTACTTTAGAGCAAATTGCTTATACACCTGAATTTCAAACTGAGTATGGTACTGGTTGGGACGGACACTATGACCCGATTGAAAACACCAACTGGGGGCCACGTTTCGACGGAGTTCTTAGACGTGTGGGACCACTATTCCCTGTAGGAACAGTACTTCCGGAAGGGACTTTTGCAACTACACCTGATGGTCAGCCTTACCAAGTTCTACCTTATGCGCCTGTTCAAGATCACATTAAAGATTTTTTTGAAACAGGTGAATCCCTTCAAAACACAGTGTACTTCAGGGGAGGTGACTCAACATCTAATATTTATTTATCGTTGGGTAATCAGCAAACAAAAGGCATTATTTTAAAGGACACGTATAACAGATCTACCATCAAGCTTAATGCGTCAAAGCAATTAGGAGATGTTAAAATAGGTATCAACTCCAACTTACTCATGGACAAGACTAGCGAGGTTGGAAACAGCATTGGTGACCAAAACCGTGAGTTTTATTGGTTTGTGGTTAACACACCTGCGAACATTCCACTTAAGAACTATAAGAACTGGAAAACAGATATTTACGCTTCCCCTGACGGATATTTTAATGCATTTTACCAAAATCCTTATTGGGCAATTGACACAAACCGATCAAACTCAAAGTCAGACCGTGCCAATGGTAATGCTTATATTGAGTGGGAGGCTGCAGATTGGATCAAGCTAAAAGGACAGGTTCACTACAACAAGTTTTCATCCTTCAGCAAAAATTGGAGAGCTGAACAAGATTATGATCCGGTTACACAACCTTATCACAGTTTTGTATCGTCTTTTGTTACTGACTCAGAACAGCAGTTTATGGTTTATGGTTACGACTTTTTTGCTGATATTAAGTTAGATATTACAGAAGACTTTTCCATGAAAGCTTTAGTTGGTGCATCAAGTAGTGTATACACTTACCGTAATAGTTCATTAACAGCTGTTAATTTGAGTATCCCTGATTTTTATGATATTTCAAATGGTACTGGTGAACTTCAAGGTACTGTAGATGAACAAACCAAAAACACTTATGGTTATTTCACAGATCTAAACATTGGTTACCAAGATATGCTTTACTTAAACTTAGCAGGTAGATATGACTATACATCTGTACTTCCATCCGATGAAAATGGATATTTCTATCCATCTGTTGGATTGTCTTTCATTCTTGCTGACAAAAATGGTAACAGCCTAATCCCATCCTTAGAAAGTAACATTATAAACTACGCTAAGTTTACAGTTAGTAATTCCATTGTGTACAATGACTCTGTAGGAATTTTCTCTATCAATGAGCGTTTCTTCCAGTCAAGTGCCTACCCTTACGGATCAATTAATGGTTTCTATTTGGGTGGAACAGCAGCTAGTACAGATATCAAGAAAGAAAAGTTAGCCTCTACAGAATTTGGGCTTAATTTAGGTCTTTTCGATAATAGAATTACCTTAGATGCTTCTTATTACATAACGAAAACATCTGACCTGTTAACTTATGTAACTTCATCTCCTTCGTCAGGTTCTTCAAGTCTTTTAACGAATGTTGGTGATTTAGAAAGTACAGGGCTTGAATTAACTGTTAATGCTGGTATTTTAGAGAGTCCTAATTTTGCATGGGACTTAAATGTTAATTATTCTACCTCAGAAACTACTGTTGAGAAGTTAGCAGGTGACACTAAAAACGTTCAAGTTTCAGGGCCTGTTTATGCAGTATTAGGTGAAGCTTATCCGCAACTAAGGACAACTTCATACGAGCGTGATCCGCAAGGAAGAGTAATTATTAACCCTAATACTGGAAACCCAGTCATTGGAGAATTAAAAAACCAAGGAAGAGCCTTACCAAAACACATTGTTGGTTTAACTAACGTTTTTAGATTTAAAGAGTTTTCACTATCAACTACACTTGATTACAGAACCGGTCATGTATACTATTCAGAATTAGCTGATCGTATGGAATTTACTGGATCTTCAGTTGAAAGTGCTTCATCTAACCGTCAGGATTTTGTTTTCCCAAATTCAGTTGTTGAAACAGCGCCTGGTGTTTATTCACCTAATACAAACATCCCTATTACAGATGGAAAAATGGGGTATTGGCAAAATCATCACAACGAGATTAAAGAAAACTATGTACGTGATGCTAGTGCAATTAAGGTTAGAGAAATTTCATTTAGATACGATTTGTCTAAAAAGTATTTAAGTGAGCTTGGTCTATCAAAATTAAGCCTTGGTATTGTAGGCAGAAACCTAATTACTTGGTTGCCAGAAGAAAACAGGTTCTCAGATCCTGAATTCAATAATGCAACTACCAATGGTGTTGGAGTTGGAGGTTATCAACAAAGCCCACCAACGCGAAACTATGGGTTTTCTATAAACGTAGAATTTTAATATATAATGATGAAAAATACAATAAAAAACATCTTTGCTGCTTTATTAGTGCTTTCACTAATTACGGCGTGTAACGAAGACTTCCTTGACGTAAATACTGACCCGAACAACCCTACATCAGTAACGTTAGATTTAGCTTTACCCGTTGCACAAACTTATACAGCTTCATCTATTTACGGGACAGGAGCTAGACACACAAATACCATTGGTAATTTGTACATGTACAACTGGAGTCAAGCATATGGTTTTAGTTGGTATTTAGAGGAGTTTCAATATTTAGTTGCGCCTTCATTTTATGAGCAAATATGGGACTATCAATATCAAAATGCACTTAAACAGTACCACGTGCTTGATGTTGAAGGTGAAGGAACAACAAATAATTACTTTAGAGCAATTAGCAAAATAATGAAGTCCTTTCACTTCCAAGTATTGGTTGATATGTATGGTGACATCCCCTACTTTGAAGCGCTACAGCGTGGTGGTAACATTACCCCTGCTTTTGATGATGCAGAAGCCGTGTATGACGATTTAATAGTCCAGTTAACAACTGCGATTGAAATGATCAACGACGCCGGTGCAGATGCCATAAATCCTGGTAATCAGGACGTAATGTTTGGTGGTGACATGGTCAATTGGGTGGCATTTGCTAACACATTGAAAATGAGAATTCTTATTCGTCAATCTGGAATGGCCTCTAAGCAAGCATACATTAAAGAAGAGTTTGCGAAAATTACTTCTATAATCACTGAAGATGTTGCTGTTAATCCTGGCTACATCAATGAAGATGGTAAGCAAAATCCTATGTGGTCTTTTTACGGTTATGATGTCGCTGGAACGGTAACGTTAACAAATGACGCAACATGTGCAACGCAGTATGTGTTAGATTTTTTGACTGATACAAACGATCCACGAATTGACTATTTGTACGAAAGACCAGCTGGTGGGCATTTGGGTGTTGAACAAGGATATGTTGTAGATAGTTCATTTTCTGCTGATAATGTATCCAATCTAGGTCCTGGAATACTAAAAGGTTTTGATCAAGATGCTATAATATTTAGTTCTTCAGAAGCGTTATTTTTACTAGCTGAAGCTAGAGTAAGAGGATACATGAGTGGAGACGCAAAAAGTGTATATGATGCAGCTATTAGGGAATCCTTTGCTACTTTAGGGGCTACACAGGGAACTTACACAGGTGACGCTGATTGGAATTCAAAATCTAAGATTGAGGCTATCATAACCCAAAAATGGATCGCTTTAAATGGAACAAATGGGATTGAGTCCTGGTACGAATACAACAGAACTGGATTCCCATCTGGATTACCTGTATCTAATCAGTCTCCACAACCTGACAGACCGGTAAGACACTTATATCCAAACTCTGAAATAAGTGCTAACGCATCTAACGTACCGGCACAGAAAAATGCGTTTTCAAATAAAATATTCTGGGCTAACTAAAAATTAATTATGATGAAAGATATCTATAAATTATTAATGCTGTTTTTAGCATTCTCATTGACATCATGCCTTGTTGATGACACAGCTGATTCAGATCTTAACGACAAATCGCCTAGTTTAATAGGCTTTACACAAGCCAGTGTTGATGCTAATATAAAAGCAACTGGGGATGTTACACCTTTTACTATGAATGTTGAAGTTACTGGACCAACTTTTAGTTCCATTACAAGCAATATTAGCGGTAGTGTTGTTGTAAACCAGGCCCTTACAACAGCTGTTGAGGGTACTCATTTTGAGCTAGACCCATCCACTTCTAGTTTTACTTTAAGCCCAGACAACAATTTGATTGGCAATGTTGCTGTAAACATTCTTACGGCTGGAATTCAACCGCCGTTAGCTGAAAGTCCAGTACTAGCCTTAGACATTGTGTCTTCGGGTGGTGCTGCTGATGTTAATGGAAGAACCGGTACAATTTTAATCACAATCAAATATTTATGTTCTTCAGCTTTAGCTGGAAAGTATAATGTCACAGGGACATACACGGCCTATGATGGTTCTGTATCACAGCAGTCTTGGACAGATGTAATAACCATGACTGGTGACGGTGAATACCGTACTGGACGTGTTGGACATTGGTCAGCTGGAGCTTTAGGTGGTACGCCGGGAATGACCTTTACAGACTTGTGTGGTGAATTGACAATTCCTTATCAAAATTTAGTTGATTTGTATGCTAATATTGTTGAAGGTGGACCAGTAACTGCAGAGGGAAATACTCTTGAGATGAGCTCTGTTCAACCCGATGGATCCATTAAGTTTATTTACACAATTTCTTATGGTGGTAACTCAAGATATTACACCTTAATTTATACACCTTAATAAAAACGTTTAACTATGAATAATTATAAATTAAATATTGTTTTTGCATCATTATTTGTATTGTTGATTGCGTCATGTGAATCACCAAATCAAATAGATGTGGAACCTATTGGAGATGAGTCAAGAAAGCCTATTGGATCTGTTATTAGTTCTGAAGAAGGTGAAGTAATTACTTTAATGGAAGGTAGCGAGGTTTTATATACTATAAATATAGACAGAGCAATTCCATTAGAAACTGTTACCTATGTGTTGAAGCTGCAAACGGATTTGATTGGAGGCGTTAGTAGTACTGACTACGAAATGTCTACTGACGAAGTTGAGTTAGCTCCTTACACAAAAACAAACAGTGCAACATTGTCCATCGCAAATGACGGTATCCCTGAGGCAGATGAGACATTTGTAGTAAAAGTAAGTCCAAAGCACTATCCGCGTAACTTATATAACCTTCACACTGCTTCTGAGTCACTGACACAAACAATAACTGTTAAAAGTTTTGTAGACCCAGACAATGCTTTGTGTGCTTTTGGATGGGATAACGCTAGTGATTTAGATATTTATATAGTTGCTGACGGCGATGCGCTAAGTGATTCAAATGCATTAAATGGTTATAATATGGCAACTGGAAGCAATCCAGAAAAGGGTAGCTTACTTGCCACTTCAGCTCCTGATGGAGTATACCACGTAGTTGCTAACGTCTGGACTGGAGTTGGTACAAGTGCAAATTTCACACTTAGCATTACTGACGCTGCTGGGTCTTTCTTGTCAAAAAGTGGAGATATCTCTTGGACTGCAGATGGAGATTACGTAGTTGCCGCTACTGTCAAAAAGACTGGAAGTGTTATTACATTTGTAGAATAATTCCTTTGTTTTTTAAAATTATAAAGCAGCCTTAGGGCTGCTTTTTTTTTAGCTTAATTTTGACATAAATTCTACACTGTGAATAAAAACATTATATACGGCCTTAATGCAACGCGTGAGGCTATCCAAGATCCTGCACGGATACAAAAGGTGCTCATCGAAAATGGGCTAAAATCTCCTGCTGCGCAAAAACTGAAAGAAGAAATTATGCGGTCAGGCGTCTCATTTTCATTTGTCCCCGAACAAAAGCTTTACAAGCACACCAAAGAAAATCATCAAGGCTTTGTGGCACTTATCGGAGAAATTAAATTTGCTACACTTGAAGACATCATTGATCCAAACCAACAACAACTCTTTCTGCTCCTTGATGGGGTTACCGATGTAAGAAATTTTGGAGCTATTATACGTTCTGCAGTAGGGCTTAGTGCTAGTGGAGTTGTCATTGGGCAAACGGGATCTGCTCCTCTGAACAACATCGCCATTCAAGCATCTGCCGGCGGTGCGTTTCACATCCCTATCGTTCGGGTTAGCCACCTCAAAGATGCTATGTACATGCTACAATCACACGACATTACCCTAATGGGTTGTACCGAAAAAGCAGAGCGATTTATAGGTGATACCAACCTAAACCAATCAGTTGGGATTATTATGGGAAATGAAAATAAAGGAATTAGTAAAGGAATCCTCAACCTCTGCGATGAGCAAATTAAAATCCCTATTAACGACACTCTCGATTCGTACAATGTTTCTGTAGCTACTGCATTAGTACTATACGAATACCACCGTCAAAACAATTAAAGTAAAAACTTTAATTCGTCTAATTTATTGATTTCAATATAATGAGACGGATTCTTTTTTTCTAATGGCATAAAATGCACCGCATGCATGCCTGTTGCCAGCGCACCCTCGATGTCGGCTTCCAAATTATCCCCTATCATAATCGATTCTTGAGGAGAAACGTCACCAACCTTTAGCGCATGCTCAAATATTTTTGGGTCTGGTTTTTTGACTCCAACCGAAGATGAATCGGTTACTGTATCAAAAAATGGTAGTAATCCAGAATTTTTCATTTTGAAATACTGAACATCTTGGAAACCGTTAGTAATAATATGCAAGTCGTAGTGCGCATTAAGTGTCGTTAACATTTCAATTGCACCTTCAAAAAGTATGTTATACTCTGGTAGTGTTTGAATATAGG
>ERZ802830.3973-NODE-3973-length-12098-cov-14.8705_pt1 | contig 12098 bp, 15 predicted proteins | sample MGYA00345654_ERZ802830 | MGnify/ENA primary metagenome ERZ802830 (study PRJEB30503, sample SAMEA104212375) | marine metagenome | biome: Westerlies Biome; feature: [SRF] surface water layer (ENVO:00010504) within the epipelagic zone...; material: water... | reverse complement strand
TATTATTAACCAATGCTCTTGCAAGACTGCCCCCAACTCTACCAGCACCTAAGATTAGTACTTTCATAGTGTGTAAATTAAACCTCTTTTTCAATAATTAAAAGAGCTAAATGCAAAATAAATTTTATTCAAAAAAAGATCTATAAGAATTAAAAGCGTCTAAGGAGGATATGATATTCTTATTTGGAAACTGTAAGTAAGTGATTACTACTAAAAAATCGCTTGTATTAAAGTAAATGCCAGAGCTATCTATTCTATTAAAACTTCCAGCGACCCCACTGCTTTCTTCATTAACAATTGATATCTCATGTATTTTTATTCTATTTTCTTTATGCATAAAGCTAAGGCCTGGCCATTCAAAATAAGCCTTAAATTTGTTAATTATATTTGTTGCCGAATCCTTAAAATCTATTAATGAATCATTCTTTGCTATCTTGGTGCAATAAGTTGCCAGTGAATGATTTTGTTCTGAAGGAGTTATTGAGCCCCTTTTTAAATCTTCTAAAACTTTTAATATATTCTTTATTGAGAGATCTGTTAATTTTTCTTCAAGTGTAATTTTATTATCATCTTTATTAATTTCTAGAGATTTATTTAAAATAACTGGTCCTTCATCAAGAGCATCTGTCATCTGCATGAATGATACTCCGCTTTGACTGTCTCCGTTAATTAATGCAGATTGAATGGGTGATGCGCCACGGTAAATTGGCAAAATTGAAAAATGCACATTTACTGCCATAATTTTTGGATGTCTTAATAACCATTTAGGCAATAATTTTCCATAAGCAACAACAACAAGGAAATCAGTATCTAAAGATTCAATTTCATCTTTAAAAATTCTTTCATCTAATGATATAGGCTTCAAAACTTTCAAATGTAGAGCATTCGCAACCTTTGAAACCTCTGAATCTTTTAAATCACCGCCTCTTTTACCTCTTTTATCAGGCTGAGTTATGACGCCTTTTATGTGCACCTCTTTCAGCCCAGCAAGATATTTCAGTATTTTGGAGGAGCTTTTAGGCGATCCGGCAAATAATATGTTCATAAATTTAGTTAAATTCTGCTATTAACGTCTATAATCTTTTAAAAGCCTACTTCTTACTCTATCTCTTTTTAGCGCACTTACATAATCAACCATCAATTTACCCTCCAAGTGATCAATTTCATGTTGAATACATACAGTAAGGAGGCCCTCTGGCTCATCAATATGCTCTCTCCCATTGATATCTTGCCACTTTAGTTCAATTTTATCTGGTCTAGAAATAGTTTCATTAAAACCAGGTATTGATAGGCAGCCCTCTTCAAATTCAAATAAATTATGATTTTTTAGTACTTTGTAAGAAGGATTAACAAAAACACGAGGCTCATTCCTATCATCTGATAAATCCATAACAACTAATCTAATATGATGATCTACCTGAGTTGCAGCCAAACCAATACCTTTAGCCTCATACATTGTATGAAGCATATCATCTGCAAGATTTTGTAGACTTTTGTCGAATTTTGATACTTTTTCAGCAACTTTTCTAAGACGTGGGTCTGGAAATATCAAAATCTTTAATTTTTTAGCCATATTTGTTATTTTTTCATTATAATTGCGTGATTATAATCTAGTTAATAATTTAAGAGTAAAAAAATGTCAAACGAAACAACACAAGTAGCAATAATAATGGGTTCTGACTCAGATTTACCAATTGTAGAGGCAATTTTCCCAATTTTAGACTCATTTGAGGTCAAATATACAAAAAACGTTATGTCAGCCCATAGAACACCTCATGATGTAATGGATTTAATAAAAACGTCAGAAAATAACGGATGTAAGGTATTTATTGCTGCTGCTGGCATGGCAGCACATTTGGCGGGCGCAGTTGCAGCTCATTCAACTAAGCCAGTAATTGGGATACCTATAGAGTCTGGCGGGATGGGCGGAATTGATTCTTTATTATCTACTGCAATGATGCCACCTGGTGTTCCTGTTGCAACAGTAGCTGTAGGCAAAAGTGGAGCAAAAAATAGTGCAATTTTGGCTGTACAAATACTAGCAACGTCTAATGAAGATCTTGCAACAAAATTAGTAGAATACAAAAAAAATATGAGAGCTGAAGTTTTAGAAAAAGACAAAAAACTTAACTCTTAATTGAATAGAATTTCATTAGATACAAACTCATCTATAGACTGGCTGAATTCAGGAAAAATTCTTGTTCATCCCACAGAGTCTATATGGGGACTCGGCTGTGATGCTTTTAATATGCAGGCGGTCAACAAAATATTTAAATTAAAAAAAAGAAGCAAAAAAAAGAATTTTATTCTACTTGCTAGTTCAATTGATCATGTGAGTAAAAATTTATGTTATTTGTCTAAAAGTGATAAAGAATATCTATCAAAATATTGGCCTGGACCTTATACATTTCTAATAAAATATAAAGAAGAAATACCTCACCACCTTAAAAATAATACCAATAAACTAGCAGTAAGAGTGAGTAATCACTTACCTATAAAGACTTTATTTAAAGGGTTTAATGGTTTTATGGTTTCAACTTCAGCTAATATATCAGGACAGAGTAATATTAATGATGCTAAGAATATTATTGATTTTTTTGAATATGATGATTTGGCATACTATGATGAAAGTCTTGGAGAAAATAAAAGCGCCTCAAAGATCATTGATTTAGAGTCTAAAGCTATTATTCGAGAATAATTAATGATTCATGATTTAGAAAAAAAATTTAAAGACATACAGAGCTATATACATAAAAAATTTTCAGACTTTGAAGATTCAAATGACATAGATGTGTCTAGGGATGAATGGAAAAGACCTGAAGGCGGTGGAGGCATAACTCAAGTTATTGCAAACGGAAATTTCTTTGACAACTGCGCTATAAATTTTTCATCAATATATGGTAAAGATTTACCAAAAGCTGCTCTAGCAAAAACACTTAGCAAAAAAGCAGAATATGGATATCGTGCAATGGGTATTTCAGTAATCTCACATCCTAAAAATCCTCATATCCCGACAAGTCATATGAATGTTAGAATTTTTGCTATTTTAGATCAAAATAATGATATAGCTGATTGGTGGATAGGCGGAGGTTATGATTTAACACCATTTTTACCTTATGAAGAGGATATTATTCAATGGCATTCAAGTGCTAAAGCGTCCTTAGAGCCGTTTGGTAGAAATTTCTATGAAGATTTTTCTAATAATTGTAATAAATACTTTGAAATTCCTCATAGAAATGAAAGAAGAGGCGTTGGAGGCATCTTTTTTGATAATTTAACAGATTTTACATCTATTAATGAAAGCATGAAGTTTCTTAAAAGTGTTGCTGAATGCTATGTTGACTCATATTCAAACATTATTAATAAAAGAAAAGAAACTCAATATGACGAAATTCAAAAAGAATTCCAGTTATTTAGAAGAGGAAGATACGCAGAATTTAATTTAATATATGACAGAGGAACCTCCTTTGGACTTCAATCCAACGGCAGAATTGAATCAATTCTTGCTTCATTACCATCAGATGTAAAATGGTCATATAAAAAATCTCCAGAATATGACCTTTTGCAAGAAAACTTACTAAATTATATTAATAAGGATTGGAATGTCTAAATTATATAAACTAGGAGTTGTTGGAAATCCCATCGAGCACTCATTATCACCTTTTATTCATTCAAGATTTGCGAGAAATGAAAATGTAAATATAGAATATTTACCATATAAAGTTTCAGAAGCTGATTTTAATAATTTTATAAAAGAGTTTTTTCAAGACCCTCTTTCAAGAGGGTTGAATATAACTCTTCCTCATAAAAAAAGCGCAGCAAAAATTGTTGGCACAATATCAAACGAAGCAAAGTTTATTAATGCAGTAAATACAGTTGCCAAAGAAAAAGAAGAGCTATCACTTTTTTCAACAGATGGTATTGGTTTTATATCTGATATTAGTTCCAACAAAAAATTTAACTTTAAAGGTGCCAATGTTCTTTTTATTGGAGCTGGGGCTGCTGCTGAAAGCATTTTGTATAAAGTTGCAAGAGAAGAAGTTTCTATAATTTCTATTATGAATAGAACTCAAGCTAATGCTGAGCGGTTAGTAAGAAAGTTCTCTAATATGACGCATATAAATACATTTCAAAATTTAAAAGATTCATATGATCTCATAATAAATTGTTCATCTGCTGGCCTTACAGGAGAATTTGATCTTACTGATAAGATTTCTACTCAAAAAGATACATATTTTTATGATTTAAATTATTCTCTAGTTGAAACACCTTTTTGCATATGGGCTAGAACACAATCAGACAATGTTTATGATGGGATGGGGATGCTTGTTCATCAAGCTGCACACTCATTTAATAAGTGGTTTAAAGTTTTCCCAGACACGGACCCTGTTTTAAAAGACCTTGAGAAAATGAGAGAATGAAAAGGTTTGTTCAGTTCATTGCAGGCGCAATATGTCCAACATGCAAATCAAAGGATACCATAGCGATCAATCCTGATAATGATGAAATTTATTGCGTTAAGTGCGACTATACTGAAAAAAGGCCAACCGAAGAAAAGTTCACCAAAGCTGAAGAAATAAAGGTAGTTAATTTAGAAGATTTTAAGAAGAATAGGGATAAAAATTGATAGAAATTACAACTACAAACATATATTATACCTTTCGAAAAAAAAGCTTTTTTTACTTTGTTGTATTTATATAAATAGCTTATAATACACTATAAGCATTTTTTATTATTAAGACACACTTACCTAGGGCAAATAATGTTTTTTAAATTTCTTAAAAATTTAAGTAAAAGTTTAACTCTTTTGTTTATGTTTTTAGCAGCACCATCTTTAAGAGCAGATTGGTTCGCTTTAAATATGACAAGGGGCACAACAGAAATAAGCAATGAAGTTTTTGAACTTCATATGCTGATTTTTTGGATATGTGTTGTAATTGGGTTGCTTGTGTTTAGTGTGATGTTTTACTCAATGTGGGCTCATACCAAGAAAAAAAATCCAATACCTGCAAAATTTCATGAAAATCATAAATTGGAGATTGCATGGACTATCATTCCTTTTCTTATCCTTATTGCTATGGCTGTGCCAGCATCAAAAACTCTAGTTAAGATCTATGACGATGAGGCTGGTGATATAAATATCCAAGTAACAGGATATCAATGGAAGTGGCAATATAGATATCTAGAAGATGACGTAAGTTTTTTTGCAAACCTATCAACAGATCTGGACGAAATATATAACCTTGTTCCAAAGGGTGAAAATTATCTTCAGGAAGTTGATGAAATGGTTGTAATACCTGTGGGTAAAAAAGTGCGATTTTTAATAACAGCAAATGATGTCATTCATTCTTGGTGGATGCCAGCTTTTGCAATTAAACAAGATGCTATTCCAGGGTTTGTAAATACAGCATGGACGGTAGTTGATAAGCCTGGCATATATAGAGGTAAGTGTACTGAGCTATGCGGTAAGAACCATGGCTTTATGCCCATTGTTGTAAAGGTTGTTGAACAAGATGAATACGATGAGTGGGTATTTAATAAAAGAGAAGAAGCTATCAAGCTTGCTGAATTGACTACTAAAGACTGGAGCACAGCAGAGCTAATGGAAAGGGGTCAAACAGTATATGAAGTTAATTGTGTCGCCTGTCATCAGACAGAAGGACAAGGCATTGCTGGAATTTTTCCTGCTTTAGCAGGAAGCGAAATTGCTTTATATGAGAAGGACAGACACATAGAGATACTTATGGAGGGAGTTCAAGGAGCTGCTATGAACTCATTTGATTATCTGTCTGAAGTTGAACTTGCAGCGGTAATCACATATTCAAGGCAAGCATGGGGGAATGCAGAAGCTGGTGATGGCGAAATTGTCATCCCAAAAGATATAGTTGATTACAAGGAACCAAAGATATAATAGGAATATATTATGAGCGCAGTAATAGAAAATCATCATGACGATCATCAACACGGCCCCGCTGAAGGAATAACCAGGTGGCTGTTTACAACAAATCATAAAGATATAGGAACACTATATTTATGGTTTAGTTTTGCCATGTTCTTAATCGGTGGAGCTATGGCAATGGTCATAAGAGCTGAGCTATTTCAGCCAGGAATGCAAATTGTAGAACCTGAATTTTATAATCAAATGATAACTCTCCATGGGCTTATCATGATTTTCGGCGGAGTAATGCCAGCTTTTGTTGGTCTAGCGAATTGGCTAGTACCAATGCAAATCGGGGCTCCAGATATGGCTTTACCAAGGATGAATAACTTAAGCTTTTGGATATTACCTTTCGCTTTCTTCATATTGCTCTCTTCTTTATTTATGGAGGGTGGAGCACCAAACTTTGGTTGGACTTTTTATGCACCTCTTTCTACAACATATGCTCCACCAAGTGTGACATTTTTTATTTTCTCAGTTCACATTATGGGAGCTTCATCAATTATGGGTGCTATCAACGTTGTGGTAACGATTATGAATATGAGGGCGCCTGGAGTTGGTTTAATGAAAATGCCACTATTTGTTTGGTCATGGTTAATAACAGCTTATTTATTAATTGCAGTTATGCCAGTTCTTGCAGGGGCAGTAACAATGATGTTAATGGATATACATTTTGGCACTAGTTTCTTTAATGCAGCCGGTGGTGGAGATCCGGTATTATTTCAACATATATTCTGGTTTTTCGGACATCCAGAAGTTTACATTATGATCCTGCCAGCTTTTGGTATTGTTTCTCACATTATTGAAACGTTCTCAAGAAAACAACTATTTGGTTACTCATCAATGGTATGGGCTATGCTATCAATTGCAATTCTTTCTTTTGTGGTTTGGGCACACCACATGTTTACTGTTGGATTGCCATTGGCAGCAGAAATATTTTTTATGTGGGCAACAATGTTAATTGCGGTTCCAACTGGGGTTAAAGTTTTCAACTGGGTGGCAACTATGTTTAGAGGCTCTATAACATTTGAAACGCCTATGTTATTTGCAATTGCATTTGTAGTCTTATTTACAATTGGTGGACTATCAGGACTAATGCTTGCAATTGTTCCTGCAGACTTCCAATATCATGATACTTATTTTGTTGTTGCACACTTTCATTATGTCTTAGTACCTGGCGCTATATTTTCAATTATGGCAGCTGTTTATTACTGGATACCTAAATGGACTGGCAACATGTACGACGAAAGACTTGGCAAGCTTCACTTTTGGCTGTCTTTTATTGGTGTGAACGTAACGTTCTTCCCTCAACATTTTATTGGTCTTGCAGGGATGCCAAGAAGATATCCTGATTATGCACTTCAGTTTGCAGACTGGAACATGGTCTCAAGTGTAGGAGCTTTCTTGTTTGGTTTTTCACAATTATTGTTCTTATTCATAGTGCTTAAAACTGTAATGGGCGGCAAAAAAGCTACTGATCAAGTTTGGGAGGGAGCTAAAGGCTTAGAGTGGTCTGTTGCATCACCTGCTCCGTACCATACTTTTTCTACTCCACCAAAGATTGACTAATGAATAAAGGCGCGAAGAAAACATTAAGAAAACTAATTATTGCAGTTCCGTTAATGTTTGCGTTTGGGTTTGCCCTAGTGCCTTTGTATGATGTTTTTTGTGAAGTAACAGGCTTAAACGGAAAAGTATTTCAATCTGAAAGCAATGACAGCTTAGTAATAGATGATGGAAGATCAATAGCCCTTCAATTTATCTCTACAAACAATGAAAATATGCCTTGGACATTCAAGCCCTCAGAGCAAGTAATGAAGATAAATACAGGAAAGTATCACACAGCAACTTTTTTTGTAAAAAATACTACAAACAAGAGAATGGTTGCTCAAGCAGTACCTAGTGTTGCACCCTCTAATGCTGCAGCACATTTAAAAAAGCTAGAGTGTTTTTGTTTTGAGCAACAAGAATTAATGCCAGGAGAAGAAGCATTATTGCCTGTAAAGTTATTAGTTTCAAATGAATTGCCATCCAATATCAAAAATATAATTTTGTCATATACAATTTTTGACATTACAGACTATGATGAAGAAATTTTGGCACAACACCAAATGGATGTGGAGTAAATAATATGAGTGGGGGAAGTTATTATGTTCCAGATCAAAGTAGATTTCCGATTTTTATGGCTTTTTCCTTGTTTGTGCTTGTTATGGGCGCTTCAAGCACAATTAATAATCTAGATGACCCAACAAGCAACTCTGTCTATATATTATATTTTGGTTTTGCATGTCTTTTTACCACATTATTTTTCTGGTTCAGACAAGTAATTAAAGAGCATCTAGCAGGTTTAGACTCTAATCAATTAAAACAATCATATGTATACGGGATGGCATGGTTTATTTTTTCAGAAGTGATGTTTTTTGCTGCATTCTTTGGAGCATTGTTTTACGTAAGAACCCTAGCAGTTCCATGGCTGGCTGGAGAAGGAGAGAAAGGAATTGGAATCGCTGCTGTAGAAATGTGGCAGGGTTTTGAATCTACCTGGCCTGTAATTGTTACTCCCGATCAAGGGGAAGGTTATGTTTTGGCTGAGAAAAGTATGGCCTGGCCTGGCTGGGATCATGCCTTAGAATGGTTGCCACTTTGGAACACTATTGTTCTTTTAAGCTCAAGTGTAACGGTTCATTTTGCACATCTTGGTTTAAAGGATGGCAACAGAAAGAAATTTAATAGGTTCCTTGGAATCACAGTCACTTTAGCGTTAATTTTTGTAGGATTACAAGCTGCTGAATATTATGAAGCATATGCTCACTATGGATTAACTCTAAACTCTGGTATATATGGCTCAACATTTTTCATGCTTACAGGTTTTCACGGTTTTCATGTAATGATGGGTGGTATTATGCTGGCAATTATGTTGGCAAGATCAGTCTTTGCTGGCCACTTTGAAGAGCATGACCATTTTGGATTCGAAGCTGCGTCATGGTATTGGCACTTCGTTGATGTAGTGTGGGTAATGTTGTTTTTGTTTGTTTATATACTTTAATTAGGAATCGTCCCAGGGAACACTGTTTCCGAGCTCTCCTGTATAAAGACCAATTGTCACCAATGCGATTAAAACAGCTGCAAAAAAGACTCTTAGACCAAGAAGATATACGGTTCTTTTTCTTCCAGTATCTCCTTTATCAATTAAGAGAAAAAACAGACTGCCTGCAAGAGAAAGCAACAACAAAGGTAATACGATATATATAAGTGTTGTGATCATAGTTGAATTTTAAAACATATATACTTTAACAGATATGAAAAGAAATAAATTTAAACCTGGTAAAAGAATTACAGTTTTTTTTATTTTTTTTGCGCTTTTATTTTTCTTTTTAGGTCTATGGCAAATTGAAAGGGGCCAGGCCAAAAAAATTATTCTAGAAGAATTTAATAACAACCTAACAAAAAAACCAGTCTACCTAGATATCGAATCAAAAAAATGGGATAGAGTTTTTGTTGAAGGAAATTGGGATAGTTCAAAACAAATCCTAATAGATAATGTTATTCATAGGGGCATCTCAGGCTTTAAAGTTTTAACCCCCCTTAAATTAAAGAATTCAGAGAAAAAAATATTAGTTGATAGAGGATGGATAAAAAGGGAAAGATCTAGAGAAAGCATCCCTAATATAAATCTTCAAGAAGAGACGGTTGTTGTTAGCGGAATTTTAGAATCTCCAGAACTCGGTTTAGTTTTATCAGAAGACCTAGTCACAAAAACATGGCCAAAAATTTCTCAGACAAAGAATCCAGAAATACTTCTTAAAGAATATGATGAGACTATGTATAAACTAATACTAATGGCAGACCCATTGCTTAAAAATAGTCTAGAATATATTAAAATTGTGCCCACGAACATGATGCCATCGAAGCATTTTGGCTATGCTGCTCAATGGTTTTCTATGTTTTTAGTATTATGTTTAATGTTTATTTGGTACGGATATAAAAAAAATGAGAAGTAAGTTCTTTTTAGCATCAATCCTCTTAACACCAATCTTGGTAGTAGTTTTCTCAACTTTGTATTTTACGACAGGAATGTCACCTGAGGGAACTAAAAATAATGGGGAGTTTTTCAAAAGCTATTTTAATTTTAATCAATTCAAAGATAGCAGAGGAGAGCAAGATTTAATAAATTTTGATGATGGGAAATGGGTTCTCTCTGTTTATGTTACAGATATTGAAAAAAGCACAGAGTCTATTTATTTAATGAGACAACTAAATGTTGCATTGAATAGAGACATTAATAAACTTAAGAGAGTAATCTTTTATTCGAATAAATTATTAGAAAATGATTTAAGTAACATCATGGCACAATATCCAAGACAAACACTAATCGAAGATAAAAATGGTGTTTTATTAAATGTCTTGCAAAGAAATTCTAAAATAAACCTAAACGAAGAAAATCCTATTTTTGTAGTAGATCCATATGGCAGGGCGGTTATGTATTTCAGCTCGGATACAGATCCAAAACTAATTCTTAAAGACTTAAAGGTGCTTATTTAATGAACTATATTAGAAACTTATCATTTATTGGAATTTGTATGGCTTTTGTTGTTATAGCTTTAGGAGCTTGGACAAGACTAGTTGATGCTGGACTAGGTTGCCCTGATTGGCCAGGATGCTATGGCTTTGTTTTTTGGCCAAATGATGAAGTTGAAATAGCCTTAGCTGAAAGCAGATTTCCAATGTTTCCATATGATATTAATAAAGCAATACCAGAACAGGTTCATAGGCTTTTTGCTGCGGCACTTGGATTAATTGCAATTTTACTCGTATATCTTTCGTTTAGCAGAACAGACAATAAATCAATTAAAAGATGGTCGTTATTTCTTTTAATTTTAATATGCTGCCAAGGATTATTTGGGTATTTAACAGTAAGCCTTAACCTTTTACCAATTATAGTAACCACACACCTTTTTGGTGGATTTGCTACGCTTACTCTTTTCTACTTTATATTTTTAAAATCAAGAAATTTTGAGATATTTAATCAAATAAATATTTCAAATCTAAGATTTATATCAGCAATTGCCTTTGTGATTTTAATTTTTCAAATTTTTTTAGGAGTTTGGACAAGTACCAATTATGCCTCATTAGCATGTGCAGACTTTCCAACATGTCAGGGCAGCTACTTTCCTGAAATGGATTTTAAAAATGGTTTTAATCTAAATCAAGAAGTTGGACCCAACTACTTGTATGGGCTGCTAGATAATCCTGCAAGAGTTGCAATTCATTACACTCATCGTGTATCCGCAATATTAGTTACGCTTATATTTCTAATACTGATGTCTAGACTATGGTTTTCTGATGCAGCGCCATTGGCTTCAACTCTGGGAATATTACTATTAACACAGATTACTTTAGGAATAATAAATGTTGTTTATGTGCTACCCCTTTACGTGGCAATATCACATAATTTAGTTGCAGCATGTCTACTCTTAGCAACCTTTACAGTCAATTATTTGGCTTGGAAAAAGTGACACTTTTAAGAAGTTATTACGAGCTTTGTAAACCCAATGTAGTTTATATGATGCTCATATGTGCCTTTGTTGGGATGCTTCTAGCCGAAGAATCTGTAAGCTCATTTGGATACTTATTTGTCTCATTAACAGGCATAGCATGTTGCGCTGCATCGGCTGCAGCGGTTAACCAGGTCATTGATAGAAATACAGATGCCTCTATGACAAGAACTGATCAAAGGCCTCTTCCCCAAGGAGAGTTATCTCCAACCCATGCTTCAGTATTTGCTTTAATTATAGGTATATTGGGTGCCTTAATTTTATATCTATATGTAAACACTCTTACAATGATACTTACTTTAGCCTCTTTGGTTGGTTATGCCTTCATATATACAGTTTATTTAAAAAGAGCTACTCCTCAAAACATTGTAATTGGTGGTCTAGCCGGAGCAGCACCCCCTCTGCTTGGATGGTCATCTATTTCAAATACCATAGATCCATATGCCTTATTATTGGTGCTGATTATTTTCGTATGGACACCTCCTCATTTTTGGGCACTAGCAATATATCGCAAAGATGAGTATGCGAAAGAGTCTATACCCATGTTGCCAGTAACTCATGGAGTAACTTTTACCAAGCTACAAATAGTTTTATATACGATTATT
>ERZ802830.3971-NODE-3971-length-12100-cov-6.13865_pt1 | contig 12100 bp, 10 predicted proteins | sample MGYA00345654_ERZ802830 | MGnify/ENA primary metagenome ERZ802830 (study PRJEB30503, sample SAMEA104212375) | marine metagenome | biome: Westerlies Biome; feature: [SRF] surface water layer (ENVO:00010504) within the epipelagic zone...; material: water... | reverse complement strand
GATACAAGAAGATTTAAAATATTTTAAAACAGTTACTATGAATAAACCAATTGTAAAGGGAAGAAAAACTTTCGAGTCTATTGGCAGACCATTACCAGGAAGACTGAATATCGTTATTACGCGCAATACTAATTGGTGCTTTAATGGGGTTAAGGTTGCTTCATCGCTTAATCAAGCTAAGGATTTAGCGATATCGACTCGAGGTTTTAAACCTGAAATAATGATTATAGGTGGATCTGAAATATACAATAGTACAATAAAATACGCAGATCGTTTGTATGTTACCAGAATAGAAGACTCTTTTGAGGGGGACACTTTCTTCCCTATGTTTGATGAAAAAAACTGGAAAGAAGTCGAACGCAAAAACTCTCAAGAAAAAACAGATATACCTTATTTTTTTCAAGTATTAGAGAGGATATAACGGCCATACTTAAGTCAATTTTAGTTTGAGGTTTTTTGACTTCATTGTCTACAACATAAGGCACCTAATACTAAAAGCATCTTATGAATCTAATGATACCAATATAGGCGTGAACTGATTGATCGGTAGTCTCAGATCTTCTTACAGAAAATCTTAGAATTTCTTTGAAAATTATATAGAGACTGACGCTCTGCAGGAAGCTTTTCTATTGAAGATTCCTTAAAACCATGCTCTAAAAACCAGTGGCTAGCTTGAATAGTAAGGGCAAATAGTTTGCTAATTTTCATTTCAGAAGCTTTTTTTTCAATTACTTCAAGGAGTTGTCCTGCATGACCATGATTCATCAGTTCCGGGTGCGTTACTATACATGCTATTTCTGCTGAACATCGATCATCTAGAGGATATAGAGCACAACAGCTAATAATAGAACCCTCTGTGTTCTCTAAAACGGTGAATCTTGTAATTTCTAACTCCAGTAGTTCGCGAGATCGTTTTACTAAGGCTCCATTTTTTTCTTGAGGCTCAATAAGCTTTAAAAGATCACCAATATCGTCAATAGCTGCTTGACGAATTAATCCAATGCTATTCTTTACAATCAGCGTACCATTCCCATCTCTTGTGAAAAGCTCCTGTAAGAGCGCTCCATTTACTGTGTAGCTCACAATGTGGCTTCGACTTATATTATTCTTACATGCCTCAAAGCAAGATTTAAGAGCTTGCTTTTGATCGCAGTAACTGCCTGGGTTATTGAGGTATTTTTGAGCTTCACTGATCGATAAAGTTCTGAGTAGTTTTCCATTTTCATCTTGGATACCCTCATTTTGGGTGAACATAATTAATTTTTCCGCTTTTAAATTAATAGCAGCTTGAACAGCTAGATCTCTATAATCTAGACTAAAAACCTCTCCTGAAGGCGAATAACCGATTGGTGATAACAATACAATCGCATTTTCTTCAAGCTGTTTATGTATGTTCAGTGCGTCTATTCGGCGTATTTCGCCTGTATACTGGAGGTCAATGCCTTCTTTTATACCAGCTGGCTTAGCTGTAATAAAATTTCCGCTAACAACTTTTATCTTTGAGTTGTACATTGGAGAGCTTGCAACTCCACTGGAAAACATAGCTTCTATATTAATTTTAGTACTACCTACTGCATCTTTTATCAATGACATCGAGGAGCGATCAGTTACAGAAGTTTGTATATCTGCACTTTTATAAATGTCTGAAAAATTATTTTGGTTATCTAGTTGATATTTAACCCCATGCACAAGTACAAGTTTAATACCCATACTTTGCAAAAGAGCAATATCAAGAATTATGTTACTAAAATTTTCGTGAAACATCGCTTCTCCACTTAAAGCCAGCAAGAAAGTTTTACCTCTGTGGCTATTAATGTAGGGAGACGTATTCCTCAAAAATTTTACATATTCAGCTATTTTATTTTTTTTACTTGACGTCATTGTTAGCTCTTAATTTTTTGGTTTTTGTATCAAACTGCATTATAGGTAACGCTGACGGCAAAACATAGGATCTTATGAGACTTAATATAAAATAGTGAATTCGTTGGACTTTATTGCAACCATACGGGATTGCTAGGCATATTTAGGCTATTAAATAATGCATATATTTTGAAAATATATAAATAATTTTTTTTCATCGGGCTTTGTCTTTATTATGCCTACAGTTGAAGGCTATAATTGTTAATTAGCGTGTATAGTGGGTATATACAATTTTAGAATTTTATTTAGGAGTATGAAATGTCATTTGCCGACAGAGATGGCTGGATTTGGTTTGATGGCGAAATGGTTCCTTGGCGTGAAGCGAAAGTACATGTTTTGACTCACACACTCCACTACGGTCTTGGAGTTTTTGAAGGTGTACGAGCATATGATACTGAAAGAGAGGGAGCCGCTATTTTTCGTTTACATGATCATACTGATCGCTTATATCGTTCCGCAAAGATCTTAAATATTGATATACCTTTCAGTAAAAAACAAATTAATGAAGCGCAAAAAGTAGTTGTTCGTGAAAATAAACTCAAAGAAGCCTACCTGAGGCCTATGGTATTTTTAGGATCTGAAGGTATGGGACTTCGAGCAGAAGGACTAAAAGTACATGCAATAGTTGCCGCTTGGGACTGGCCATCATATATGTCACCTGAGGCCTTAAAGAGCGGCATAAAGGTTCGCACATCGTCATATACCAGACATCACCCTAATATTACGATGACTAAAGCAAAGGCTAACGGAAATTATATTAACTCTATGTTAGCTTTAAGAGAAGCTTTAGACTGTGGTTGTGAAGAAGCTTTAATGCTGGATGTTGATGGTTTTATTGCTGAAGGAAGTGGTGAAAACGTTTTCATAGTAAGAGATGGAGTTGTTTACACACCAGAACTGAGTGCTTGTCTTGATGGCATTACTCGAAAAACTGTAATAAATTTAGCTGAAAAAGCCGGCTATAAGATTGTTGAAAAGCGCATTACACGTGATGAAGTTTATGTTGCTGATGAGGCATTTTTTACTGGTACAGCAGCCGAAGTATTGCCAATTAGTGAGCTGGATGGTAGATGTTTGGGTGCTGGCCATCGAGGCCCATTGACCGAACTAATGCAAACACAGTATTTTGACTTAGTGCGAGGTAAGATACCTGAGTATTCAGACTGGCTTGCACCTGTAGCAAAATGAAACTTATAATTTCTTCTAGAGCCAATAATAGTTAATAAAAATATGGCATCTGAAAAGAAAGTGATAGCAAAAAAAATACTCGTCATAGGCCCCTCATGGGTGGGTGATATGGTGATGGCTCAATCATTATTCATATTGCTTAAACAACAAAATGTTAACGTATCAATAGATGTTTTGGCCCCCAGTTGGAGTCAACCAATACTAAACCGTATGCCTGAGGTATCCCGAGCGATTGATATGCCTGCTGGCCATGGAATCTTTAACTGGAAGCTTAGACGGGAAATTGGAATTAAGCTCCGGACAGAAAAATATACACAAGCAATAATTTTACCCAATTCTTTAAAATCAGCACTTATCCCATGGTTTGCAAAAATTCAACATAGAACAGGCTGGAGGGGGGAAATGCGCTATGGATTAATAAATGATATTCGTGGCTTGAAAAAAAAATCCTACCCATTAATGGTTCAACGCTTCGCTGCACTCGCTTTAACCAAAGATACAATTTTACCCAAATCTATAGCACATCCGGCGTTAAGATCTTATAAAGATAAAGCGGTAAATCTTATTAATAAATTAGGATTAAATTGCGATCGTAAGATTTTAGTTTTATGTGCAGGAGCAGAGTTTGGCCCTTCTAAACAATGGCCAGCAAAATATTATGCTGAAGTTGCATCAAATAGAATATCTGAGGGATGGCAAGTTTGGCTATTAGGCTCTGGTAAGGACAAACAAGTCGGCCAAGAAATTATCAATTATTTATCTCAAAGTGACCGCGACCGTTGTTATAACCTTTCTGGTTTAACTCTGCTAGATGAAGCAATCGACTTACTATCAGTTGCCACTATTGTAGTTACTAACGATTCTGGATTGATGCATATATCGGCAGCTGTAGATACACCACTAATTGTTTTATATGGATCAACTTCACCGCATTTTACTCCTCCACTCAATAATAAGGCTGTTGCATTATCTGTTCCTGTAGAATGTGGACCCTGTTTTAAAAGAATATGTCCCATTAATAGTATGAAATGCTTAGATGATCTAACTCCAGCTAAAGTGATTTCTGAGTTATTGAGATTGGTGGGTGGTTAATGAAAAGAGTTTTAATAGTAAAAACCTCTTCATTAGGCGATATTGTTCATACCCTTCCCGCTTTGTGTGACGCTAGTCTTGCTATTCCAGATATTAAGTTTGACTGGGTTGTTGAAGAAAATTTTTCTTATATACCCCACTTGAACGATCAGGTGGATCAAATCATTTCTGTTTCCATGAGAAGGTGGCGTAAGAACATTCTTAAATTTTGGAACTCAAGTGAGCATTTAGAGCTAAAGAGAAAGCTCAGCTTATATCCCTACGATGCTATAATCGACGCTCAAGGCCTACTCAAAAGTGCATGGCTTGCTAGGCAGGCAGATGGAGATAAATATGGTTTCGATAAAGCTTCCGCAAGAGAATCAATAGCATCAATTTTTTATGACCATCGATTTAGTATACCCAAGGATATTCATGCAGTTGAGCGAACTCGTATTTTATTCTCAAAGTCATTAGGTTATCAGCTAAATTCAAGTATAGGAAATTACAATCTTTTTTCCAACCCAGGAAATAATCAGTATGTTATTTTAATGCATGGTACAACTTGGCCTTCCAAACATTGGCCAGAAGAATCTTGGATAGCATTGAGTCGTTTGGTCGCAAAAGCCGGCTATAAGGTTTTTTTACCATGGGGAAATAATCAAGAAAAGTCACGTGCAGAAAGAATCGCCGAAATTTCTGGAGCTGAAGTTCTCCCTAAAATGACACTAACAGAAATAGTTTCTTTACTGAAAAAGGCTTCTGGATGCATTTCTGTTGATACTGGCCTAGGACATCTTTCTTCTGCTCTAGGTATCCCCACGTTAGGTATTTTTGGCCCAACAAACCCTCTTTTAACTGGCCTATATGGTCCAGACCAAAAAAGTCTTCTATCTAATTTTCCTTGTTTATGCATGTCTAAAAAGTGTCCATTTTCACTAAAAGTAGATGGGCCATGCCGAGGTTTTCAGGGGCTTACAGCAAATATAGTTTTTGAAAATTTTATAAAGTTAATAAAAAAGAATATTGCTATCGATGATTTTGAAGTCACTATAAAAAAGGAGACAGACAAATAAATGAAGCTAGCATTTTGTTTGTACAAGTATTTCCCATTTGGAGGCATGCAAAGGAATTTTCTGAAAATTGCTGAAGAGTGCTCAAAGCGCGGATACAGAGTCACTGTATATACACTCGAATGGGTGGGTGAAAAACCTGAATTTTTAAAAATTGTGATTATTAAAACAGATGCCATTAGAAATATAAAAAAATACCAATTCTTTTCTAGATGGCTTAATGAAAACTTGAAACATGAATCTATAGACTTGGTAATAGGTTTCAACAAAATGCCTGGTCTTGATATTTATTATTGTGGCGATCCTTGCTATGAGTATAAATCCCGTAAATTAAGACCATGGTGGTACCGATATACACTCCGATATAAGCATTTTGCTAGGTTTGAAAAGGCTGTTTTTGAAAAAAAAGCAGGTGTAAATATTTTAATGTTTTCCCCTATACAAAAAAAACTATTTCAGAATTTTTATGATACAGACCCATCCTTCATAAATATGCTACCTCCCGGTATTAGCCGTGATCGTCGCGCTCCAGAGAATGCATCTGATATTCGCAAATCGTTTAGGGAAGAATTTAATTTAGAGAAGGATGAGATTCTGCTTTTGCAGATAGGCTCTGGTTTTCGTACCAAAGGTTTAGATAGAAGTTTGCGAGCTATAGCGGCTTTACCGATCCAGTTAAAAAGTAAGATAAAGTTTTTTGTTATTGGCGAAGATGATCGCAGCGAGTATATCTCTCAAGCACAAAAGTTGAATATAGCTGATGTGGTAACTTTTTTTTCTGGACGAGATGATATCCCAAAATTTTTGCAGGGCTCAGACGTTTTATTACACCCCTCCTACGCTGAGAATACTGGAGGGGTGATACTTGAAGCTTTAGTTGCTGGTCTCCCCTCAATAGTTTCAGACGTTTGTGGATATGCACATTATGTAAAGGAAGCGAAAGCGGGAATTTTGATAAAGTCACCTTTCTCACAAAATACATTTAACAGCAACCTAGAGGAAATTTTATTAGCAGATAAGTTAATAGTAAGAAATAACAGGATAAACTTCTCAAATAGCGCAAACATTTATGATATGCCTCTAAAGGCAGCGGATGTAATTGATCGAGTAATTAAAAAAAAATGGACAAAAAAAAATTGGATGGATAAAGTTGAATGAAATTATTTTTGACCGAACCTTTTGTAACAAAATGGCAAAATTTAGACCCTTTTAAAGAAATATTTTCTTTAACTGGCAAAATTTATCGAGATATGGGAGATCGCTGCACAAAGCGAATAGAGCTTGATGGTTCAGTTTATTTCATAAAAATACATACAGGAGTTGGCTGGAAAGAGATTTTAAAAAATCTTTTATGTTTAAAAAAACCTATATTAGGAGCTATAAACGAGTACGAGGCTATCATCCGATTAAGCGAATTAGGCATTAATACGATGGTTGTTAGAGCCTACGGCTCAAATGGCTGGAATCCAGCTACTAGGATATCGTTTATAATTACTGAAGCACTTGAACCAACAGCACCTTTAGATGAAGTATATAATCCTAGTACGCTCAAAGATGTAGACATAAATCAGAGGCGAAAATTAGTGAAGAGGCTTGCCAAAATTACTAGGATAATGCATGAAAATGGAATGAATCATCGAGATTATTATCTTTGTCATTTTTTAATTGAGGCCACTAAGGAAACTAAAAAAAATATTTTTATTGAGCAAGTTATTTCACTTATTGATTTACATCGTATGCAGATAAGAAAGAGGACACCAAAGAGGTGGAAACACAAGGATCTATCTGCTCTTTATTACTCAGCTATTAATTCAGGATTCAATGAAAGGGATGCTTTTTGTTTCATGCGAGAGTACAAACAAGGATTTTTGAAACAGATAATAAATGATGACCCTACTTTTTGGGAATCTATTAAACTTGAAGCAAAAAATCTTCATGATAAAGGTGTTCGAAAAGGCTACCATAATTGAATGACCGCATTAAGTTTTACCAATATAGATTTATAGTGTGTCTTTTAGAGGAACAGATAAACAATGCCTGAGCTACTATCCCTCCACCAACTAAAAGCAATGGAAGACCCATTGAAGACTCCCTTCGAACTAGATGTTCCAGGTAGAGAGCGTCTTATTTGTGAGGAAGTATTCCGTCATCTTCCAGGTAAGCGTATAGCTTTTCGCTCAATATGGGGTGGCGCGGAAGTTCTTGTTAAACTTTTTTTTAGAGAAAAGGATCTTGAGATTGAGCAGGCAGGATTAGATGCAATACATGATTCAGGTGTACCTTGCCCTAAAAAAATCTGGGGCTTAATTGATAAAGAAGGTGGCTACTTTATTGCTACTGAGTTCCTGAAAGATGCACAAACATTATCAAGTTGTTACCAAAAGTTTACTAAGAAAAAAATGACTCCATTATTACATGATGCTGTGAAATTCATTGGCTTTCTTCATGTTAATGGATGGATGCAGAAAGATATCCACTTAGATAATTTTATATTTAGCCAAGATAAAATTTATATGGTCGATGGAGGTGGTATCAGAAATTTAAAGGATCCAGTAGAAAACTTAGCTTTATTTTTTGCACAAATGATTCCTGATTATGACAGTATAGCAACGTCTGTCGTTTCATCTTACGGGGAAAATTTACCTCTAGTTGATGATTTTTCTGACAAAATAAGGATTATGAGAGAACTTCGTATTAAGCGTTTTTTATCAAAGAGCATGAGATCTTGCACTAGATTTCAAGTACTAAAAACAAAAGATTTTTTTATCGCTATTACCAGAAAATTTTTGACTAAAAAATTGAGCCAATTAGTAAATGAACCAGAGGTCACTATCGGCCAAGCTAAATTTCTAAAGCGCGGGAATAGCGCTACGGTTGTTAAAGTTAATAATAAGGATTCTGATTGGACGATTAAACGCTATAATATAAAAGATTTTAGACATAGGTTTAGCCGATGTTTGCGACCGAGCAGAGCCTGTGTGTCATGGCAAGGCGCTCACCGACTTGCATTGCTAGGAATTGCAACACCACAACCCATAGCTATGAGAGAAAATAGAAATGGTAGATTTCGTAAAGAAGCATATCTAGTCACAGAGTTTATAGAAGGAAAAAATCTTCAAAGTTGGTTGCTATCTTTAAGTAAAGATCAGGTCCCTACTTGGCTAGGTAAAGAAGTGTTACGCCTGTTTAATACTCTTTGGTATAGCAAAGTAAGTCATGGAGATATGAAGGCATCAAACTTCATTGTATCCGAGAAGATTCTTTATGTGATTGATCTAGATACACTGCAATGGCATAGTTCTGAAGAATCTATGAATCAAGCTTTTACAAGGGATATAGAAAGATTTATGGAGAATTGGCAAGGCAATACTTGGATATACTTCAAAGATATTTTAAGTCCACTTGCGGAGCAACTTAATATCACTTTAAAAAATAAAAAGGTCTAATTTTGTCTACTATCATTCTTGGTATTTCGGGTGCACTCAATCATGACGCTTCAGCAGCTTTATATATTGATGATAAGTTAATCGCAGCCGCTGAAGAGGAACGCTTTATTCGCTGTAAGCATGCTAAGGGAAAAATGCCATTCCACGCAGCGAAATTTTGTCTCAAATTTGCGAATATTAATCCAGAATTAGTTGATGTAGTTGCTGTTCCTTTTTCACCTATTTCATTTTTTTCTAAAGCACGATGGCATTATGTAAAGAGATATTGGTATGCGCCCGATCGAGCTTTAGATGTTTTGTTGAACGGTAACAGGCGTTATCGACGTTATAGGGACCGTGTTTTCAGCTTATTAAAAAATTTAGGAATTGATCCAAAAAAAATTGAATTTGAACCCGTTGAGCACCATTTAGCTCACGCTTCTAGCGCATATCATTTGAGTGGGTTCAAAGAAAAAACAGCGATTATGGGAGTGGATGGTAAGGGTGAATATGCAACCACTTTTTTTGGTTATGGTGAAAACGGTAAAATCCATAAGATAAAAGAATTCTATGATCCTGATTCACTGGGCGGCCTCTATGGAGCAATTACTGAATATCTAGGTTTTGAGATGTTAGATGGTGAATATAAAGTTATGGGAATGGCTCCATATGGCGATCCGTCGAAGCATGACTTTTCGCGTTTAGTTAAATTTGATGGAAAAAATTTTGAAATAAATACAAAGTTTGTTAATACTGTTGGATTAAGACGCTATAAAGAAAACGGCGTAGGTTTTTACTTTAGCCAGAAACTTATTGATTGGCTTGGACCTAAAAGAGAGGGTGATATCGCAGATGAGCCATATATTGATTATGCTGCGACTATACAGACATTATTTGAAAAGATAGTTCTCCAATTAATGGATCACTATCTTGGTGATATTATTCAAGAAACAGGGAAGCTAGTTTTTGCGGGCGGAGGCGCACTTAATGTCAAGCTAAATCAAAAAATAATAGCAAAAGAATATATAAAAGAGTTATTCGTACAGCCAGCCTCTGGAGATGCAGGAACGGCAATTGGTGCAGCTTCCTTTTCACTAGTAAAGAGAGGTATTCAGCCTGAGAAAATGGAACATGTATATCTAGGGCCAAGCTTTTCAAATTCTGATTGTATTGAGGCTTGTGAGGGCCACTCAGAAAAACCTTTTTATAGTATCATTACTTCAGTCCCTAAAAAAATAGCTAAAATTTTAGTTGATGGAAATCCTGTTGCTTGGTTTCAGGGCAGAATGGAGTTTGGACCCAGAGCACTAGGGGGAAGATCTATATTAGGTTGTCCAAGTTCACCAGGTGTTGCTGGTCGGATTAATGAGCAAATCAAATTTAGAGAACGCTGGAGACCCTTTTGTCCCAGCATGTTGGATAGGGTTGCGCCTAAGATGTTTGCAACCTCACACCCAGCGCCATTTATGACCTTCACTTTTAAAGTAGAAGATGATTGGAAATCAAGGGTTCCCGAGGTGGTCCACGAGGATGGAACTGCTAGAGCGCAAGCTTTAAAAAAGGATTCCCATCCCCGTTATTACGCACTTATGGAAGAGATGGAAAAGCTCACAGGTAATGGAGTAGTTTTGAATACTTCTCTTAATAGAAGAGGAGAGCCTATGGTCTGCTCTCCTAAAGATGCATTAGATATGTTTTTTGGCTCAGATTTACAATATTTAATAATGGAAGATGTTTTAGTAGCAAAAGATGCATCAAAACTAAAGTTGTTATCATGAAAATGAATCAAAGTTATAAGCATAAACAACCTGTTGCTGCATGAAATGATTGATAATATTGATCGAATAAATGAAAAGTGGTTAGCCTATGGTGCTTTCAGATAAAAAACGATTGATGTTTAGTATTATTATTCCTGCATATAATTATGCTGATGTTCTAGATAGGTCAATAAGATCAGTGCTAAACCAGACTGGCGATGACTTTGAAATTCTTATTATCGATGACGGCTCAACTGATAATACACCTAAAGTTATGAGCAACTACCAAAAGGAATTTCCTGAAAAAATAAAATATTTTATACAAAAAAATCAAGGACCAGCAGCTGCAAGAAATAAAGGGGTTGAGTTATCTTTTGGGAGCTACCTTTTTTTTCTGGATGCTGATGATGAAATGGCGCCAGACCTTCTAAGTCAGTTGCGAAAAAAAATATTAGACAAACCTTCAGTAGACGTAATTTTCGGTGATCATATCTCTATAGATCATAATGGTAATTCGACATATAGCACTACTAATATCTTGCCTAAAACACGGGAAGAGTGTTTTAAGGCATATATCTTCAAAAAATTAAACTTGTCTCACTGCGCTAAGATCGTTAACCGTAGAGTTTTCGAGAAAATTAGCTATCCTGTGAAACTAAGAATTTCAGAAGATATCCCATTTATGGCTACACTATTGGCAACATGTGAGTGCATACTTGTAGGTATACCCATGGCCATAGTCCATAAGCATCAAAATAGTTTGCGTCATAACAAAGACTACGCCAAAGAATTTGGTGAGACCGTTGCGGACTATGTTTTTTCTTCTAAGACTGTTCCTGGCTGGGCTTTAAAGTATGAGAAACGCTTTCGTGCTAGGAGATGCTTGTCGATATTCAGGACACTATGTCTTGCCAGTCAGAAGAAAGAGTCTCTACATTTTTATAAAAAAGCTCTAGTCTTATCTCCGTTTTTAATATTTCGATTTAGCTATACTAGAAAAGCGATAAAGATTTGGTTAAATGGTTGAAGATGTTACTTCACGTTGGTTTGGGCAGCATAGTAAGTTTTATGCATCTATTCCAAATGCAAGAGTACTAGGAACTAGAGAATTTGTGAGAGAAGAGCTTAAGTTGCTGAAATGTCTAGGACCTTACTCGATGGTAACAAAATTTTAACGACCCTATCACTTTTGTAGATTATGCTATTAGTATCAATGTTCGTAATACTCTTAATTAGCGTAAAAAATTCTAAAATCCAATCAAACAACTAGAAGCTTTCCAGAGGATATTATTTAAATTACTCTATGGTAATATAGTTGATTAAAACACTTATAGAGGATGTGGCCATGATGCCAGTAGTTCCGAAATTTGATTTGTCTCGAGTGCTCGTCGTGGGAGATATCATGTTAGATAGTTATTGGCATGGAGCCTCAAAGAGAATTTCTCCAGAGGCACCAGTTCCTGTTGTAGATATTGTCCAATCAGAGGAAAGAATTGGGGGATCAGGCAACGTAGCATTAAATCTGGCATCCTTAGGTGCTGACGTCACTATAGTTGGTGTTATAGGTGAAGATGAAGATGGTATTACTCTTAAAATTAAATTGGATGCTGCAAGCATAAACCATGATTTGCAAGTATCTGACTCTAAATCAACAATAAAAAAACTC
>ERZ802830.3969-NODE-3969-length-12108-cov-11.8847_pt1 | contig 12108 bp, 14 predicted proteins | sample MGYA00345654_ERZ802830 | MGnify/ENA primary metagenome ERZ802830 (study PRJEB30503, sample SAMEA104212375) | marine metagenome | biome: Westerlies Biome; feature: [SRF] surface water layer (ENVO:00010504) within the epipelagic zone...; material: water... | reverse complement strand
TTACTTGACAGAAAATTTATTTACAATTTTAAGAAATAAAATTTATAATTGAATTAAATATATTTATTTATTTACTAAATCTAAATATTGTGAGTAAGTAAAATTAAATCATACATAGAGCGTATGCTTTAAGTTGAATCAACTAAGAGTATAAGATATTAGATTGATGCTATTTTTTTTGTAATTCTTGAAACGTTTCTTGAAGCATTTTGCTTTTTAATTATACCCGTCTTTGCAATTTTCATTAATTCTGAATTCAACTTGGGTAAGAATTTTAAAGCTTCTGTTTTCTTTTTGCCTTCGATAAGCAAATTCATCTTTTTCAGACTATTCTTGTATCTGCTTTTTCTAGCCTTATTCACAGCAGTTTGTTTAGTTATTCTTCTAATTCTTTTAATTGCGGATTTTGTATTAGCCATATTCGCAGGGGTATAACTTGAGAATTTATTTCGGTCAATGAAATAATCAATTATTTTTGGCACAAATCGCAAAAAAAAGTCGATCTATTAGAAATAATTTTTTTTTTTATTATTCCATTACACTTATATCTTTTACAAAGATTTCCTTCTCTACCATAAACTTTGAAATCGGTTTGAAAGCTTCCAACTTTACCAGAGGTATCTTTAAAATCTCTTATGCTGGAACCTCCTTTCTTTATTGATCTTAAAAGTATCTTTTTTGAATTTAATATAATTTGTAAACATTCTTTTTTTTGCAATAAACAGGCTTTTTTAGCAGGTTTAATTTTACTCAAAAATAATATTTCACTAGCATAGATATTGCCTATACCCGAAACGAAATTTTGATCTAATAAAAAATTTTTTATATTTTTTTCTTTTTTTTTGAAGAAAGATAAAACGTAACTTAAGTTAAAATCTGAATGAAATGGTTCAGGACCTAAATAAGCTAATCTTTTTTTTAACAAGACAGGATTTTTAAATATTTGAAAAAATCCAAACCTTCTTGGATCATTATAAATCATTTTTAAATTATCAAAAAATATTTCTACATGATTATGTTTTTTAGGCAAAATTGGCGAGTTATAAAAACTAGTATTCGTTATTATATCTTTTTTATTATTTGATACTAAGTGTACAGTACCTGACATTCCTAAATGTAACAGACAACAACTGTTGTTTGACAGATAAAATATTAAATATTTTGAGAATCTATCGACATTAATAATTGTTTTGTTTTTAAAAAAGCTGGAAAAATTCAAAGGAATTTGAAATCGTAAGTTTCTATTTCTGATTATTACTTTTTTTACCTTTTTTTTATTAATTTTTTTATGCAATGACTGTCTAACAACTTCTACTTCTGGTAATTCTGGCATTTGATACTATATTCAATATATATTTATTTTTATGCAACAATATCTACAAAATAAAAAAGGGCTAGTGAAAAACGTTTTTAATCAAGTCTTTGATCAGTATGATTTAATGAACGATTTAATGTCGTTGGGTGTTCATCGTCTATGGAAAAAAAATCTTTTAAATATGATGAATCCTTCATCAAACAAGAAGTTAATTGATGTTGCTTGTGGCACAGGAGATATTGCAAAACTTTATTTAAATCATGTTCATAATAATTCAAAAATAACATGCGTTGATCCAAATAAAGGTATGATAAATAAAGGTAAAGAAAAATTAAAAAAATTTAAAAACCTAGATTGGATAATTGCACCAGCAGAAAAAATTCCAGTGGCAAAAAATTTATACGATTTTTATTCTATAAGTTTTGGGCTTAGAAATACTAAAAATTTGAATAAAGCTTTAAGTGAAGCATATCGTGTTCTAAAACCAGGTGGTCGTTATTTATGTCTTGAATTTTCAAAAATACAAAACCCTGGTCTTGATATTATTTACAAAAATTATTCAAAAATTATTCCATCAATTGGCAAATTGATTGTTGGTGAAAGAGCACCTTACGAATATCTGACCAAAAGCATTGAAAACTTCATAAATCAAGATGAATTAATTGATTTAATGAAAAAGAATGGTTTTGAAAATTGTGCTTATAGAAATTTATCTGGTGGAATAGTTTCTATTCATAGTGGATGGAAAGTTTGATGTTAAAAAAAATTATTACTTTATTCAAGCTTGGTCGAAAAGTTGCAAAATCAGATGTTTTAAATATTATTTCTAAATTTCAAGAACCCCCATTATCAGTCAAAATCTTATTTCAAATTTTATCATTTTCTTTTTCTCCTAAAAAAATAGAGGATAAAAACAAGGATGAAGGAGAAAGATTATCGAGCTCATTAGAGTCTATGGGTACAACTTTTATAAAACTTGGACAATTTTTGGCTACTAGACCAGATATAATTGGTGAGGACCTATCAAAAAAACTTGAAAATCTTCAAGATAAACTTCCACCATTTCCATTAATTCACGCAAAAGAAATAATTAAAAATGATTTAGGCGAAGAGGTTTATAATTCTATAATTGATCTAAGTGAACCAGTCGCGGCTGCATCTATTGCACAAGTTCATAAAGCACAAATTAATGATAATGGCACAATAAAAGACGTGGCTATAAAAATTTTAAGACCCAACATAAAAAAAATATTTAATGATGAAATTGATGCAATGATGCTATTTGCTTTTTTAGTAGAATCTTTTATTAAAAAAACAAAAAGATTAAAATTAGTTGAAGTGGTTTTTTTGTTAAAAGAAATTACAAATCTTGAAATGGATTTAAGATTTGAAGCAGCTGCTGCAAACGAATATTCTGAAAATACTAAAAACGATATTGGATTTAGAGTTCCAAAAATTTATTGGAATTTTACAAGTGAAAATGTAATGACTCTAGATTGGGTAGATGGAGTTTCAATAAGAGAAACTGAGGAACTTAAAAAAAGAAACTTAGATACAATTAAAATTGCAGAAGATATTATTCAAAACTTTTTAAGGCATGCAGTAAGAGATGGTTTTTTTCATGCAGATATGCATCAAGGTAATATATTTATAGATCATAACGGTCATATTGTGCCAATTGATTTTGGAATAATGGGAAGGCTTGATAAAGTAAGTAAAAGATTTTTAGCTGAAATTCTTTTTGGTTTTATTCAAAGAGATTATCGTAAAGTTGCTGAAGTTCACTTAGTTGCTGGTCTTGTACCTAAAGAGGTGCCTATAGATGATTTGGCCCAAGCACTAAGGTCAATTGGAGAACCCATTTTTGGGCAAAAAGTGAAAGATATTTCTGGTGGAAAATTATTAAAACAATTGTTTGATGTTACTGAAAAATTTAATATGCAAACCCAACCTCAATTACTTATGTTACAAAAAACAATGGTTGTTGTTGAAGGTGTAGCTAGAAAATTAAATCCAAATACAAATATTTGGACTACATCTAAACCTGTTTTAGAAAATTGGTTAAAAGAAACAAAAGATCCAATCGTAACAATAAATGAGACACTCCAAAATACATCCGAAGTAATAAAGCGATTGCCTGAGTTTCCTGAAATAATGGATAAAGCAAATCAAGCACTTACTTTTTTAGCTAGTGGTCAAATACCTCAGAACTCAAATTCCTATACTGCTTTAAATACAAAAAAAACAGAAATGACAGCCTTTAGAAACCAATCAATTATTGGGATATTAGTTCTTGTAATTTTTGGTCTATTGGTATTTTAATTCAGACAATGAAGGATTTATCAAACAAAAAAATTTTGTTTATTATTTGTGGTGGAATATCTGCTTATAAGAGTCTTGAAACAATCAGATTATTTAGAAAAAATAATGCTGAAATCAAAACTATAGTAACTCAAAACGCAAAGAAATTTATCACACCTTTGACAGTTGCTTCATTATCTCAAGGTAAAGTCTATGAAGATCTTTTTAATATAGAAAATGAGTCAGAGATGGATCATATTGCTTTGTCCAGATGGGCAGATGTAATTGTGGTTGCACCTATTACTGCAAATACTATTACAAAGCTGAGCCATGGCTCATCAGAGGATCTGGCTTCTACTGTAATCCTTGCATCTAACAAACAAATATTTTTAGTTCCTGCAATGAATGTTAGAATGTGGGAACACCAATCAACTAAAATAAATTTAAAAACTCTAAAAAAATATGGCTATAAATTTATTGGTCCAGTAATTGGTGATATGGCATGTGGTGAATATGGTGAAGGAAAAATGTCAGAGCCTTTAGATATTTACAATGAAATCTTCAACTTTTTATCTAATCAATTTAAAAATGAAAAAATTAAAGCATTAGTTACTGCAGGACCAACAAATGAATATATTGACCCTGTAAGATTTATAACTAACAAATCAAGTGGAAAACAAGGTTATGAAATTGCTAAATCTTTATCTAAAAGAGGGTTTGACACTACTTTAATATCTGGACCAACAAGTTTGAATGTAGATAAAAACATAAAACTTATTGAAGTAGAGACTGCTGAAGAAATGTTTAAAGCTACTCAAAAAAATTTACCTGTTGATATAGCAATATTTTCTGCTGCAGTTGCTGATTTTAAAGTTAAAAAAAAAAATGATAATAAAATTAAAAAACAAGAAAATTTGACCATCAGTTTAGAAAAAAATATAGATATTTTAAGTTATGTTTCTAATCATAATTCTATGAGACCAAAATTAGTTATAGGTTTTGCCGCAGAAACAAATAATTTAGATTTCAATGCAATCTCTAAATTAAATGATAAAAATTGTGATTGGATAATAGCTAACGATGTATCCAAAAAAGATAGGGGATTTAATTCTGATTTTAACGAAGTGACTATTTATTATAAAAACTCTCAAGATAAAAAAGAAAAACTTTTTCTAAAAAGAAAATCAGAGATATCAGAAGAAATTGTAGACAGAATTGTTTCTAAAACTAATTAATGGTTAAGGTATTAATAAAAAAGTTAAATTCAGATGTAAAACTACCAGCGTACAAAACAAGTGGTGCTTCAGGGATGGATCTGATGGCTTTTTTAAAAAAACCTATGATTATAGAGCCCAAAAGATCATATCTCATTCCAACAGGGTTATCTGTAGCTTTTTCCGAAAATTATGAAATTCAAATTAGGCCTAGATCTGGTTTAGCAGCAAAAAACAGTATAAGCGTTTTAAATACGCCAGGGACAATAGATAGTGATTACAGAGGAGAAATTAAAGTAATTATTTATAATCATGGAAATAATATTTTTACTATTAATAACGGAGATAGAATTGCTCAAATGATATTAGCTCCTATTGTAAAAATGGAATTTGAGGAGACCAATAATTTACCTGAAACAATTAGAGGAAAAGATGGTTTTGGTTCAACGGGTAAATGAATTTAAAATTGAATAGAAATCAAATTGAAAGATTTTCGCGCCAAATTATCCTTAAAAATATTGGTATACTGGGACAAAAAAAAATTATCCAGGCCAAAGTACTTATTGTTGGTATGGGTGGTTTAGGATGTCCAGTAGCAGAATTTTTAACAAGGGCAGGTGTTGGCAATTTAGGTATAGTAGACTCAGATAACGTTGATTTATCAAACATTCATCGTCAAAGTCTTTATGACAATACCGATCTAAAGAAACCGAAAGTTATTTCTGCCTCAAAAAAACTTAAAAAAATTAATCCAAAAACTAAAATAAATATTCATAAGGTTAGATTAAATAGAAATAATTTACGAAAAATAATAAAAAATTACGATTTTGTAGTTGATGGATCAGATAATTTTGAGACTAAATTTTTAATAAATGACTTTTGTATACAATATAAAAAATTTTTAGTGACTGGAGCAATAAGTAAATTTGATGGACACATTTTTACTTTTAACTTTAAGAATATCAAAAGCCCTTGTTTAAAATGTTTTTTTCAAGAGGATACAATCTCTGATGATATTTTAAGTTGTGAATATGAAGGTATATTGGGGACAGTGGCCGGTATTATTGGAACCATTCAAGCTAATGAAATTTTAAAACAAATTTTAAATATAGGAAAAAATTTGAATGGTTTTATTTTGATTATCGATTTACTAAATTTAGAATTTAGAAAAGTTAAATTACACAAAAGAAAAAAATGTCTATGCAAATAATATTAAAGACAATTTTGACTTTTTTTTTTATTCTATTGGTTAGCTCTATTACTAGTGCTGATGAAATTTTTTTATCGCTAAAAAAAGATAAAGTTAATGTAAGATATGGCCCAAGTTTTGAGTCTCCTGTAAAATTTATTTACAAAAAAATTAATTTACCAATTAAGCAAATTGATAAAAAAGAAAATTGGAGAAGAATCATTGATTTTAAAAATAACAGTGGCTGGATACATTGGTCACAGTTAAAACCAATAAATTCTGTAATTCCCCTTGAAGACAAAATTTTATTTAAAAAACCATCAATTTTTTCAAAACCTTTAGCAAAAATTAAAAAAGGAAGAGTTCTAGTTCTTCAAAAATGTAAAATAGATTGGTGTAAAATTAAATCTGGAAAATTTAAAGGTTGGATTAAAATAGACAATATTTGGGGTTCAATTAATTAAAATCTTCTAACAAAGATTTCAGATTATCGTCTGTTAACTTTGTTATATGTGAATATTCATCATGATCTATACCAAGTTCAACTACCTTTGAGCACGATTTAAAATTTTCTATTTGATTTTCTGTAAATTGAAAATGAATAAATTGAACAGATGAGGCTTTTCCCTCAGAGGAGGTTCTGTCAACATCACCTTCTGGTGTAGCTTTTACTTTTTCCCCGTCTATTTTCATGAAAACTCTTTCTTCTATCCCGCCAACCTTACTTAAAAAAGTAGCTCTTGATACTGGATTATCAATTTCAAACATTAAAGTAGCTACTAATTCTTTTCCATTTGGTATTAATGGATTATATGCCACCAATTCATCCTTTAATTGTTCATCACCACCTTTTTCTATATAAAGCATCTCTTGAACTTGTGCTAACATCGTTTCATAGCTTTCAAAATAAAAAGTTGCATATGGGCCAAGTTGAACTCTTCTATTTTTTTTGAATTCAACTATACTTTTTCTCAATTCTTTCCTTTGTTTAATATAAATATCTAGAGACATGACATCATTTTTTTGAATTTCTCTTTTTTCTTTTGGCATAATCATAGTCTATAACTTTTTGCAATTAATTCGATGGGATGTACTGCCTCATCATTTTTAATATTTGTATCAATCTCCAACTGTTTTAAGTGCTTACCTGCGAGAGGGCAGTCAGACGCCATATACTTATTATTTTTAATTTTTATTTGTCTTGCAGTTGGTCTCCCAACTTTAATCGCTAAATCGTGTGTATCTTTCATCACACCAAAAGTTCCTCCATGGCCAGCGCATCTTTCAACAACATCTATTTTAGCATTTGGTATCAATTTTAACATGTCTCTTGCTTTAATACCCATATTTTGAGCTCTAGCATGGCAAGCATGATGAACGGTAACACCACCATCAATTTCATGAAGACCTTCTGCTAGTCCTTCATTCTTAGATATATCAACTACATATTCGTCAATATCCATCACATTTTTTGATAATTTTTCAATATTGCTGTCATCTGGTAATAATAAAGGCCATTCAAATTTTAACATTAATCCACAGCTAGCTGTAAGAGTGATTACTTTATACCCCTTATTTACCCACTCCACTAAATCATTTGAAACTTTTTTTGCTTGCTGAACTACTTTTGGTAAATCTGCTTGTTCTAAAAATGGCATTCCACAACAACCTGGATATGCTTCTTGAACCTCGACACCATTTTTTTTTAAAACTTTCAGAGCTGCAACACCTGTGTTTTTTTTATTAAAATTAACAAAACAAGTTGTGTAAATAACTACTTTTCTAGAATTTGTTTTTGTCTCAAATTTTATTAAATCTTTATTTCTTTTAAAAAAATTTGAAAAAGTTTCTGTGTTATATTTTGGCAATTGAACCCTTTTATCTATTCCAGCAACTAATTCTAAAATTTTTCTTAATAATTTATTTTTTATATTTGATACCCAATTAATTATTTTTGAAAACATTATTCCAATTTTGGAATTTCTATCAATTTCTGCTAATTGACGGGGTATAACTGGTAATTTTCCTAATTTTTTTTGTGCGGTCCTATATCTTAACATTAAATGTGGAAAATCTAAATCAAAGTCATGAGGAGGTACATATGGACATTTTGTCATAAAACACATGTCACATAATGTACATGCATCTACTACAGGTGTGAATTGATCGCTTGATAAACTTTCTACATCCTCATTTTTCGACTCATCTATCATATCAAAAAGTTTGGGAAATGAGTCACAAAGATTAAAACATCTTCTACATCCATGGCAAATGTCAAAAACTCTTCTCATTTCCGAGTCTAATTTTTCTGGATTTATAAAATCGGGATGTTCAAAATTAATTGGATGACGAATGGGTGCTTCTGTACTACCTTCTTTACTCATATTTAATCTTAAAAATTTAGGGTTTTAGTGGGTGGCTTCCACCCACTAAATAATATTGATTAACTAATAGACTCTAGAGTTTTTTGGAATTTTCCAGCGTGAGATTTTTCAGCTTTTGCTAAAGTTTCAAACCAATCAGCAATTTCTTCAAAACCTTCTTCTCTAGCAGTCTTTGCCATACCAGGATACATGTCTGTGTATTCATGCGTTTCACCTTGTACTGCTGATGCTAGATTAGCTTTTGTTTCACCAATTGGTAAACCAGTAGCTGGATCACCTACTTCTTCTAAGTATTCTAGGTGACCATGTGCGTGACCTGTTTCACCTTCTGCTGTTGATCTAAATACTGATGCAACATCATTATATCCTTCAATGTCTGCTTTTTGAGCAAAGTAAAGGTATCTTCTGTTTGCTTGGCTTTCACCTGCGAATGCCGCTTCTAGATTTTCTTTTGTTTTTGTTCCTTTTAATGACATTTTAATCTCCTTAATTAATATCTCCAATATATAATCATTCTAAATTACTTGTCAACAGTTTAGAATAATTATAATGTAGTTTTTAAGTTATTGAAATTATTATATTAATTTTGATTTTGATTATCACTCGCAACTTTAATCAAAACTTCAACTGATTTAATTTTTTTTTCAGTAACATTTTTTTTGATTCTTATTTCTTCAATATCCTCGTTGTTACAATCAATTAATTGGTTTGTATCTTCATCAAAAAAATGGTGGTGATTAGTTATATTTGTATCAAAATAACTTTTGTCACTATTGATTGAAATTTCTTTTAAATACCCTTTATCCTTAAAAGCATGAACAGTATTATATACTGTTGCTAATGATATTTTTTCATTAATCTGTTCAGAAATACTTTTGGCAAGATCGTTGATAGTAAAGTGAAAAGTTTTTTCTCTATTAAATAAAACTTCACAAATTTTGAGTCTTTGTTTTGTCGGTCTAAGTCCTGATGACCTCAATTTATCAATAAATTCAGCGTTTTTTATCATCGTTTTTTATAATAATTCTAAACTATATGTATATTATAATTTAATAAAATCAAGTATTAAGGGTGTTCAATTTTATGAAAAAAAACTCCTATTCATATGATGAGCTTATAAATTGTGGAAATGGTGGTCTTTTTGGCCCTGGTAATGCAAAATTACCACTTCCACCAATGCTCATGTTTGATAGAATTACAGAGATTAATGATACCAAAGGCACTTTTAAAAAGGGCTCAGTAATAGCTGAATTGGATATTAAAAAAGACCTATGGTTTTTTGATTGCCACTTCAAAGGAGATCCTGTGATGCCTGGGTGCCTTGGTCTTGATGCTATGTGGCAACTAGTGGGTTTCTATTTAGGTTGGATTGGAAACCCCGGAAAAGGAAGAGCTTTAGGCGTTGGAACTGTAAAATTTACTGGAGAAGTTTTACAAAATATAAAATTAGTTAGATATGAAATTGATATGAAAAAAATTATGTCCCCTGGAGGAACAACAGTAGGCCTTGCTAATGGTATAGTTTTAGCAGATGATCAAAAAATATATTCAGCCGATAGTTTAAAAGTAGGATTATTTAAATAATGAGAAGAGTAGTAGTTACAGGGTTGGGAATTGTTTCTTGTTTAGGTAACAACCAAGAAGAAGTTTATCAGTCTCTATTAAACTCAAAATCAGGAATTTCATTTTCTGAAGAATATAAAGAACACAATCTTAAAAGTCATGTTCATGGTAAACCTAACATAAAACTTGAAGATCATGTTGATAGAAAAACAATTAGATTTATGGGTTCAGGCTCAGCTTATAATTATATAGCTATGAAAGAAGCTGTTAAAGATTCTGGTTTAGAAGATAAAGAAGTAAGTAATTTTAAAACAGGAATAGTTATGGGTTCTGGTGGACCCTCTATTGAAAATGTAATTTTGGCTGCAGATAAGACCAGAGCTAAAACCCCAAAATTAATGGGACCTTTCATTGTTCCAAGAACAATGGCAAGTACTGCCTCAGCAACACTTGCGGTTCCTTTTAAGATTAAAGGTACTAATTACACAATGAGTTCAGCTTGTGCAACAAGTGGTCACTGTATTGGAAATTCTATGGAATTAATTCAAATGGGAAAACAAGATGTAGTATTTGCCGGTGGTAGTGAAGAAATTCATTGGGCAATGACTGCGATGTTTGATGCAATGACTGCTTTATCATCAAAATATAATAGTACACCAGGGACAGCTTCAAGAGCTTATGACAAAACTAGAGATGGATTTGTAATTGCAGGTGGAGGTGGAGTTTTAGTGCTTGAAGAATATGAACACGCTAAGGCAAGAGGAGCTAAAATATATGCTGAATTAACTGGTTATGGAGCAACCTCGGATGGATATGACATGGTAGCGCCATCAGGTGAAGGAGCTGTTAGATGTATGCAAATGGCAATGGCTACAGCAAAAAATAAAATTGATTATATCAATACTCATGGAACTTCCACTCCGGTTGGAGATATTACTGAACTGAAAGCTGTTAAGAGTACTTTTGGAGATGATATTCCAAAAATTAGTTCTACTAAATCACTTTCAGGACATCCATTAGGTGCTGCATCAGTTCATGAGGCAATCTATTGTTTAATAATGATGAAGAATAATTTTATCACTGGCTCAGCAAATATTAGTGAAATAGATGAAGAGGCTAAAAAATTCCCAATAATTGAAAAAACAGAAACTGGTGCAACTTTAAATACTGTAATGTCAAATAGTTTTGGTTTCGGTGGAACTAACGCTGCTTTAATTTTTGAAAAGGTTTAAATTATGAGTTTGATGAAAGGTAAAAAAGGATTAATCATGGGTGTTGCCAATGAAAGATCTATCGCTTGGGGTATTTCGCAAAAACTTGCCGAAGCTGGAGCAGAACTTGCTTTTACTTATCTTGGTGATGCTCTTAAGAAAAGAGTAATACCATTGGCTGAAAAATTAAATTCAAAAGTCACTTTCAGTTGTGATGTTGAAAAAAAAGAAGAAGTGATCAAATTATTTGAAGACATTAAATCTCAATGGGGTGAAATAGATTTTGTAGTTCATGCTGTAGCATTTTCAGATAAATCAGAATTATCAGGTGAATATTTAAATACAACAAGAGAAAACTTTTTAAGAAGCATGTTAATTTCATGCTTTTCATTTACTGAAGTTGCAAAAGAAGCATCTAAAGTAATGAAAGAAGGTGGTAGTATGTTAACTTTAACTTACGAGTCTACTAAAGCTATTCCAAATTATAATGTAATGGGTGTTTGTAAATCAGCTCTTGAAGCAAGTGTTAAATATTTAGCTAGAGATTTAGGTGCTAAAGGTATGAGAGTAAATGCAATAAGTGCAGGTCCTATCAAAACTCTTGCGGCCTCTGCTATTGGAGATGCAAAATTCTTATATAAATGGAATGAAGACCATTCATTCTTAAAGAGAAATGTAGATATCCATGATGTTGGAAATTCAGCATTATATCTACTAAGTGACCTTGCAAACGGTGTTACAGGTGAAATTCACTATGTAGATGCTGGATATAATAAAGTTGGGATGCCAGATCCAAAAAATATTACTTAAATAATTTAGCTTATGGAAATATTAATTATTTCAGTTTGTATAGTATTTGTTATTTATTATTTATTAAGACCCACCTCTAAAAAAGAAAAAGACCAATTTGATGATAAAAACAATTGGAGAG
>ERZ802830.3968-NODE-3968-length-12112-cov-5.91208_pt1 | contig 12112 bp, 11 predicted proteins | sample MGYA00345654_ERZ802830 | MGnify/ENA primary metagenome ERZ802830 (study PRJEB30503, sample SAMEA104212375) | marine metagenome | biome: Westerlies Biome; feature: [SRF] surface water layer (ENVO:00010504) within the epipelagic zone...; material: water... | reverse complement strand
TTGTGTCTTGTTTTTTTTAATAGGCTATATCTTATTATAAATTTTATTCGATAGTGTTTCTATAGGTCAACTTATATGGTTTCGAACAATTGCATCAATAGCTTGTTTATTTTTTTTTATAACCAGCACCGGACGAATACACTTACTTAAAACAAGAAATCCTGGGCAACACGCGCTTAGAGGAATATTTTTTGCTGTTACTAGTATGGGTTATTATCTTGCAGTCAAAAACTTTCCTTTGAGTGCAGTCGCAGCGGCATTAGCAGGCGCACCAATTTTAATTTCTGTGATATCACCCTTTATACTTAAAGAAAAGGCAAATGTAGCCCAGTGGATAGCTACACTTACTGGATTTATCGGCGTTTGCTTGGTTCTCAGGCTAAAAATCTCTGACTTCAGTCTTCTCTACCCATCTTTGTTAAGCCTTCCTTTTGCATATGCTATATTGATCCTATGGGGTAGGAGATTATCAAAAACAGATTCAGATTGGGCAATAAATTTTTATCAATTTATTCCTTTATTAATTATTTCAAGCTTCTGGGGGCTCGATCAATGGATCTATGTGAGTAAAATACAGTTTATAAATTTAATGATTTCAGGAGCAGCTGGAGCAATAGGCTTTATGTTTTTAATAACTGCATTTAGGTTAGCCAAGCCTGTAATAGTAGCTCCTTTCGAATATACTTATATCTTAATGGCGCTAACTGTGGATATTATTTTCTGGAATCTTCTGCCAGATAATTTTATACGGACTGGAGTTACACTAATTTTAATCTGTGGAATAATTCAGTGGCGACAATCGACCCTCGATGAAGCAGAAAAGATCAGAGATTCGTGACACTTAACAACAAATATATAATTTAAGGAGCTTTAAAATTTTTCAAAAAAAAGTATCATAGCGCCATTAAATTCAAAGAACAGCAAATAGGGAAATTAATTATATGATTACATTAAGCACTAATTTCGGTGACATAGTTATTGAATTGAATTTTGACGATGCGCCAATATCTTCCGCGAACTTTTTACAATACTGTCGTGATGGTTTTTACACTGATACTATTTTTCATAGAGTCATAGGTAATTTTATGATCCAAGGTGGTGGATTTAACGAAACAATGAAACAGAAAGAAACTCGAGAGCCTATTCAAAATGAGGCCGATAATGGGTTATCAAACGATATTGGAACTCTCGCAATGGCTAGAACTAATGATCCACACTCTGCTAGCTCCCAATTCTTTATTAATGTTGCTGACAATAGCTTCTTGAATCATACTGGAAAAAATGCACAAGGCTGGGGTTATGCAGTATTCGCAAAAGTCATAGAGGGTATGGAAGTAGTGAGCAAGATCAAAGCAGTCCCGACAGGTAATATTGGCCCCCATGGCGACGTTCCAACTGAAAGCGTCTCTATAAGTGGTGTTTCTGTGAGTGATGATTATGCTGACAAATGAGGCCGCTGTTAAAAATTTGATGAAATGTCTTCACTATTAATCTCAGATTTACATCTCTCGCCTTCTCACCCTGAAACATGCGAGGCTTTCTTCAATTTTTTAAGAAATGAAGCTACTGAATCGACAACTTTATACATACTTGGTGATCTATTTGAAGTTTGGATAGGTGATGATGACCAAGACCCTTTATCCCGACGGGTTATATCATCTCTAAAAAGTCTCACAGATGATGGTGTAGTTGTTTATTTAATGCCAGGAAATAGAGATTTTTTATATGGTAAAAAGTTTGCAGCACAAACAGGTTGCAAACTTTTGCCAGATTGGCATATTTTACAGTATCCAAATAAAAGAATACTTTTGCTACATGGTGATACACTTTGTACAACAGATGAGCAGTATCAAAGATTTAGATTCATAATCAGAAGTCGTCTATTACGCTTTATATTAACCAGCTTACCTATATCAATCAGACAAAAAATAGCCAAAAGCTTGCGTTCAAAAAGCATAAAGCTTAATACCAATAAACCAGAAAATATAATGGATGTTTCAGTACCTGAAGTTGAGCGGTTAATGAAAAAATATGACGCAAATATCATGATACATGGCCATACCCATAGACCCAAAAGACATCAACAAAAATATGGGGAAAGGTTTGTATTGGGTGATTGGGGCAACAATGGATGGTTTATTCGAATAAACAATGAAGAGAGTCTCGAGTTATTGACTTTTAAAATAAAATATTGAGGAAGTTTATCGATAAATCAATCTGCATTAATAATTCTATCAATTAAAGCTGGACCCTTATAAATTAATCCAGTGTATATCTGAACAAGATCTGCTCCAGAGTCTAATTTTCTCTGGAAGTCAGCCAAATCCATTACTCCTCCAGAAGCTATTATAGGAAAATCTTTTCCAACCAGTGACCTTAATGTCACTAAAATTTCAGTTGATAACTCAAGTAGGGGTTTACCGCTTATCCCTCCTTTTCCTGATGGATGATTATGTATATTTGAGGTATTTGTACATATTATTCCATCAATATTTTCTTCTAAAATCACTTCAACGAGTTGCTTTAAAAAATTATTATCAATATTCGGGGATATTTTTAAAAAAAGTGGCACGTACATATAAGTCTTTGACAATTCTATTTGTTTTAATTTCAGGCTAGATATTAAATCAGAGAAGTATTCTTTATTGAATAGGTCTCTGAGGCCTTCAGTATTAGGTGAAGAAATATTAATTGCTACATAGCTAGCATAGGGGAACACTTTCTCCAAACAAATCAAATAATCATCTTTTGCTTTTTTTAATGGAGTATCAAAATTCTTACCAATACTTATGCCCAGCGGAATTGATGATTTTCGAACAGAAACTCTTTCAACTAAATAATCAACACCTTTGTTGTTAAATCCCAAGCTGTTAACTAAAGCTTCTTGGGAGCTAATTCTGAATAGTCTAGGCTTAATATTCCCTTGTTGGGGTCTTGGTGTGACAGTACCAAGTTCTAGAAATCCAAACCCTAAACTTGCTAAAGAATCAATATAATCACCATTTTTATCTAAGCCTGCAGCAAGGCCTAGTTTATTTTTAAAGGATATACCTTTAAAAATTATCTTAGTATCATTATTCTGGGTAACTCTGAAACCCAGCAGACATAATAATCTTAAAGAGATTAATCCTGTCTCATGAGAAAATTCAGCTGGAAAAATTTTCATTGCCGAAGTACAGAGAGTTACAAAATATAATACTAATTTTTTAAGCATAGATTTATTATAAGTTCACTATGGTTAGAATAATAAGAAAAGTACGAAAAATATTTTCTTTTCGTAAAATAGTCTTAGTTAAATATACCTTGTCACCAATTTCTAGGGGCACCCAGAATGGAAGAAAAATTCATCATCCGAGTTTTGTATAAGTAATAGCTCTTGTTCACGCATCACTTTAACACGGTCATCAAAAGTACTGTCTGATATTTTTTTAGCTAGATTCAAATAATCTTCAAAATGTCTACCTTCCGATTTGAGTAAAGATAAGTAAAATTTCTTCAAGTCTTTATCAAGATAAGGAGCTAGTTTAGAAAACCTCTCGCAAGACCTCGCCTCAATAAAGGCTCCGACTATTAACGTATCAATCAATCGAGCTGGCTCATATGTTCTAATTTTTTTTCTTAGACCCGAAGCATATTTGGAGGCATCAATATTGTAGTACTCTATACCTCTAGTTTTCATAATATGAATGACTTGCTCAAAGTGTCGCATTTCTTCGCGAACTAATTTCGACATTTTATTAACTAGATCAAAATTATTGGGGTACCTGTATATCAAACTCAGCGCAGTGCTAGCTGCTTTTTTTTCACAATTAGCATGATCGATTAGTAATTTTTCTTGGTTATTGAGCGCCTTTGAAACCCATTTTTTTGCTGTTTCACAGGGTAGAAAGTCTATTATTTCTTTTGCGCAAGTTTCTGGCACGAAATTGTATCCTCATTCAAATTTTCTTTGTAAAGATTAACATTGTAAAGTGAAAAATTATAATTAAACCAAAAATTCGCTCATATCTTATCATTATGTAATTGAGGTAGCTTATGAGTAATAACTTATTAACCACAAAATATGTGGTACCAATTACTTCAAAAAATACTTTTTCAATGAATCGAAAATCAGTGTCACTTAGCTGGGTATTTTATAGTAGAATACTGCTCCCATATAATATTGTCCTCCAAAAGTAATGGATTGACTAAAATAAACGATCCATCTTTGAAGACAAATTATAATAAAAGATTAAACTTAATTTAGTATTAATATGTGAGAGATTTGAATGAGCCTATATACAGATTATATGGATGAAATCGATAGCCGTAAAAAGGATCTAGGATTAAATCCAAAGCCAATTGACAGTGCTGATTTACTGGCAGAGATTATTACCCGAATCAAAGATACCGAGAATGAGCATCGCAAAGATTCCCTGAAGTTCTTCATTTACAATACACTACCAGGTACCACTGGCGCTGCTGGCGTGAAAGCACAATTCCTAAAAGAAATTATTCTGGGTGAATCTATAGTTGAAGAGATCACAGTAAAATTTGCCTTCGAGCTGCTCTCCCATATGAAAGGCGGGCCTTCTATTGAAGTTCTGCTCGATCTTGCTCTATCTGATGATGCAGTCGTTGCCAAACCAGCCGCTGACGTTTTGAAAACTCAGGTATTTTTATACGAAGCCGATACTAATCGCCTGATTTCAGCTTTTAAAGCTGGAAATGCCCTTGCCAAGGAGATCCTTAAGAGCTACTCACAAGCCGATTTCTTTACAAAATTACCTGAGATTGAAGAGAACATTGAAATCGTTACTTACATCGCTGGCGAAGGCGACATCTCTACTGACTTGTTGTCTCCAGGTAATCAAGCACACTCACGTGCTGACCGAGAGCTGCATGGCCAGTGCATGATTACCCCCGAAGCTCAGCAGGAAATCGTTGGGTTACAAAAGAAACACCCGAATGCCAAGGTGATGCTAATCGCTGAGAAAGGCACTATGGGGGTCGGCTCTTCACGTATGTCTGGTGTCAATAATGTTGCCCTATGGGCAGGTAAGCAAGCTAGCCCATATGTGCCATTTGTCAATATCGCTCCAATTGTTGCCGGCACGAACGGTATCTCTCCAATCTTTTTGACCACCGTTGACGTTACTGGTGGCATCGGTCTCGACCTGCAAAACTGGGTTAAAAAAGTAGACTTCGAAGGCAATACCGTTTTTGATGATAATGGCAATGCCGTGCTGGAAGAGGCATACTCAGTGGCTACTGGAACTGTGCTTACTATTAACACTAAAAAACACAAGCTCTATAACGGTGCCACAGAACTAGCGGATGTTTCTTCTGCATTCACACCGCAAAAGATTGAATTCATGAGGGCTGGTGGGTCTTACGCTGTTGTCTTTGGTAAGAAGCTACAAACCATTGCAGCTAATGCTTTAGGGATTAAACCTGCTCTGATTTACTCGCCATCGAAAGAAATTTCGATCAAGGATCAAGGCCTTACTGCTGTTGAAAAGATCTTCAACAGGAATGCCCTGGGCGTGGCTTCTAGTACCCCACTGCATGCTGGTTCTGACGTTCGTGTCAAAGTGAATATCGTCGGCTCTCAGGATACTACTGGCCCTATGACTTGTCAGGAACTGGAAGCTATGGCCGCTTCTGTGATCTCGCCAAGTGTTGATGGTGCTTATCAATCCGGTTGTCATACTGCTTCAGTTTGGGATAGTAAAGCAAAAGCTAATATTCCAAAGTTGATGTCATTTATGAATAATTTCGGGCTGATCACTGCGCGTGATCCCAATAACTCTTACCACGCTATGACGGACGTAATCCACAAGGTGTTGAATGACATAACCGTGGACGACCGTGCTATCATCATTGGTGGTGACTCTCACACCCGGATGTCTAAGGGCATTGCTTTTGGTGCAGATTCGGGTACCGTAGCTGTCGCACTAGCTACCGGTGAATCAGCTATGCCGATTCCTGAGTCTGTGAAGGTTACCTTCATGGGTGACATGAAGAGCCATATGGATTTCCGCGATGTAGTGCATGCTACTCAGGCACAGATGCTCAAGAAGTTCAACGGCGAGAATGTATTCCAGGGTCGTATTATCGAAGTACAGATAGGCACCCTACTAGCTGACCAAGCGTTCACCTTCACCGACTGGACTGCAGAGATGAAGGCAAAAGCCTCTATCTGTATCTCTGACGATGAAACTCTGATCAAGTCGCTGGAACTAGCTAAGAGTCGTATTCAGATAATGATCGACAAGGGTATGGAAAACCATGTAGAGATGCTGCAAGGCCTTATCGATATAGCTGATAAGCGTATCGCTGAAATCCAGTCGGGAGAAAATCCTGCTTTGGCTCCAGATAATAATGCTAAGTACTTCGCAGAAGTAGTTATTGATCTAGACCAAATCGATGAGCCAATGATTGCTGATCCCGACGTAAACAATGAAGATCCCTCTAAGCGCTATACCCACGATACTATTCGTCCAGTGTCTTACTACGGCGGTAACAAAAACGTTGACCTGGGCTTTGTCGGTTCTTGTATGGTACACAAGGGCGATATGCAGATCATCGCTCAGATGTTGCGCAACCTTGAAACTCAGGGCGAGATCAACTTCAAAGTTCCGCTGGTTATTGCACCACCCACTTACAATATCGTTGATGAATTAAAGGCGGAGGGTGACTGGGAGCTTCTACAAAAATACGCGGGTTTCGAATTCGACGATGCCGATCCTAAAGGGGCCGCTCGTACGCAGTACCAAAATATTATGTATTTAGAGCGACCGGGTTGTAATCTATGTATGGGTAACCAAGAGAAGGCTGCTAAAGGCGACACGGTAATGGCTACCTCTACCCGCCTCTTCCAAGGCCGCGTTGTAGAAGATACTGACGAAAAGAAAGGTGAGTCACTGCTAGCCTCTACGCCAATGGTTGTACTATCAAGCATCTTGGGTCGTATCCCAACCATCGAAGAGTATAAAGCGGCTGTTCAGGGTCTTAATCTGACTGACTTCGTGCCACCTTCGGTAGACCTAAGTGTTGAACCGCAAGCAGTACCAGTGAGCGTTATCGGCTAGCTTTTAATTTCTAATTAACAGAATGTATCAAGCACTTAAGGATTGAATTTTACTTCTTATCTATATTACGTTGCTTGTTTTTTAATTCTTTTTTTTTCTTCCTGCGATTGGATGTTTGCGATTCTATTGAGGAGCCAAGATGTGCCTCTCCTCTTTTCTTAGCCAGGCCGATCTGTTCTTCTCTATCTGTATAGCGTTTGATTTGTTTGCTGCTATGTTGACCAACACAATAATGGCAACTGATACCTTTTTTGTAATTCTCATGGTTTTTTTCTTCGTCTGTTATAGGCATTCGACATGCATGGCATTGGTCATAGCAACCTTTCTCTAAATTATGATTTACCGTAACTCTATTATCAAAGACAAAGCATTCGCCCCTCCATGTAGAATTGCTCTCAGGGACTTTCTCAAGATAGCTAAGAATTCCGCCTTTCAAGTGAAAAACTTCCTCAAAACCCTGTTGTTTTAAGTAGGCTGTGGATTTTTCACACCTAATTCCACCCGTACAAAACATTGCAATTTTCTTTTTATCTTTTGATTTCAGATGTTTTTTTGCCTTATCAGGAAATTCTCGAAAATTCTTTGTTTCAAGGTTCACTGAATTAATAAATGTACCAATTTTTACTTCATATTCATTTCTGGTATCAACAACTAAAACATCTGGATCAGCGACAAACTCATTCCAGTCATCGGGATCTACATAAGTTCCAACTAGTTCGTTTGGATTTATATTCCCAATACCCATCGTTACTATTTCTTTTTTCAATTTAACTTTTGTTCTATAAAAAGGTTGCTCTTCAACATAAGATTCTTTAGTCTGTAAATTTGCAAAACGAGCATCTTTCTCTAACCATTCTATAACTGCATCAACACCCTTTTTTGTACCAGAAATTGTTCCATTAATACCCTCTGGAGCTAACAAAAAAGTACCGAGAACAGACTCGCTAACCATCAAATTATAAAGTGGTGTTCGAAACGATTCAAAATCTGGAAATTTTGCAAAACGGTATAATGATAGAACAACTACGCTCAAATTAGACTTAGACATGAATTTTCCTGATTGTTTAAACTGCCTGAAGGCTTAGAAAAAATTATATACAATACTTTATCAATATATCATCTATCTATAAATAGAACTTTTGAGACAATATGAGTTATCGACAATTGTCGAAACTCAAGTTATTGTCTTTATATTAGTAGTTAAACTGGAATCAACAGCATGGGTTTATTTGCAATACTGGTAATCACTTTAATAGCAAGCTATTTTTACTATGTAAAGACCAAAAGCACTGATCCTCAGGAAAGAAAAAAACTATTATTTAAGAACATCTTTTATTTACTAATAATCATTGCTATTGCTTTAGCTCTATCTGGTCGAGTTTCATGGATAATAGCTGCTGGTGCAGCATTGATACCTATAGCAAAATTCATTTTTTTATTCCTGTGGAGAAGTCTTCCATTTATTCAAATGTGGATGAGATCCCAAAGGCTTAAAGAAGGCAGGAATACTTCATCACAAAAAAATAATACACTTACTGAATCTGAAGCACTGGAAATACTCGGTCTAGAGCCGGGATCTAGCGATGAGGAAATTGTTCAAGCGCACAGAGAACTTATGCAAAAGATCCACCCCGATAGAGGTGGAAGTAACTATATGGCAACAAAATTAAATCTAGCTCGAGATCTGCTATTAAAAAAATGATTGAGTTATGAGGTTTCTTTATTCTTTTCAAAAATTCTTTTGAGGCTTACCAAATCTCTATTGACTGCATTAATCTCGTCCCAAAGAATTTCATTTTCTGCAAGTAGCCGTTTTTTTAAAACCTCTAGAGCTAATATCTCTTTTTGTATTGAGCATTCAGCATTCATAAAATTTATATATAAAGAAATTAGTTTTCTACAAAAAAAAGAAAGGTATCAATAATGGCTTGATAACAATAATTAAATAAGCAGAATATTAGCTAAAATCAAATTTTCCTGAGTTGACAAGAATTACGTGCAGTATGTGCACGCAATGATTAAAAAATTGTTATCAAGTCTTCGAAAGTATTAATATTTACTCAAATATTAATGATCGTGACCTTCGTGTGCCTCATGGACGCTATCGCTCTTTTCCTTATCATGATCTTTATGATCTTCATGGTCTTTATGGTCTTTATGGTCTTTATGGTCTTTATCAGCTACACGAACCTTATCTGCACCATGATCTGTTCCACAATGTCCACCGTAAGCACTTGATATTGCACCTAGAATAAAAATAAAGAGTGCTATTTGTAGTGTTTTCATATCTTACTACCTTTTCGTTTATTAAAGTTGCATTTACAACTCTTTTATTTTTACTTTTAAGATCACTTAAGTCAAGTCAGCCACTAATCTGGTTTTCATCTTTATAGTTTCTGATGCATTTCTATCCAGAGCTCTAACTTCTAGCGCTATTTTAGTGCACATTATTAGGTAAAGTTTTAATAAATACTATTATTAGATGGCCTCTAGAGGGTCTGGATATTTTTAGGAATTTTTATGCTTTTTGGTTTCTCAAAACCAATCTATTTTGTAGTTACCTTATATACAACAAGCAATACGATATAGCTTCTCCAATACCCTGATTGATTTCTTAAAAATTCTAGATAAGCAAAATTTTTTAAAACTATATAGGCATTCAAAAAGATAGTAAAATAACAAACTTCTAGTTGCACCATGTTCCTCTAGGCAAACCTTCTCTGGTTGTTTGGCAATATATTCAGTAACCAGTTAATTCTAAAAAGCCGACGCCACCATGAGAGCCTTCAATCTTGACCATTCCCTCATAGTAGGGAACAGCGGCGTTATTCCACTGCTTATCTTTTAATTAGGCGGTACATATATGCTAAAAGCAGTCCAAAGCTATAGATAAGTCTGGTATTATCCAAGCATTAAAAGAGGGATTATCAGTTAGGAAGACTGCTAATAAATTTAGTGTTGCTCCTAGCACTGTATCTCGTATTAAGAAGGCAGAACTTGTACTAATATAACCTCTGTTAGTTACGTAGTAATTACGTAGCTAGAAACACTATTAACACCGTTTTAAAGGATTTGTGATTATTTATTAGTTTTAGTCAGATGACGGTATAGCTACATTATAAGAGGGTTTGAAGACAATTAGGTTAATGTCCTGGTAGCTCAGCTGGATAGAGCAGCCCCCTCCTAAGGGGCAGGTCCGGGGTTCGACTCCCTGTCAGGACGCCATACAATACAAGGGTTTATGAAAATAGATTCTACTCTCCATTGGCTTTTCTGTGCAAATCCTGTGCAATGAGACTTAACTTAGTTCTGATACACAGGCTTGCATACGGCATCAATACATAAATCTTTTGGTAAATGGCGAGTACAAATTCGTAGAAAAGGATTTCCTACCTTAACCGAACACTTTGATACAATGGAAGTAAGTCATATCATAGGACATAAAGATTTGAAGATGCTCAAGCGATACACACATCTAAAACCAATTAACATTGCTAATAAAATTAATTCGTTTAGAGACAAGAGCTAGTAAGTTGATATTTTAAAAAATAAGAGTAATAAAACATGATGGAAAAATTAAAATTAATCATTAATCTCAATTATACTTTATTTATGTTTTTCTTTGTTGTTGCAATATTCTCTAATCCAACTAGTTTTTATACAGTTATAGAGGGAGGTATTAAACTTCTAGGTGGAACATCCTTAATTTTTGCTGGAATCAATTACACATTATTTAAGAAATTCACTATTTGGAATAAATAATTTGTTTAGCAGTTGCACCATCATACGACCTAAATGACACTACCATTAATTCTCCTTTCAGTTAACTTTCTAGAAGCACATAAATATGTGTCCGTGTGCTTGCCTTTTATTACTAATTAAGTCATTGATTTGATTAACTTTTTAATAACTAGCGGATATGGCTCTAGGAGCTTATATAAGGCGATTTACCTTCTGTCAGGATAAATAAATCTCAGGTATCAGCGTCTTATTACCGTCTTTATATCCTGTTTGAGTACCATTTAGTATCAAACCATCAGCAGATTTTTTGACTTTATAGCTGACAATAGGGGATTATTTTTCTATGCTAAATTATCTCTAAATATTTCCCAGGCACTTTTCCAACTCCAAATATGGCTTCTCACAAACACATTCTCTCTATCCAGGTGTTTAGCAGATTCAACTGCTTTTGATAGATCATTGTGCATACAGCCTGTAACTCCTTCTGCTATAACATCCAGTGGACCTTGAACCGGATAAGCCGCCACAGGTGTACCACAGGCCATTGCTTCTATCATAACCAAACCAAATGTCTCACAACGACTTGGAAACACAAATACATCTGCCTGTTGATAATAATGGGCAAGTTCGGCACTACACTTTGTGCCTACAAAATTTACATCAGGGTATCGTTTGATGTATTCTTTAAGCATAGGACCATCACCGACCTGTATCTTTTGGCAGTTGGGATAATTCATTTTGTAAAATTGTTCTAGATTTTTTTCCTTGCTAACCCTTCCTACATTAAGTAGCACTAATTTTTCGTTTACTTTTCTTTCAGTAGGTTTAAATATTTCTCTGTCAACTCCTCTTGTCCAAGTCACAATATTATTTCCAAACCCGTGGCTTTTTAATTCTTCTACCATTGACTTTGTCGTTGTTAATATCATGTTTGAGTTAGAGTGAAACCAGCGTACTATAGGCCATGTAAACATTTTTGGCACGCCATACAGTTTCTTTATAGCTTCAGGAAATTTAGTATGATAAGCGGTATTGTAATTAATCCTGTGTACTGTTAGATGCCTTCTAGCAAACAAACCAAGAAAACCCTCCGTGGCGATATGGATATGTTCCGGGTGTATTTCCTGTATCGTTTTACCCAAGCCTTTGGGATAAGCAAGTTTGATTTCGTTATACCTAGGGCAGTCAACATAGCTGTACTGCCCGGGGTTAATATATTCAATAGTGTAACCATCGCTAGCCGCATACGGTTCAATATTTTTGTAGGTCGTAACAACGCCATTGATTTGATCAACTAG
>ERZ802830.3964-NODE-3964-length-12117-cov-65.0384_pt1 | contig 12117 bp, 9 predicted proteins | sample MGYA00345654_ERZ802830 | MGnify/ENA primary metagenome ERZ802830 (study PRJEB30503, sample SAMEA104212375) | marine metagenome | biome: Westerlies Biome; feature: [SRF] surface water layer (ENVO:00010504) within the epipelagic zone...; material: water... | reverse complement strand
GGCTTGGGGCATGGTCGATGCGCGCCGATGCCGCGCTGCGCGATGAGTTGCAGCAATTGGGCCTTGAAACCGAACTTGACGCGGCGATGCTGCGCAAAGCCAGAACCCTGTTTGCCCGCGCCATCGAGGCGCCTGGTGGTTTGAAAATTCAAACCATTCATTCCTTTTGCGCGGCGCTGCTGCGGCGGTTTCCGCTGGAGGCGGGTGTGAGCCCGCAATTTCATGAGATGGATGAACGCGCGAGCCGCTTATTGGCGGGCAGCATTCTGGATGACATTTCCGCCTCGGATCAGCAGTCGGTAATCGGTTCAGTGGCCGCTTATTGTAACGAAACCGATGTTATGGACTTGATCGCCTCTGTCTTGAAACACCGGCAGTTATTTGCGCAGGGCAGCGCCAAAGCAGAGATCTGGGGGCGATTGAATCTTCCCGTGACTCTTACCGGCGAAGCGCTGTGCGCAGGGGTATTCACACAGGATGCCTGGGGTTTGATTGGCACGCTGGTCAGTGTTCTCAGTACCGGATCTCCCACCGATCAGCGTAATGGCGAAAAGCTCGCCAAATTGTCTGCGCCAAGCCTTGAGGCGCTTGGCCTGTTGGAACAGCTGTTGCTTTGGGGTGAGGGTACAACAAAAAATACGCCGTTTTCCGCAAAAATTGACGCCTTTCCAACCAAATCGCTGAGAGACGGCGCGCTGCAGCCCCATTTGCCCGCGCTTCATGCCTTAATGGCGCGCGTTGAAGATACCCGTGATCAACGGCTGGGGCTTATGGCAGCCCAGAAAACCGCCCTGCTCTATGCGTTTGCTGCGGTTTTTCTGCCGGCTTACGAGCGTGAAAAACAGGCGCGGGGATGGTTGGATTTTGACGATCTGATTTTAAAGGCGCGCGGGTTGTTAACGGATCAAGCTGTGGCAGATTGGGTTTTGTACCGCTTGGATGGTGGCATTGATCATATTTTGGTGGATGAGGCGCAGGATACCAGCCCCATTCAGTGGCAGGTGATCGAAAAACTGGCCCAAGAATTCACCAGCGGCCAAGGCGCACGGTCAAATCGCGGCCGAACGATTTTTGTGGTTGGGGATAAAAAGCAATCGATTTATTCCTTTCAGGGCGCAGACGCGGCTGAGTTTGATCGGATGAAAGCAGATTTTGCGGCGCGGTTGAAACCCACTGACACGCCGCTATTTGACGCCAGCCTGGCGCATTCATTTCGATCGTCTTCGGCAATTTTGGCATTGGTAGATAAGTTATTTGCGCCGGCACCGGGCGTGTCGGGTGCTGCTGGCGAACAGCATTTGGCCTTTAAAACTAAAATGCCGGGGCGGGTGGATCTATGGCCCGCGCTTGAGGCGGTGGAAAAGCAAAAAGATCGCTCCTGGGAGCGCCCTGTTGACCTACCGGATCAAGACAATCATTTGGTGCAATTGGCGCGCCATATTGCCGAAGAAATTGACCATATGATCACCCAGAAGGTGGCGATACCCGAAGAAATTGGAAAAACCGGCCACTATCATATGCGGCCAGTGCGCGCCGCGGATTTCCTGATTCTTGTCCAGCGCCGTTCTGATTTGTTTCAAGAAATTATTCGCGCCTGCAAAGCCCAAAACCTACCCATCGCGGGCGCGGATCGTTTGAAACTGGGCGCTGAAATGGCGGTAAAAGATTTATTGGCGCTCTTGGCTTTTCTGGCCACGCCGGAAGATGATTTATCCTTGGCTGTGGTGCTAAAATCGCCCTTGGTTGGCTGGGATGAGCAAACGCTTTTCACTTTGGCGCAGGGGCGCGGCAGAAAGTTTCTCTGGCAGGTTTTGCGCGCGGCAACCGATCAGCATGGGCATTTGATTGCGATGTTGAATGATTTGTTGCTACAGGCTGATTTTTTGCGCCCCTATGAATTGCTCGAGCGCGTTTTGACGCATTACGCGGGCCGCAAGCTGCTTTTGGGTCGCTTGGGGCAAGAAGCCGAAGATGGGCTGAACGCGCTTTTAGGGCAGGCGATGGCCTATGAGCGCAGCGAGGTTCCCAGCCTGACAGGGTTTTTGGTTTGGATGCAATCTGACGGGTTGGAGATCAAACGCCAAGCCGATCAAGATGGCAATCAAATCCGCGTGATGACGGTGCATGGCGCCAAGGGATTGGAATCTCCCATCGTTATTTTGCCCGATACGGCGAAGCGTGACACGCGGTTGCATGATGATTTATTGGTCGCCCCAGATGGCGCGTTTTGGAAAGTGCCTCGCGCCGAAATGCCGCCGCGATTGCGCGAATTGCGCGAGCGCAAGCTGCGTGCGGAAGAGGAAGAGCGCGACCGTTTGCTATACGTGGCGATAACGCGGGCGGAAAAATGGCTGATCGTGGCCGCTGCGGGGGATTTGGGGGCGGACCAACGGGCTTGGTATCAAAAAATCAGCCTTGGGGTTGAGGCTCTTGCGGCGCAATCGCAGCGTTTTCCTACGGGTATGGGGCGCCGTTTTGACTATGGCGTTTGGGGCCCGTGCAGCGCAGAGGTCGAAGAAGAACAAAGCGTACCGAGCCTCGTTTTGGAAGATTTCTTCAATGAGGTGGCGCCGTCGGTCCCGGCTCAAGCAAAGCCGTTAAGCCCCTCTGATTTGGGGGGTGAGAAATCGCTGCAGTCGGATGCTGAGGAGACGGATGAAGACGCAAAGTTACGGGGACTGCAAATTCACAAATTGCTTGAAGTGCTGCCAAGTCTTGATCCTGCGCTCTGGCCCGATATGTGTTCTAAAATTTTGGATCAGGCAGGTCTGCCCGCCTCTGCAGAGACGTTTGAGGCGCTTAAAGCGGAAGTTCTGGGCGTTTTAAAGGCCCCCGATTTGCAATTTTTATTTGGTTTTGATGCGCTTGCAGAAGTGGCCTTGTCAGGCCCAGTGGCGGGCCTTGAGAACAAGCAGGTTTACGGCATGGTTGATCGTTTGGTGGTGCAAGAGGCGGCTGTTTGGCTGGTTGATTTTAAATCAAATGCGCAGGTTCCAGAAAGCCCGGCAGACGTACCATTGGGGCTTTTGCGTCAGATGGCGGCTTATGCTGAGGTTATCGCCCGCACCTATCCTGACCATCAGATTATCCCGGCGCTGCTCTGGACCAAACAGGCGCGTTTGATGCCCTTGCCGGACGCGCTCTTAGCGAACGTATTTTCCGAGCCATCCCTTGACCTTTAGGGGCGCGATGCCTACGTTCTTGCTATTGGAAATGTGGTTTCAGGAGATACGAAAATGGCTACAGTTGCCGTCACAGACGAGACCTTCGACAGCGAAGTAAAAAACTCTGACGTTCCTGTCGTGGTTGATTTTTGGGCGGAATGGTGTGGCCCTTGCAAGCAAATCGGTCCGGCGCTGGAAGAGCTGTCGGTTGAAATGGCCGGCAAAATTAAAATCGCCAAAGTCGATGTGGATACAAACCCAAATTCCGCCGCCTCCATGGGTGTGCGGGGTATTCCGGCGCTGTTTATTTTCAAAGATGGCGAAGTGATTTCGAACCGCGCTGGCGCTGCACCGAAAGCCGCACTGCAAAGCTGGATAGAAGATAGCATTTAAGCTCTCTGAGATGCTGTGACGTCGAATTGGGCACCTTTGGTGCCCTTTTTCGCACCAAACCCGAACTTTATGCATGCGCGTTAATGCAGCGCATATCACCGATAGCGCAGAGCGTAAAAAAGGAGAGGCGTATGAGCCAAAGTGATTTTCCCGGATGGCATGGCACCACGATTATCGGCGTTAAAAAATCGGGTAAAGTGGTGATCGCGGGGGATGGTCAGGTTTCGTTGGGGCAAACGGTGATCAAAGGCACAGCGCGCAAAGTGCGCCGCTTATCCCCCGGCGGTTTTGACGTGATCGCAGGTTTTGCAGGTTCAACTGCTGATGCGTTTACGCTTTTGGAGCGGCTTGAAGCAAAGCTGGAAGCCGCGCCTGGGCAGCTAGAGCGGGCTTCGGTTGAACTGGCCAAAGATTGGCGTACGGATAAATATCTTCAAAAGCTGGAAGCGATGTTGATCGTCACCGATGGCAAAAAGCTTTTTGTGATCACGGGCGCCGGTGATGTGCTTGAGCCCGAGCATAATATTGCGGCGATCGGCTCGGGTGGCAATTTTGCCTTGGCGGCAGCGCGTGGCATGATGGATAGCGATAAAGACGCGGAAACAATTGCCCGCGAGGCGATGGCGATCGCCGCTGATATCTGCGTCTACACGAATGGCAAACTGACGGTCGAGGATCTTTCAGAATGACCCTTATCCCGCCTGAAACGTTGCGGTCAGCCGTTCAGGCGGGTATTTTAAATGAAGCCCAGGCGGTACGTCTTTCGGTACATCTTCAAACAGAGTTTGGGTTTCGCGCCGCGTTGTCGCGCGATGATGAGCCCTTTGAATTTTTTAGAGGGTTTTCGGAAATTTTTGTCACTTTGGGGTTAAGCCTGCTATGGGGCGGTGCGCTGGGACTGATTGGGCTGTCTGTATCTTGGATGTTTGCGCATTTTTGTTGTTTGGTTTTATGCCTAGGCCTGGCGCGCTATTTCACGCTGATACGCCGGATGAGCTTGCCCAGCATCGCTTTGGCGCTGGGCGCCGCGGTGAATGGCAGCGCGGTGTTTTCAATTGGTTTTTTCGAGCTTGGAAGCTTTGAAAAAGCGCCTCTTATGGCGCTGGCAGCGCTTGGTATGGGGGGCATGGCTTTATATTTTAAAGTTTTCAAACTGCCGTTTGCAATGTTTTTATTTGGCCTGTTCGCGATGCTGTTGAGCTATAGCGTGGCGCTTGACCTAACCGATATCTCCCTTGCGCCCACAAATTTTCCGGAAATGTTTTTCAATTTAGGCATCGGTGCACCGGTGGCCTATGCCTCGCTTGGTTTTGGCTTTGCAATGATGGCGCTGGGGCTTTGGTTTGACATGCAGGATCCGCACCGCTTGGGTCGATTTTCGGCAACTGGATTTTGGCTGCATATTCTTGCCGCGCCGGCCTTGGTGAATACGGCAGCTTTCTCCCTTTATAAATTGGGCGGGACAACGGGTTATCTTTCAATGGCGGGTCTGCTTTTATTGGTAACCGTTTTTGCGTTGATTATTGATCGCCGCTCTTTTTTAACAGCGGGCTTATTCTATTTTATCGCCGTGATTGTTTGGATCACAAACCAAGCGCTGGGAGAGGCATTTGGCGGGGTATCGATTGTGTTTATACTCGGCGTGCTATTTACGGCATTGGGCACTTGGTGGGTGCAAATGCGCGGCGCAGTGTTGCGCGCCTTGCCAGAATTTCCCGGCAAATCTAAACTTCCACCTTATCGATCAGAGGATTAAATGACTGACTTAACTCCGCGTGAAATTGTTTCAGAACTTGACCGTTATATTATCGGGCAACGCGATGCAAAACGCGCCGTTGCGGTGGCGCTGCGCTCCCGCTGGCGGCGCAAACAACTTGATGCCAGCTTGCGCGATGAAGTTTATCCTAAAAATATCCTTATGATCGGGCCAACGGGCGTGGGTAAAACCGAAATAAGCCGGCGGCTTGCCAAACTGGCGAAAGCCCCTTTCATAAAAATTGAAGCAACCAAGTTCACCGAAGTGGGCTATGTGGGGCGAGATGTTGAGCAAATCATCCGCGATTTGGTTGATTCTGCCATCGCGATGACGCGCGCGCAGATGCGCGATGATGTGCGCGCAAAGGCCGCTCAGGCGGCGGAAGATCGGGTAATAGAAGCCATTGCCGGATCCGATGCGCGTTCTGCCACGCGCGAAATGTTCCGCAAAAAGCTGCGCGCTGGCGAGCTGGATGATCAAGAGATCGAACTTGACGTTGCCGATACCAGCACGCCCACACCCATGTTGGATATTCCCGGTCAGCCCGGCAGCCAGATGGGCATGATGAATATAGGCGATCTGTTTGGCAAAGCGTTTGGTCAACGCACGGTGAAGCGCAAAATCAAAGTGTCTGATAGCCATGATCTTTTGGTTGGGGAAGAGGCGGATAAACTGCTAGATGATGACAGTGTCACCCGCGCTGCGATCGAAGCGGTGCAAGAAAATGGCATCGTGTTTTTGGATGAAATTGATAAAGTCTGCGCGCGCAGTGATGCGCGTGGCGGTGATGTCAGCCGCGAAGGTGTACAACGCGATTTGCTGCCTTTGATCGAAGGCACCGTGGTCAGTACGAAATATGGCCCGGTCAATACCGATCATATCTTGTTCATTGCCTCGGGCGCGTTTCATGTGGCCAAACCGTCGGATTTGCTTCCTGAATTGCAGGGCCGATTGCCCATCCGGGTTGAATTGCGCGCGCTCAGCGAAGAAGATTTTGTGCGTATTCTCACCGAGACTGATAATGCGTTGACCCTGCAATATACCGCGCTGATGGGGGCCGAAGGTGTTGTGGTTAACTTTACCGAAGAGGGGATCGCCGCGCTTGCAAAAATAGCCGCGCAAGTGAACCTGTCGGTGGAAAATATTGGTGCGCGGCGGCTTTATACGGTGATCGAGCGGGTGTTTGAAGATCTGTCGTTTGCCGCGCCTGACCGCGCGGGTGAAACCGTTGAGGTCACGGCTAAATTTGTGGAAGATAATTTGGGTGATCTGGCCAAAAGTGCCGATCTTAGCCGTTATGTTTTGTAACGCTGCTGGTTTGACCTTGCAGAGCGCTTTGATCCGTTGAAAGCGGGCATGCATACGTGCTGTCCTGCGTGAAAACTACGGCTGCGTGAATCCGCGCATCTTCAAAAGAGCGGTGCGTATGGGCAGTATCGCCCCGCATAGTGCTTGGATGATTGGACCGTCTGAGCGGGCAATCAAGATTGAACGCGGCCTGAATATACGCGGAAATGTCAGTGCGATTGCCAAGAAAGGGTGAGGCCAGATTATAGGGGTCGTACAGGGCATGACTGCGCGTTGCTTCGTGCCAAGACCAGTTCAGCCTGAGCCGGTCAAAAATCAGCCGCTAGGCCGCCAAAATAAGCGCCGGGTTGCGCGGCTGCCAATAAACGCGAAAACAGATCAAAGCCTTTCTGGTTCGATTGAATTGGCCTGAAGAGATGCACCAACCTTTTCTGATCGCTTCCAGCACCATAATAATCGCAGTTTAGTCAGCGCCTATTTTTCGATAAGATTTTTCGAAAAGTCGCCTCTTTTGCGGGCCAGTGCTCATCGCCCTTGCACAGCCTGAAGCTGCGCAACGACCGGCGGTTTAGAGGTGGGCGAACCTCTTTTACGTTTAAAAAACCGGAATCAAATGTTTTTATTTATTTATTTTGCTTGCTGAAGGCTGGTGGGGCTGAGGCCACATTTTTTTGCGGCGCGATAAACAGCGTGCGTGTGTGGTTCTGATGGCGCGGCTCTGCGGCTTTGGTGACTTTTAGCCAAAGCAAATCAGTATCAGTTCGGTATATTTGTTCATTTGAGCTTGCAAAATGTTCATATGATCAATTAAACGCTGCGTATGGCCTTCACATCCCGCCAAGAATCTTTCTTATCGCTCTTGCGCCAGCAAGGAGAGGTAGAAGTTGAGCTGTTGGCGAAAGACTGGAACATCGCCACGCAAACAGTGCGGCGTGATTTGGGCGTCTTGTGCCATGCCGGCCTAGCGCTGCGTACGCATGGCGGCGCAAAACGTATCAGCGGAGCTTCTGTGATGGCTTATGAAGATCGCCGCATGGTGCATTTGAAGGCCAAGCAAGCGATCGCGGGCGCAACCGCGAAGCTGATCCCCAATGGCGCCTCAGTGGCGTTGAATATCGGCACCACAACCGAATTGGTGGCAGAAGCCTTGCGCCAGCACCGCGATTTAACGGTGGTGTCGAACAACGTGAATATGGTGCCTATTTTTCGCGGATCGGGTTTGAAATCTTTGCATTTAATCGGTGGTGAGGTGCGGATGAGCGATGGCGCGATCATCGGCAGCGAGGCGGCGCGGGCGATCTCGCATTACAAAGTGGATTTTGCGATTATTGGGGCCTCGGCTTTGGATGAAGAGGGCGCCGTTTTGGATTTTGATCACCATGAAGTAGAGGTGGCGCGGGCAATCTTAGCCCATGCGCGTTGTAAAATTCTGGTTGCGGATGGATCGAAATTTGGCGTGCCCGCGCCGTATAAGATTTGCGATGTGGATCAATTGGATCATATCGTTTTAGAGTCTGCCCCGCCGCAGGCTTTTGCGCAGCGCCTTAGCGCGGCCTCAACCGCTTTGCATATTACACAGGAACAAACATATGTCTGAAACACGCAATCCAGTGGATCTTTTTGTGATCGGTGGCGGTATCAATGGTTGCGGGATCGCCCGTGATGCTGCGGGGCGCGGCTATACAGTTGCACTGGCTGAAATGAATGATCTGGCCTCTGCCACATCTTCGGCCTCGACCAAGTTGTTTCACGGTGGCTTGCGCTATCTTGAGTTTTTAGAGTTCCGCTTGGTGCGTGAGGCCTTGATCGAACGCGAAACCTTGCTGCGCGCGATGCCTCATATCAGTTGGCCGATGCGGTTTATTCTGCCCTATGACGCCTCGATGCGCTTTGACAGCGAAACCCCCGTATCGCGGTTTTTGGCGCGTATCATGCCATGGATGAAGGGCCGCCGGCCTGCATGGTTATTGCGCTTGGCTCTTTTTCTTTATGACACGTTGGGGGGGCGGAAAATTCTACCGGGGACAAGCCGTCTGAATTTGCAAACAGATCCTGAAGGTGCGCCGTTGAAACCCTTTTTGAAACAGGCGTTTGAATATTCGGATTGTTGGGTGGAGGATGCGCGTTTGGTGGTGCTGAACGCCCGTGATGCGGCGGCGCGCGGCGCAAAAATTAATGTGCGCAGCAAAGTTGTTGCGGCGTATTATGCGGATGGGCTGTGGCATGTTCAGCTGCAAAGCCAAGATGGGGCGCAGCAAACCCTAAGCGCTAAAATGCTGGTAAATGCGGGCGGGCCTTGGGTTGAAACGGTGATAAACGGCGCCTTGCGCTTGAACAGCCGCGATAAGGTGCGTTTGGTGCGCGGCAGCCATATCGTGACCCGAAAGTTATTCGATCACGAGAAAAGCTACTTTTTTCAAGGTAAGGATGGGCGCATTATGTTTGCCATTCCCTATGAAGAGGATTTCACGCTGATTGGTACAACCGATGCTGATCATTCTGATCCAGGGCAAAAACCCGAATGCTCTGCAGAAGAACAAGCCTATTTGTTGAATTTCGCCAATCAGTATTTTGCTGCAGAGGTCACTGCAAAGGATGTGGTCTGGCGCTACGCCGGGGTGCGCCCGCTTTATGACGATGGGGCCAGTTCAGCCACCGCGGCCACGCGTGATTACGTGTTGCGGGTGGATCGCAGCGCCGGTGGGCCCGTGCTGAACGTGTTTGGTGGAAAAATCACCACATATCGGCGCTTGGCGGAATCTGCGCTGGAGTTGGTGGATGCAGAATTTGGTTCAACCAGCGCCAAATGGACTGCTGGTGTGGCCTTGCCAGGGGGTGATTTCCCGGTCGATGGTGTTGCGCAATTGCGCCGCGATTTGGCAGAGGCTTTGCCATTTCTGCAGGCGTCAACCATTAGCCGTTTGATACGGCAATATGGCAGCGAGGCGCAGCAGATTTTTGCCGAGGCGGCCTCGGCAGAGGCGCTGGGGAATGATTTTGGCAGCGGTATTTATCAGCGTGAACTGGATTGGGCCATTGCGCAGGAATGGGTCCATGGGGCGGATGATTTTCTATGGCGCCGCTCAAAGCTTGGTTTGCGGGTCTCGCCTGATCAGCGGCAGGCGATTGAGGGGTATATTGCCGCGGCACTATCCGCCAAGGCGCGGGTTGCTTAGCTGCTAAACGCCGCCGCCGCAGGCTTATCACGCGGCAAGTCCATGCGGCTGTTATGCGCTGCGCGGCGCAACCCCGCCGCTGTAAAACTGCAAATGCTTTCCAGCCGACCCAATTCAGGATACGAATGCGTGAGGGGATAGCGCCGGCCAATCGGCCCTTGCGCAGCGTATTAGGGTGAAAACACATGTCGGAAAAAGCCCATTGGGATCAGGTGTGGCAGAGCAAGCCAGCTGAACAAACCAGCTGGTTTCAAACCGCGCCAGCGCTGAGTGGTGATTTTATCACGCGCGCGGGCATCGCCAAATCTGACCCAATTATTGATATAGGCAGCGGTGCCTCTTGCCTGATTGATTGGATGATAGCGGCCCGATATAGCAACATCACCGCGTTGGATATTGCCGCTGGCGGGATTTTAAAAACCAAAAAACGCCTGGGCCCCGCGGGCGATAGCCTCAAAATCATTGAGGCGGATATCCGCACTTGGTTTGCCCGTGAACAATTTATGCTGTGGCATGATCGGGCGGTTTTTCATTTTTTAACGCGTGAAGAGGAACAAGCCGCCTATGCCCGTATTCTGGCGGATGCGGTTGTGCCGGGGGGGTATTTCATCTGCGCGACATTCGCGCAAGATGGGCCGCTTAAATGTTCCGGTTTGCCCGTACAGCGATATAATATTCAGTCTCTCAAAAAGCGGTTTTCGGTAAATTTCCAGCTTCTGGAAGAGTGTCAGCAAGCGCATATCACCCCTGCGGGCAAGGCCCAAAACTTTCAATGGTCTTTCTGGAAAAGGCGCGCCTCGCCACAAAATAAGGCGCTTTGAAGAAGCGATCTGACGGCAAACTTGGGCTTGTTTCTAACGGAATTTAAGGCTCTTATATGCTTGTCAAAAGGAGCGGTTGATGACGGAGATAGCGGATTTAAGCGGAATTTTAATGGCCGAACCGGTAACGGCGTTTTTGAGCAATCTGGCGGCTGCGATTGCAGCGATTGTAATCACGCTATTCGCCTCGCGGTTTGTGAAATCTTGGATTGCCAAACTTGGCTTTCGCTATGAGCAACTTGATGACACGTTATTTGTGTTTCTCAGCAAATTTGCGCAAGTGGTCGTTCTGGCTGTTGGAAGTATTTTTGTTTTAAACAGCTTTGGTGTTCAAACCACGTCAATCGTGGCGCTGTTGGGGGCGGCGGGTTTGGCGGTTGGCTTGGCGCTGCAGGGTACTTTGTCTAATTTTGCTGCAGGGATTATGCTGATTGTATTTCGGCCCTTTAAGAGGGGTGATTATGTTTCGGTGTCAGGTCAATCGGGTACGGTGAAAGAAATTTCTATTTTCACCACCGAATTGGGAACCCCGGATAACCTGCAGATCATCGTTCCCAATGGCCAAGTTTGGGGCGCTCCGATCACGAATTTTTCTGCCTATGGCACGCGGCGTTTGGATGTGACCTTTGGCGTTGCCTATGCCAGCGATTTAAAACAGGTCGAAGAGGTATTGGCGCAGGTTATCGCCGCCGATAAGCGTATTCACCAAGATCCAGCGCCGGTCATTAAAGTGAGCAACCTAAACCAAAGTTCGGTTGATTTTGTGGTGCGCATTTGGTGCGATTCAAGCGATTTGTGGACTTTGCGTCTGGACCTAAACCGCCAGGTGAAAGACAGCTTTGATGCACAAAAGATCGAAATTCCCTTCCCCACAACCACGATTGTGCAGCAGGGTTCACCAGAATAAAGCGGCTTCCTTACTTTATGGTCTGGCGGGTTGGTGGCAATTTTATGAATGCCAAGCTCTTAGATGAAGCGGATGGGTTATGAGGCGAATGGTGCAGCGCTGGACGCCGAACCGCGTTGGTGTTGCTTAAGATTAAAATCATATTTGCGCGCTATGAACATTGTTGCAGAGGTTAAAAACGGCTTGATGCCCGGTTTGGTGGATCAAACCTAGCGCGAGTGGGGGCTGTATAATGCGCCAATTAACCGCAAAGGGTCGGTTTTTTATATCAATGTGGCGTTGAATTGGGTAGCGTCTGCAATATCAAGCTGGTCTTGGTTGAATTATCAAACCAGACCACAGGAATAAATGTCTAGGGAGTTTAAGATGACAAAAATAAATAATAGTTACGAAAAAGTGCATCCTGCAGCGAAAATGTATGCGAAAGAGTTTAGGGAAGGTCAGCTCAGCCGTCGTGAGTTCCTATCCAGAACAACCGCCTTGGGGCTTACAGCATCTGCTGCCTATGCGTTAGGGGGGTTAACTCAGCCCGCTCATGCTGGTGGCCATTTGCAACAGGGCGGAACAATGCGCATGTCGATGCAGATAATTG